>Ga0315320_10002944_pt1 | contig 14016 bp, 16 predicted proteins | sample M140m21515metaG_FD_203458 | JGI IMG/M metagenome (GOLD analysis project Ga0315320, IMG submission 203458) | Ammonia-oxidizing marine archaeal communities from Monterey Bay, California, United States - M1 40m 21515 | ecosystem: Environmental > Aquatic > Marine > Coastal | place: USA: California... | reverse complement strand
CCTGCTGGAAAGTTTAAGATCGCGTCGGCTTCAACCTCGATCTCCCCCAGCCGGTGATTGGTAAAGCTAAGGGTATCACTCATCTTCGGTTCCGCTTCTGCCATGATCATCCTCGCTACCGCTAACGACAAACGAATCTAAGAACGCATCCAGCGCATCTCGATCCGGCCCGTCTGCTGCGGCACGGTTTTCTTCTTGAATCTTAATCCAGAGCTCTTCTCGGAAGACCTGCATCTCGCGGGGAGCTTCGATCCCAATACGCACCGTATTGCCTCGTATTTCGGAGACCACGATACGAATCGAATCACCAATACGTATTGCGTGGCCTTCTCGGCGGCTAAGGGTGAGCATAGTAGTTGTCTAATTTCATCAAATTATGGGGTGGGTTAACCTTATATCCTGGCAAAGGTCTACTGCCGATCAGCGCATGAAGTTGAGCAGGCTCATACCCTGCACTCGAGCGGTAGCGGCGAGGCTGGCTTGATACGCTGTTTGGCGTAAACTCATGGTCGCTGCCGCCTCAGCATAATCAGTATCTTCCACGATGCTTCGGAGGCGCTCAAGTTCGACGTCTTGAACCTCGTTAATCGATTCGTGGACCTCCAGGCGTTGGTATAAGGTTCCGATCTCAGATGTGGTCTGACTCAATCGGCTCACAGCGCTCTCAAAGCGATTGAGGGTATCCGCCACATCACCTTGGCTGTCGTTCTCCATCGCGTTTCGTAAATCGACCAACAAATCGAGAAGGTTCTCACCCCCGTCGTCACCGTTAAACTGCACCTGAGGATCGATCGTGACTTGGGACCGAGCGCCGTCGGAGACGTCGAGCTGCATCAGACCATCGTCGCCATTGTACTGCGGTACCCCAGCGTTATCGATTTCATACGGCGGCTGAGCATTAGCAAAGCCACCAAAGATGAACATGTCATCGTACGACGTGTTGAGGAGATCGAGCGCAGAATCGATCAACCCCTCGGCGAGGTTGACCTGGCCGGTTCGCTCGCCATCATAGAAACTGTCGGACATCTTTAACGCTAACGACCGAGCAGAGTTAAGAACCCCCGACAAGCCGACAACCGCTGACTCCGCACGGCTGAGCATTCCTCTGCCCGCCTCGACGTTCTCAGTATAGGTGGCGATATCACCTTGTCGCCGAGCGATGCGAAGGACTCGAGCGGCCCCCTCTGGGTCTTCACCAGGACGCTCAAAACGGCGGCCGCTGCTCAGCTGCCGTTCCACGCGGTCCATCCCAGAGAGCGTTCGGTTCATCGCCGAGACGCGGCGCATATGAGAAGCGCTATGTGTCACTCGAAAGACCATCGATTACCTCTTCATAGCCAAGATAATTTGCAGCACCTCGTCAGCGGTGGTGACCACCTTTGCTGACGCTTCGAACGCGGTCTGAACTTTGACCAACTCAGCCAACTCCTCATCAACACTCACGCCTGACAGCGCCTCTCGAAGCGCAGTGCTCTGCTCCATCCGGGCGTCATAGTTGTCACTATCTCGACGGGCTCGAGCCACTTGGTCACCGATCTGGCGAACCTGATCTGACCAGTTATCGTGAGGGCGGCTGCCGTTGATGATGGTCGCGTCTTCAAGCGCAGCGAGCGCCAACGCATTTTCGTTGTTACCGGGCGAGCCGTTCGCCGTACTCGACGCCGCGATAAGGCTTGGGTCGGCGAGCATTGCAGGATCAACGACAATCGCCTGAGCCGCGCCGTTAACCACATTGATGGCGGTAAAGAAGTTCTGCGCATTGATCGGTGGGTTGCCACCTACCGCCAAACTAAACCCAGCTTGGTGCTGATTGTTCACCTCGGAGACTAAAGAGAACGCCAACTGGTTGAGCCGATCAAGCGCATCGCCCGAGATGTTATCGCGGGCATTGAGTTTGCCCCCTAATTCGCCGCCAATCACCGAGTTGGTCACGTCGGCTGGCTTGGTGCCATCTGCGTCGGTGTAGCGGATCATGGCTAGGCCGCTGTTGTTTGGGTCCGCTTCAGTAGTCAAAATACCCGAGCGCCGACCTGACACCAAGGTATGTCCGCTGCTCATCTGCACAATCGTGTGCCCCTGAGAGTCGGTATGTGAACGAATCTGAACCAGCTCGGCGATACGGCGTACGACACGCTGACGCTGGTCTCGCAGGTCATTAGCCACACCCACGTCGGACTCGACGTCAAGAATCTCGCGGTTTAAATCAGCGACCGTCGACGACAACTGGGTGATCTCAGCGGCGTGAGCCGACAACTCAGCGTCAAGGTCGGACCGCAGCGTCTCAATCCGATCAGCGGCGCTAGTGAATCGCCGAGCGAGATCCTCTCCGCGCGCCAAAACCTCGGTCCGCTGAACGAGCGAGCCAGGGTTGCGACTCAGATCACGAAAGCTGTTAAAGAATGCGGTCATGCCGGATGAGACACCCCAAGATTCGTCGGTGTAGACCACCTCCATCTGACTTAAAAAGTTCAGTCGGGCCTGCGCTTCGTGCTGATCTGAAGCATCTTGATCTAAGCGGCGCTCCACTAGACCTTGACCCATCCGCTGGATGGAATCGATACGGACGCCACCGCCAAGGGGTCCGATGGCGCTCCCTGTTGGGGGGAGCGTATTGTAGTTGGCGCGCTGGCGCGTGTATCCCTCGACACCCGAATTGGCCAAGTTATGTCCGACCGTATCCAGCGCCGTTCGATGCGCCAGCAGACTGTTTCTGCCGATGCTCAGGGTCGTAAACGTTCCGCGTACGCTCATGACTACACGCTCTCGCTAAGAATCTGGCCGGCGCGGGACACACCCTCTTGACCGTACGAAGTGCTCGCGCCGAGCACTTGGTTAAGGAGCGATAGACCGCTGCGAGCCAATAAACCGTTTGCTCGATTCTTCTGAATCAACTCAACGAGCTGCGCCTCCGAAGGGGGGTGGTCCTTCATGGCGTCCATCAACACACTTTTTTGATCCGCAAAAAGAAGCACCGCCGCTGCGTCACCACGACGCAGGGCGGCTTCTTCTTCAACCAACAGGGCCGCTAACTGATCGGCCGGCTGCATGGATCAGTCCTTATCGCTGTTTAGCGCAGCGAAGAAGGCACGATCCTCCATGATCGAACGTGCAATATCAGCAGGGTTGAGTGCATAAGATCCCGATGCGATCTGCTGCCGAAGTCCGTCTAAACGAGCCTCGTCAGATGCAGTCAACTCTTTGGTTGCTGCCTTGATCGCACCCTCGAACCGCTTCACGCTTAGATCCACACGTGAGGCAGATGCACCCTCGACCGCTTTCGGGGCAGCCAGCCCCTCTTTACGCTCGACCGCAGATGCCGGTTTAGGCACCCCGGTGGTTTTTCCTAAGGAGTCGATACTCATCGTCCCCTCCTTCCTATGCGCCAAGCCTTCCGTGGCACCGCGCAAGAATGTTCATACCGCTCAACGACGCGTTGGTCGGGCGGCTTTAGTTTTTTATCCACGACCCTATGGGTCGTTTAGGTAGGAATAGTCCCACATCAGCCCTAACAACGGGCCAAAGCGAGCGGATCTTTATCTAATTTCTTCGAATCAACGGTCGCTAAGCGCCACACCCATGCCTTTAGATTCTAAAAAAGGCTCCGGATTGATGGGTTTTCCGCCCTGACGCACCTCGAAGTGCAGGTGGGGGCCAGTGCTTTGGCCCGTCGAGCCGACCGTGCCCACAAGATCACCTCGACTCAGCCGCTGCCCCAGTGAAACGTCGATACGGTCCAAGTGCGCGTAGCGCGTGTGGGTCCCATCAGCGTGGCGTAATTCAACCAGGTTACCGTAGCCACCTTTTGGTCCCGCAAAGACGACCTCTGCGTTGAGGATTGAGCGAACAGGGGTTCCTGTCGGCGCCGCATAATCCACGCCGGTGTGGTGGTGATGTAAACCCGTAATCGGATGAACCCGAGGCCCATACGCGCTGGTTCGCACCAGATCACCTGATAAGGGGTTCAAGGGGCCTCGATCCGCTGTGGGTACTCGGTCACCCATCTGGCGAACGATCGCTTCAGCGATACCAAACCCCTGCTGCTTCGAGGCTTGGTCGGCATATTCTTGGTGCAACATGTCGCGCCAAACCCCGCCGCCAAAACCGCCAGAGACAGCAGAGTCGTCTGCCTCGGGCATCGAATCGAGCAACATTTTGATAAACATCGCTTCAAAGGCTTTGGCTGCCGCTTCGACGCCGCCAGCCTTTAGCTCGCTCGCTGGATCCGATTTTGTGCGCGCCGCCTGCTGGTAGGCAGCGAGCTGTGCCATCGAGGTCTTCATAGGACTTCGAGTTCGGCCTCAAGCGCGCCGGCGGTCCGCATCGCCTGTAAGATGGCGATCAGATCGCGAGTGCTCACGCCCAAGGCGTTCAAGGCACGCACCACTCGGCCCAGCGTCGCGCCCTGCTTGACCACAGCTAGGCCCGTGCTCTGCTCGGTCACGGTCACCGTTTCGTTCGCCTGAAGCGCAGTACCCCCCGCGGCGAACTCGTTGGGCTGGACGACCTTTTGATCGGCTTCAACCTGCAGCACCAAATTACCATGGCTGATCGCCACGGTGCTGATGCGGACACCCTCACCCATGACGATGGTCCCAGTGCGCTCGTTAACGATCACTCGAGCCACTGCGTCTTTTTGAATCTGGAGGTTCTCAATGCCAGCGATCAACTCGACCGGTCGCCCCTCAAAGCGTTCCGGCATCTGCACTTCGATACTGCCCGGATCCAAAGCCCGTGCGACCCTTGTCCCAAGCGCTTCGTTGATCACCTTCGAGACGCGAGCCGCAGTGGTGAAATCTGGGCGGTGCAGCTGAACTCGAAGCGGCTGCCCTGGGGTTAGGCTTCTGGGTGCGGCGCGCTCAACGATCGCGCCGCCAGGAATAGCGCCAACCGTGGGATGATTCTTTTGCGTTTGTCCACCGCCGGCGCCGCCGAGCGAGAACCCGCCAATGCTCAGGGGTCCCTGGACCAATGCGTACACTTTGCCATCAGCGCCTTTGAGGCGCGTCATCAACAGCGTGCCCCCTTGCAAACTCTTGGCGTTGCCCGTCGATGATACGGACACATCAAGCTTTTGCCCCGGTCGAGCAAAGGGCGGAAGCTTAGTCGTCACCATCACCGCAGCCACATTCTTGACTCGAATCTCACGCTCAGAAACGTTGACGCCTTGACGCTGCATCAACGCAGCCAAACTCTTGACGGTAAACCGAGCAGAGTCGTTATCGCCTTGTCCGTTGAGACCGACCACGAGCCCGTAACCGGTCAGATGGTTCGCTCGAACCCCCTCAAAGGACGCAAGCTCTTTGAGCCGCGTCGCTTCGGCGGGCGCCGCAAGTAATACCGTAGAAAGAACGAGAAGACTTCGCATACAGATCCTCTAAAATGGCCAGATCACGTCGAGCACGCCGTGAAGCCAGCCCTGTCGCGCTTGATTGGTCAGGCTTCCGCGCCCAGTAAATTCCATCTCGGCTTCGGCGATACGAGCAGACGGGATTTCATTAAGGTCGTTGATGTCGTCGCGACGAACCAAACCTGAGATATAGAAATGATGCTCTTCTTGGTTCACCTGAATCACTCGGTGACCCTCGATGCGAAGCAGACCTGAGCGGTTTCGCCCCACGACCACTGCGGGGATGGTCGCCTGGACTGACGTGGTCCTATCGCTGGATCCAGCGCCTTTAAACTTCGACGTGTTGCCGGCGGCGACCATCGTAGCGGGGGTGATTCGATCATCGGCGGCCGAAAGCTGAGTCATCAACCCCAGCATGGCGGTGATCCCAGCTTGATAGGAGCTTTGACGATCAAGCTTGGTGTTCGCCTCACCGTCAGCGAGACTCTGCTCGTCAATGCGCACGGTCACCACATCACCAGTGCGTGTGGCGCGCCGGTAAGCAAACAGATCATCGCCATCATCGACAAAGAGGCTTCCTGCGCTGGGTTTAGGATCTTGGGCTGAGTCCAGCCCCCGTGTCTCGATCTTCGACCAGTCTCGGGTGCGGGGCGCGTAGCTCTCAATATGCTTTACGCAGCCGCTCATCAGCAACGCAGTGAGTCCAATCATTCGAATCATGGGGTAACCTCCACTAAACCGGGTCCTCGCACCCAGCCTTGTAAGCGACGTCCGCTCGATAAATTACGAACCGAGACGCGCTGACCGACCGCAGCATCAGCGAGCGCTTCGCCCGCTGTGGACACCGAGACGCTGTCTTGGCGAAGTTCAATCCGGACGCGCTGCCCGCGATGGACAACAGGCGGGGCTTTCACATCATTTCTTGTCACCACTCGCCCCGTTGCGATCCGGCGACTCGCCAGCATCCCAGAGACCTGGAAACGACCAAGGGCGCCCGCCGGAACCCGGCTCAACTCCATCGTCTCCAGAGTAAAATCTGAGGCCGTGATCTCACGTCGTGCTGAGATGGTTTGGCTAGCGACTCGCACCTGCGCCTTCCCTTGAATGGTCACCTGGGGATAGCGCCGCATGACCAGCTGACCTCGACGACGAATCTCAAGCTTGAATGCAGACCGGGCCGTGAAAGGGTTCTGGCTCACCGGTAGGACCGAGGTGATTCGAGAACCAGGTGGAACCTTGAATTCAGTCACATTTTGGAAGGCGCGAACCGTGTTGATCTGGCCATTGTTTCCCAGACGTTTTTTCAGATAGCGCGTAACCGCTTGGAGCTGCTGCTCGGCGGTGACCACATCGGCGCGCCCGACCAATTCGATCTGAGCGGGCACGCGCACACCTTGCACCTTCGCGGCGCGCAGCAAGCGCCTGAGGTAGGGACCCCCAATACGGCGCATTTGACCCGCAGCGGGCGCCTGACCCAAGCCGACCTCTCGCATGCGCTGAACGTCGCCAAGGGTCACCGCAGATTCGCCGATCAAATCGGCAGCGGTAATCTTGCCTTCGGCGACCTCGATACGGGTCGGCAAAACAACCAAAGCTGCGAGAACAAGAGCGGTCATCATCAGCGTAAATTCGTCGCCGAACGCAACATCTCATCCGAAGCCGTGATCACTTTGGAATTAGCCTCGTAGGAGCGCTGACCAACGATCAAGCTCACCATCTCTTCAACCACGTTAACGTTGCTGGTTTCGATGTAACCCTGCGATAAAGACCCGATCCCGGTGTCACCAGGGTTGCCAACGACCGCCTGACCAGAGGCGTTGGTTTGCTGAAGCAGGTTTCGACCTAAGGCGCGCAAACCGCCTGGATTGGTGAATCGAGCTAACTGGACCTGTCCCAGCTCGGTAGCCTGCGTTTGCCCAGCCTGAAGCACGGAGACGATGCCGTTGGCGGCGACCGTCATCGAGATGGTGTCGGGCGGCAGCACCACCTGTGGCTCAAGCGGAAACCCGTCCGGAGTCACCATTCGACCCTGGTTATCCACGGTAAAGTTGCCAGCGCGCGTAAAAGCGACCTCACCGCTCGGCTGAGTGACCTGAAAGAAGCCCTCACCCTCGATGGCTAAGTCGTAGGTGTTGTTGGTGTGCGTCATACTCCCCTGCGAGAAGTCTCGGCGGGTGCTGACATGACGCGTACCAAGACCGACTTGAATACCACTCGGACTCTCGGTGCCTTGACCTGTCGAGGTTCCAGGCGCTTTGACCGTTTGGTAGAGCAGATCCTGAAACTCGGCGCGCCCTTTTTTGTAGCCATTGGTGTTGACGTTCGCCAGGTTGTTGGACGTGACGTCCATCTTCTTTTCCTGGGCATCCATACCCGTGGCTGCGATGTGCAGTGCTCGAAGCATTCCTTACTCCTTTACTTGAGAAGCTGGACCGCTTCTTGGTCCAGTTCTTTGTAGCTGGTGATCAGCTTCATATTGGCGTCAAAGCTTCGATGGGTAGCGATCAGATCGACCATCGCTTTGACAGCATTTACAGTGCTTTGTTCTTGGTAACCCTGGGCGACCTCGACCTCTTCTGCCGGGACGATCTCGTCCGTCTTGTAGCGGTTGCTTCCGACAGCCTCGAGGGTGTGCGGCTCGGCATAGCCCAGACGCAACTTACCGGTCACCGTGTCGCCGATTTGCACCTCGCCGGAGGCAAGGACCGCAATCGTCTTAGGGTCCGTATCTTGGGGGATGCTGATCGGTCCAGACTCGCCGAGCACGGTCGCTCCATCGAGGGTTTGCAGTTGGCCCTCGGGCGCTATCTTAAATCGCCCGTCTCGAGTCAGCATCTCCTGGGCGTTCTCATCTTGAACGACAAAATAACCCTTAACGCCCTGGAGCGCGAGATCCAAGGGCCGGCCCGTACGACTCATGGCGCCTTCTTCTTCTCGAATCTGTGTGCCGTCCGCGCGCACCATCACGTGGTCGCCAGGAAGATGGCGGAGGGTCATATCTGCTGGCGCTTGCTCGACGATCACGTGCTCGGGGGAGCTTCGGTGCTCTGCGCTCAGGTGAACCTGGCGCCGAAAACCTACGGTGTTGGTGTTGGCGAGGCGGTTGGCCAAGTTCTCCATGCGCTGCTGGCGCATGCGCAAGCCGCTCAGTGCTGTCCAGAGTCCATCAGCCATAATACCTCCTCGATAAACAAAGAGGCAAAGGGCGTGCCAACCCCATTATCCAGGAATGTTTAGGCCCAATTTCCACTTTTTTGGTGGCGACGCCCAGGCAGGTCATCCAGTACCTTTTGCTCTTCCTTGAGCATCTGTTTACGCCAGCGCTTCCACTGCGCCTCGCGCAGGTTCTCAACGATCTCTTCTTGCTGCTGTGCATAGGAGAGCGTTTGACGCCAAGTCGCCTCTAATCGGCGCGCATCAAGCAATTCTGACGCCAATGTCTCCAAACTTGACTTCAGACGACCAAGGTAAGCCTGCTCTTGAATCATCCACTGTGGGTCAAGCGTTTGAGGGCCAGCGGTGATCTCTTCTTGGGTGCTTTTCATGGTCGCCGCGATGCGATTGCACAGCGCCGTCATTCGACCGAGTTCAGTCTCGGCCTCACGGCGTTTTTGGGTGCGAAGGCGAAGAAGCGTTTCAAGTCCGAAGACGAACCGCTTCATTCCATATCCATTGGTTCCGCAAGCAACACCTTGAGGCGCTTAGTCGCCTCTGTATGAAGCTGGGACACGCGCCCCACGGTGACCGACAAGACATCGGCAATTTCACGGTAGGTTAACGCTTCTTTATAATACAATGAGAGCAGCAACTGAAGACGCTCGGGGAGCTGGCTAATACCGCCAGCGAGCATCTCATGCGCCTCGCGCTGAGCGACCTCATCGAGGATATCATCGGCTCGCTCAAGGCTGGCTAAAATAGCCCCCCCTGAGCCGCTACCACCGCTCTCAGAATTCCCGCCCGCCTCATCATAGGACATCCAGCTGCTGCTCGCTTCTGTGCGCAGCGCCTCGACCTGCTCGGTCGTCATGTCCATATCTTTGGCGAGCGCGTCGCTCGAGGGTTCCTCGCCGAGTTCGGACCGGAGACGCTCAGAGGCTTCGCGCAGCGTATTAATTCGCCCACGATGGCGACGGCTGAGGTGATCGACTTGGCGGAGGTGGTCTAAAATGGCGCCCTTAATTCGGTATTCTGCATAAGCCTCAAATCGCTCAGACCGGCTCGAGTCGTATCGATCGATCGCATCGATCAATCCGATAACACCCACCTGCTGGAGGTCCTGGAGATCGACCATTGAAGGCAGCCGGCGCACGATCCGACGAGCGACGCGATGAACTAAGCTCATGTACTGACGGATTCGACGATCGCGATCTCCATCGGTTTGAGCGAACGCATAGCCGCGACTCATGAGGCCCCCTCTGCGGTTAGAAGGTGATCCCAGAACCGGTCCACAGCGCCATCACGCAAAGGTGGGGGCAGCATATCGAGGCGTTGAGCTATTTGGGCGAAACAGCGAGAGGCTGGCGCTGTGGGATACAACTGAACCAGTGGCCCTTGTTCCATCACCGCACGCTGAACCGCCGAATCCGCATAGATATGACCGAGCAGATTAATCTCTACATCCAAAAATCGCTCGGCGACCCGAAGCAGGCGCTCATGGACAGCCTCGGCAGCGCTGACTTGATGGACTTGATTGACCAACAACTGAAACCGCCGAACCTTGCGGCGGTTGCGCAGAACTTTAATGACCGCATAGGCGTCGGCTAAGGCGGTCGGCTCAGGCGTCACCACCACGACAACATCCTGGGCAGCGCCGGCGAAGTAGATCACGTTCGAGCTGATCCCTGCGCCTGTATCGACGAGCAGCGTGTCGTAGCCTTCCCGGAGTCGCTCTAGCGCCATCTTGAGGCGCGCCTTTTGTGCTTCAGAAAGCGCTGTGACTTCCGCAATCCCTGATGCGGCGGGCAACAGATCGACACCTTCAGGACCGTGCAGGATAATCTCATCGATCTCACGGATACCTGACAAGACATCGCCCAGATGTCCTGTGGGCGCTAAACCCAGTAGAATATCGACGTTTGCGAGCCCTAGGTCCGCATCGAGGATCAAGACCTTACGCCCGCGCCGGCTCAGCTCAACGGCGAGATTCGCGACACAGTTGGTCTTTCCGACGCCCCCCTTGCCCGAGGTCACCGCAATCACACGGGTCGCCGGCGGCTCAATGGGCCCACCGCGACGCTTAGCGTCGGCTTGTTGACGCAGATCACGTAATGTTTTGGCTTGATCTGAGCTCATCCGACCACCCACTGTTCCAACACTAGCCGCACTAAGCGCTCAGCGCTCGCCGGCTCGATATCCTCAGGCACTCGCTGACCCGTCGTGTAGTAGGTCAAAGGGAGCCCGGTTCGTAGATGAGCATTTAGCATAGAGCCATGCCCTACGCACTCATCCATCTTCGTCATCGTCAATTCGCTGACTCCAACGGGCTTGAACGCGCGCAGGACCTCAGCGAGGGTTCTCGGGTTGGTGCCTGCGGCCACACAGAGCATTCGAGTCGGCACCAAGTCAGGACTCAACTCATCGGCCATTCGTGCGACCGCCTGGTCATCCTTAGGGTTGCGACCGGCTGTATCCACCAGAACCAGATCGCATTTCTTCATCGATCGCAGGCAGGACTTAAGCTCGTCTTGGTTTTTGGAGACCTCCATCGGGAGCTCTAAAATCTCAGCATACGCTGCGAGCTGCTCAACCGCTGCGATCCGATAGGTGTCTGACGTGATCAGTCCGACTTTTCGGCCATATCGAATCGATGCATCGGCCGCTATCTTGGCGATGGTCGTGGTCTTGCCCACCCCGGTTGGACCGAAAAATCCAACGACCTGACGTCCTCTGCGGGTGGCGAGCGGAGCGGCAGTGCGCACCTTGCTCAACAAACGCTCAGCCAGCTGACGCCTCAAGTCCAAGCCCGCGTCTTCAGACTCATTGAGTTCGAGCCCGCGCACCAGCTCCTCAGCGAGCAGGTCCTCGACTCCGTTATGGGTCAACAGCGTATACAGACGAGCCTGAGCGGGCTCAAAACTCATCTCGCTCTGCGCTCGAGTCTCGCTCAACAAAGCCCGCAGTAGGTCTCTCGTCTCTTCTAGGCCGCGCTCAAAGGTGCGGCCGAAGGTGCGCAGCGCTTGATCGACAGGGTCAACCTCTGGTCTGTGCATCGAGGCGACTCGTCGGATCTCGTGACGCAGCGCTTTAAGCTCGTCATCAATTGCGGGTGCCGAGTCAATCTCCTGGCGCCGGGTCTCTTTCTGAGTCTGCGCGTCATCCATCTGACGGGCATAGGCAGCTGGGCCGTAGCGCCCACTGACCGGCTTAGGCTCTGTAAACAGTGGCTTTACAGCCTTAGGCGATGTCCCGGCAGGTGCCACTGATACTTCGTGCCACGAGCGACTACCGTCACCTTTCTGTCGAGTTTCAAGAATCACAGCGTCAGGTCCATGCTGCTCTCGGACCTGCCGTAGCGCCTCTTTGATGGTCGTCGCTGTGTATGTTTGAACCTTCATCATCTATCCGATCACGCGGCAGCCTTCAGGCTGACTTCACCGATCGCTTCAAGGCGATACCGAGCAGGAATCTCACGGTGTGAGAGCACCGTGAGCATGCCGAGGTGGCGCGCAAGGAAATCGCGCACAGGGCGACGAATCTCTGCTGGAACCACCAATACCGGCTGCCGACCACTCATCGCAAACTGCTCCATTTGATCCGATAGATTAGAAAGCAAACCGCGTGCCGCATTGGGCTGAAGACCCACATGAACCTCTGAGTCGATCGCCGTTAGGCTTTCTCGAATCGCCTGACTGGCAACGCCGTCGAGCACTAAACCCTGAATTTGCAGGCTATCGTCAGCAATTTCAGAGCAGATGGCCGAACCCAAGCGATACCGAACATATTCAGCCAAAATATCTGTGTTCTTCGTTTCATGCATTCGGTCAGCGAGGGTCTCAAGGACTGTGCGCATATCGCGAACAGAGACCCCCTCCCGCAGGAGATTGCGCATCACACGCAACAGCTCGCCCCGACTCAGCTTGGCAGGGATCAAGTCTTCGACAAGCTTGGGACTATGCTCCGCAGTGATCCGAATAATATCGTCGAGCTCGCTGTCACCGAACAACTCATCGATATGGGATTTGACGACCTCGGTGAGATGGGTGGCGATCACTGTCGAGCAATCGACCACTGTATAGCCGCGCAGTTCCGCATCATCACGATCTTCAGAGGTGACCCAGATCGCATCGAGACCGAAGGCCGGCTCGGTGGTCTTCTCACCGTCAATAGGATCAAAGACGGTGCCAGGGTCCATGCCCAAGAACTGTCCGTATCGAACCGTACCCTCGGCGACCGCAACGCCCTTGACCAAGACCCGATAAAGCCCACCTTCGAGCTCGATGTTGTCGCGAATGTGAACCTGAGGAAGGATGATACCGTATTGAAGCGCAACCTGCTTTCGAACGGCTTGGATTCGATCGAGCAAATCACCGTCGCGGTGGGCATCAACCAGAGGCACCAACGGGAAGCTAACCTCCAGAGCGATGGCATCGAGTGGCAAGAGCCGCTCGAGCCGCTGTCGCTCGGAGAGTCCTTTATCCTCGAGCCGCTCAAGCGTGCTCCCCTCTTCGTCCTCAACCTTCTTCTTCGAGCTCACCTGATTGCCAATAATGAAAAAGAAGGCTGCCAGACCCAGAAAGCTCAGGGTCGGCATGCCTGGGATCATAGCAAACAAAACGATCACGACGGCGACGACATTGAGCTTGCCTGCGTGATTGAAGAGTTGCTCTTTAACTTCTGCGCTGATGACCTGCTTAGAGCCGGCGCGAGATACGACAATACCTGCAGCCACTGAGATCAGCAGCGCCGGCATCTGGGAAACCAAACCATCACCGATGGTCAGAATCGTATAGTTGGCTGCTGCGTCAGCGAGCTCCATCCCCTGCTGACCTACACCGATGATCAACCCTGCAATGATGTTGATGCCGGTCACCAAAAGCCCGGCGATGGCGTCACCACGGACAAACTTTGATGCACCATCCATGGCACCATAAAAGTCCGCTTCTTGGCTGACCGAATCACGTCGCTTGCGCGCCTCGCTCTCATCGATCATGCCGGCGCCGAGGTCGGCATCGATCGCCATCTGCTTGCCGGGCATCGCATCCAAAGTGAAGCGAGCAGCGACCTCAGCGATACGCCCAGCGCCCTTCGTCACGACCATGAAGTTAATGATCACAAGGATCAAAAAGATGATCATACCGACGATGTAGTTGCCGCCAACCACAAAGGTACCAAAAGTTGCGATCACATCACCGGCAGCGGTCGGACCTTCATCACCGCGCAGCAAAATAAGCCGCGTTGAGCCGACGTTGAGCGCTAAACGAAACAGCGTCGTCGCCAAAAGCAAAGCAGGAAAGACGGTGAAATCAGCAGGTCGCTCAACGTACAGCGATGCCACCAAAACGACCAAGGCAATCGAGATGCTCAGGGCGAGCATCATATCGAGCACGGCAGGCGGCAGCGGAAGGATTAAGAGGAGAATGACGCCCATCATACCAAATGCGGTGATGGCGTTTCCACGGTCTCTATTGACAGGTTCCATTTACCCTCACCCTCCCGGTCGAGCGCTGCGA
>Ga0315320_10002942_pt1:10000-14016 | contig 14016 bp, 3 predicted proteins | sample M140m21515metaG_FD_203458 | JGI IMG/M metagenome (GOLD analysis project Ga0315320, IMG submission 203458) | Ammonia-oxidizing marine archaeal communities from Monterey Bay, California, United States - M1 40m 21515 | ecosystem: Environmental > Aquatic > Marine > Coastal | place: USA... | reverse complement strand
TTCGATTAGTCTTTCGCCCCTATACCCAGCTCCGACGATCGATTTGCACGTCAGAATCGCTACGGTCCTCCATCAGGGTTTCCCCTGACTTCAACCTGGCCAGGCATAGTTCACCATCTTTCGGGTCCCAACATTTATGCTCTGCGTACTCCCAACAATGCGAGGTTGATTGGAAGTCGCGGGACTGCGCCTTACGGATCGTCCCTCGAGCAGACAAGCTACTCTTTGCTTTCACTGCGCCTCTAGGTTTAGTCAACCCAATGGCTTGCATACATGTTAGACTCCTTGGTCCGTGTTTCAAGACGGGTCGGAGGGGCCGCCGACCTACTCGGCAGAGAGATGAGAACCGCAACAGAGCGTTGCTCGCTATACGAGTCCTCTCACGTACCCGTCGAGCGCGAAGCCAGGACACCCAGGGCTGCCAGCAGAACCGACAACTTCACCCGAGGCCTTCGATTCGAGCCAAACGGTTCCTGCCGTAAACTGCGGGGAAAATGCACCCGGGAGCCAAGCAGGACTGAACGCACCGTCATTGCTGATCGGAAACGCCCAGACCGCCCGACACCAAGGTTGAGTTCCCCACAGAGACTTCGAGAACCCCTCCGTTTACCACCACACAGTTTCACGTACTATTGAACTCTCTCTTCAAAGTTCTTTTCAATTTTCCCTCACGGTACTTGTTTGCTATCGGTCTCGGGGTCGTATTTAGCCTTACGAGGAGTTTACCTCGCACTTTGGGCTGCACTCCCAAGCAACCCGACTCTAGGGAAAAGTCGGCGGAAACGGACGGCCGCCTTACGGGCCTATCACCCTCTATGGGCAGTGGCCACTGTCAAGTTGGACTTTGACTGGCCGTCCGGCTCCCGATGAGACTCTCCCAAACGCGACATTCCGCGAGGCCAAAATGACCTGCAGTTACGCGATGGGCTGTTCCCGGTTCATTCGCCATTACTAAGGGAATCACAGTTGTTTTCTTTTCCTCCGCTTATTAATATGCTTAAATTCGGCGGGTAATCTTATCTAATCTCAGGTCGAAAGGTGTTTTGGGTGGCACGAGAGCGCTTAAGAGCGCCAGCGCCGTACGCGTGCAGGAAGCAGACAGGCCAACCCAGACTGTAAGGTCCAAGAGTTGAGTCGTTGCAAACTCCGCACGGTATACTCTGAGGCACCGTTTGGGAACAAACGGGAGCCCGATGCAGGCTGCGCGCAAACACAGTCTGATGGATGTTTAACCGACCCTGAGCCAGATATGGAAACGAGACGAGCTCATTTCCGCAATATGCGTTCAAAGTGTCGATGTTCATGTGTCCTGCAGTTCACACGGCATCACGGAGTTAGCTCCGTTCTTCATCGACCCCCGAGCCAAATGATCCACTGTATAGTGTTGTGTTTTCAATTCTCAGACTTACGTCCGAAGACTCGTCTCTCGCGAGATGAGCAAAGGTATTGGTTGGCTGCACTTCCCAACGTGGGGGGAGATCACAAACCCGGGCCGAGGCGGGCGCTCTTTGAACCGTTGGACATCCCACAACTCTCGAGTGTACGAGAAAGGAGTACGGTACCTCGGCAACGCGGGCCGTCCTCGTTCGGCGGCCGACATGAGATCGAGCCGTCGAGCGGAGACGTTGCGAGCTACGGCAGGCGAGCTGCAGCTCCAAGGTTCGGGTCCTAGCCCCGAAGGGCAGGGAGCCACGAATCCCGAGGGGGTTTCAGTTGTAGCAAGTCTGTTAGGACGAGCAACCGATAATGATCCTTCCGCAGGTTCACCTACGGAAACCTTGTTACGACTTTTACTTCCTCTAAACGCTACAGTTTGGTCGTCTTCCCGCCAGGCAGGCAGAGCGATCCGCCTACCAAACAGTCCGAGGACCTCACTAAAACGTTCAATCGGTAGTAGCGACGGGCGGTGTGTACAAAGGGCAGGGACGTAATCGACACAAGCTTATGACTTGCGCCTACTAGGAATTCCTGGTTTACGGGGAACAATTGCAAGCCCCGATCCCTACCACGAATAGGGTTCAGCGGTTTACCCGTCCCTCTCGGGAAGGGGGAACACGTTGATCTATTCAGTGTAGCGCGTGTGCGGCCCAGAACATCTAAGGGCATCACAGACCTGTTATTGCTCTTTTTCGTGCAACTAAGAGTTGCCAGTCCCTCTAAGAAGAATTGTCCGCCCAAAAGAGAGGCAGACACTATTTAGCAGGACAGAGTCTCGTTCGTTATCGGAATTAACCAGACAAATCACTCCACCAACTAAGAACGGCCATGCACCACCACCCACCGAATCAAGAAAGAGCTATCAATCTGTCAATCCTTCCAGTGTCCGGGCCTGGTGAGATTTCCCGTGTTGAGTCAAATTAAGCCACAGGCTCCACTCCTGGTGGTGCCCTTCCGTCAATTCCTTTAAGTTTCAGCTTTGCAACCATACTTCCCCTGGAACCCAAATGCTTTGGTTTCCCGGAAGCTTCCTGTCGAGTCTACAAAAAAAACGTCGACAGATCGCTAGCTGGCATCGTTTATGGTTAGAACTAGGGCGGTATCTAATCGCCTTCGAACCTCTAACTTTCGTTCTTGATTAATGAAAACATTCTTGGCAAATGCTTTCGCAGTAGTTTGTCTTCAAACGGTCCAAGAATTTCACCTCTGTCGTTTGAATACAAATGCCCCCGACTGTCCCTATTAATCATTAAGTCGATTTCCGAAAACCAACAAAATAGAAACGACTTCCTATTCTATTATTCCATGCACGAATATTCAGGCGTAAAAGCCTGCTTTGAGCACTCTAATTTTTTCAAAGTAAACCTGCCAGCATCGCGGGACACTCGGTTAAGAGCACCCCGAGACCTCTGGCAAAACTACGGACTATGGAGCAGTAGCACTCTAGCGAGCGAACCGCTCCCAGACCGCCGAGATCCAACTACGAGCTTTTTAACCACAACAACTTTAATATACGCTATTGGAGCTGGAATTACCGCGGCTGCTGGCACCAGACTTGCCCTCCAATAGATCCTCGGGGACGGTTTTAAAGTGTACTCATTCCGATTACGGGGCCTCAGATGAGTCCCGTATCGTTATTTTTTGTCACTACCTCGACCTTCGGTCATTGGGTAATTTGCGTGCCTGCTGCCTTCCTTAGATGTGGTAGCCGTTTTTAAGGCTCCCTCTCCGGAATCGAACCCTGATTCCCCGTTACCCGTCAAAACCACTGTGGGCGTCTATGCCACAGTCGACAGTTGATAGGGCACACCTTCGAAGGATATGTCGCCGGCGCTAGGCCATGCGATCAGCCCAAAGTTATTCAGAGTCACCAAGGATACAGCCGAAGCCGTTTGGTTTTGATCTAATAAAAGCGCCCCTCACGTAAGTTCGGGGCTTTGTGCATGTATTAGCTCCAGAATTACCGCAGTTATCCAAGTAACTGTTAACTATCCAGTAGATTAGGTGTGATTTAATGAGCCATTCGCGGTTTCACCTTAGTGAGGCTTGTACTTAGACATGCATGGCTTAATCTTTGAGACAAGCATATGACTACTGGCAGGATCAACCAGGTAGCTGTCCGAACGTGAGTTGGAAGCCGGAGGGGCGTCCGAAGACGCCCTACCGGGCCCGAGTTCAACGGTTCGGGAACAACTAGGTTCCTCGAGTTCGAGTGCGGAGGCACTCTCGTCAATTGACAGACTTTCCCATCCGTATTAGTATTTTCTGGCTTTTGCACAGAGAAACATTCACACGGAGAGAGGAGCCCACCGCTTAGACTCTTTGATTTGTGATACGGCCGTTAAGACCGTTGAAATCGAAAGCAGTCTTGTAGCAGAGACCTTGGCCTCCTTGAAGGTGGACACAAAACTGGGATTTTGCATTTCTCGGCACATTTTCATAGTCGTTCTCGAGAAATTTTTTTCTTAGCATATTCAGAACATTGCCAAATAAAAATGGGCAAAATACAGTAAAACAGGACAATAACAATGCATCAAGTTTAAGTGTGCTGAAAACGGCAGCGGGAAATTTAAATCTGC
>Ga0315320_10002942_pt1:0-5000 | contig 14016 bp, 3 predicted proteins | sample M140m21515metaG_FD_203458 | JGI IMG/M metagenome (GOLD analysis project Ga0315320, IMG submission 203458) | Ammonia-oxidizing marine archaeal communities from Monterey Bay, California, United States - M1 40m 21515 | ecosystem: Environmental > Aquatic > Marine > Coastal | place: USA... | reverse complement strand
TCGATGTTCATGTGTCCTGCAGTTCACACGGCATCACGGAGTTAGCTCCGTTCTTCATCGACCCCCGAGCCAAATGATCCACTGTATAGTGTTGTGTTTTCAATTCTCAGACTTACGTCCGAAGACTCGTCTCTCGCGAGATGAGCAAAGGTATTGGTTGGCTGCACTTCCCAACGTGGGGGGAGATCACAAACCCGGGCCGAGGCGGGCGCTCTTTGAACCGTTGGACATCCCACAACTCTCGAGTGTACGAGAAAGGAGTACGGTACCTCGGCAACGCGGGCCGTCCTCGTTCGGCGGCCGACATGAGATCGAGCCGTCGAGCGGAGACGTTGCGAGCTACGGCAGGCGAGCTGCAGCTCCAAGGTTCGGGTCCTAGCCCCGAAGGGCAGGGAGCCACGAATCCCGAGGGGGTTTCAGTTGTAGCAAGTCTGTTAGGACGAGCAACCGATAATGATCCTTCCGCAGGTTCACCTACGGAAACCTTGTTACGACTTTTACTTCCTCTAAACGCTACAGTTTGGTCGTCTTCCCGCCAGGCAGGCAGAGCGATCCGCCTACCAAACAGTCCGAGGACCTCACTAAAACGTTCAATCGGTAGTAGCGACGGGCGGTGTGTACAAAGGGCAGGGACGTAATCGACACAAGCTTATGACTTGCGCCTACTAGGAATTCCTGGTTTACGGGGAACAATTGCAAGCCCCGATCCCTACCACGAATAGGGTTCAGCGGTTTACCCGTCCCTCTCGGGAAGGGGGAACACGTTGATCTATTCAGTGTAGCGCGTGTGCGGCCCAGAACATCTAAGGGCATCACAGACCTGTTATTGCTCTTTTTCGTGCAACTAAGAGTTGCCAGTCCCTCTAAGAAGAATTGTCCGCCCAAAAGAGAGGCAGACACTATTTAGCAGGACAGAGTCTCGTTCGTTATCGGAATTAACCAGACAAATCACTCCACCAACTAAGAACGGCCATGCACCACCACCCACCGAATCAAGAAAGAGCTATCAATCTGTCAATCCTTCCAGTGTCCGGGCCTGGTGAGATTTCCCGTGTTGAGTCAAATTAAGCCACAGGCTCCACTCCTGGTGGTGCCCTTCCGTCAATTCCTTTAAGTTTCAGCTTTGCAACCATACTTCCCCTGGAACCCAAATGCTTTGGTTTCCCGGAAGCTTCCTGTCGAGTCTACAAAAAAAACGTCGACAGATCGCTAGCTGGCATCGTTTATGGTTAGAACTAGGGCGGTATCTAATCGCCTTCGAACCTCTAACTTTCGTTCTTGATTAATGAAAACATTCTTGGCAAATGCTTTCGCAGTAGTTTGTCTTCAAACGGTCCAAGAATTTCACCTCTGTCGTTTGAATACAAATGCCCCCGACTGTCCCTATTAATCATTAAGTCGATTTCCGAAAACCAACAAAATAGAAACGACTTCCTATTCTATTATTCCATGCACGAATATTCAGGCGTAAAAGCCTGCTTTGAGCACTCTAATTTTTTCAAAGTAAACCTGCCAGCATCGCGGGACACTCGGTTAAGAGCACCCCGAGACCTCTGGCAAAACTACGGACTATGGAGCAGTAGCACTCTAGCGAGCGAACCGCTCCCAGACCGCCGAGATCCAACTACGAGCTTTTTAACCACAACAACTTTAATATACGCTATTGGAGCTGGAATTACCGCGGCTGCTGGCACCAGACTTGCCCTCCAATAGATCCTCGGGGACGGTTTTAAAGTGTACTCATTCCGATTACGGGGCCTCAGATGAGTCCCGTATCGTTATTTTTTGTCACTACCTCGACCTTCGGTCATTGGGTAATTTGCGTGCCTGCTGCCTTCCTTAGATGTGGTAGCCGTTTTTAAGGCTCCCTCTCCGGAATCGAACCCTGATTCCCCGTTACCCGTCAAAACCACTGTGGGCGTCTATGCCACAGTCGACAGTTGATAGGGCACACCTTCGAAGGATATGTCGCCGGCGCTAGGCCATGCGATCAGCCCAAAGTTATTCAGAGTCACCAAGGATACAGCCGAAGCCGTTTGGTTTTGATCTAATAAAAGCGCCCCTCACGTAAGTTCGGGGCTTTGTGCATGTATTAGCTCCAGAATTACCGCAGTTATCCAAGTAACTGTTAACTATCCAGTAGATTAGGTGTGATTTAATGAGCCATTCGCGGTTTCACCTTAGTGAGGCTTGTACTTAGACATGCATGGCTTAATCTTTGAGACAAGCATATGACTACTGGCAGGATCAACCAGGTAGCTGTCCGAACGTGAGTTGGAAGCCGGAGGGGCGTCCGAAGACGCCCTACCGGGCCCGAGTTCAACGGTTCGGGAACAACTAGGTTCCTCGAGTTCGAGTGCGGAGGCACTCTCGTCAATTGACAGACTTTCCCATCCGTATTAGTATTTTCTGGCTTTTGCACAGAGAAACATTCACACGGAGAGAGGAGCCCACCGCTTAGACTCTTTGATTTGTGATACGGCCGTTAAGACCGTTGAAATCGAAAGCAGTCTTGTAGCAGAGACCTTGGCCTCCTTGAAGGTGGACACAAAACTGGGATTTTGCATTTCTCGGCACATTTTCATAGTCGTTCTCGAGAAATTTTTTTCTTAGCATATTCAGAACATTGCCAAATAAAAATGGGCAAAATACAGTAAAACAGGACAATAACAATGCATCAAGTTTAAGTGTGCTGAAAACGGCAGCGGGAAATTTAAATCTGCAAAATGTATAAAAAACGAATAACGGCTAGCTATGTAGCTATGTAGCTATGTAGAACCGAACCACCAGGGAATAACGGCTAGCTATGTAGCTATGTAGCTATGTAGAACCGAACCACCAGGGAAAATTGTGTTACACATTGTTGTCTTGATTGTGTGAAAACGGCATCCCAATCCGACAATTCGTTGTCGAGGAGTCTTTTTACCCGTGAAACGGGTCCTTTCTGTCGGCACCGTACGTCGGACGACGCTGACGTCCGTTTCGCCGCTTTTCGACTGTCCGATTGAGGGTACACACACCATCCGGGGCTACAGAAAAAATATTTTATACAAAAATCATCAGAATTTAATTTCCAGAAGAAATGGCAGGTTAATATGAGTGTCAAGGGCTTAACTAAAGGCTACGGGCGCGATCGGAAAAACTTATTTCAGCGCGAATTCCTTCTACAGGGTGGTTTTTTATGACCCAATAAAGCATTTTAGCATGAAAAAATTGAAAAACAAGGTTTGACCCTTAGGGTGGTATAGACTAACCATCCCTCGATGATGAAAAACTAAAAGAAAAAAATCCGATATCGGAGCAATGCTCCGATATCGGAATGCAGTTGTAGTTAAAGATTTTTTTTTACTGAAATTGTGCCTAAGTGTTTTTCTTAGATTTTTGACGAAAAATTGATAGGACTGAAAAAAAAAAAAAAAAATAAGAAAGCAAATAGGGCTTAAAGCTTACATGATATAGCTTAAGAAAGTTGCACAGGTTACTTGGCTGCTTACATATTTAGATTTGCACACAAGAAACGGGACATGTATAGACACACGTTTGCGTCTCACGTTTGCGCCGGACAAGATTGAAAAAAATGCTTCCATCAAAACATCGGGAAGCTTCAACCACATATTTTGCACCACTCAGAAATTGAAATTTTCTTCGTATGCGCGAGAATTATACGAAAAACGGAAAAACGGGTCTGAACCGAACGGAACGGAACGGGTCCCTTCGGGTCCTGATTTATCCTATGGGTGTCGGTCTAGCCTGTTATTTATATTTGCACACAAGATGAACAGGAGAGAAAACCAGCCCAGAGCTCAAGTGTTCTATTTAGTTTTGCACACAGGACACAGAAAAAACCAAACACACTTTGGCCCTTCGCTCGGACAACTTGTCTAGCTGACAAGACAAATCATCCAGTCGAAAGGCTGAGTCTCAATAGATCGCAGTGTGGTAGCTGCTCTACCAAGTACGACACCTCGGCCGGTACATAAGTCGTCTACAGACGATTTGGGGCCTCCACTCTGCTAGATGGATGTTCAGGAAAGGCAAGCACACTTCAAGCACAAGCCCAGGTTCCCGAGTCCGGGACGGAGGCCGAAGCCTATCCTTCCCCGCACAAAAAGGAGGCCCAACAGTAAAGTCGCCATGTCTAGGCGGGCTTCTGCCTTAGAGGCGTTCAGGCATAATCCCACGGATGGTAGCTTCGCACCACCGGCCGATCGGCCGAGTACGTGTACCAAATGTCCGAACCTGCGGTTCCTCTCGTACTGAGCAGGATTACTATCGCGACTTCAAGTCATCAGTAGGGTAAAACTAACCTGTCTCACGACGGTCTAAACCCAGCTCACGTTCCCTATTGGCGGGTGAACAATCCGACACTATCAGAATTCTGCTTCTGAATGATAGGAAGAGCCGACATCGAAGGATCAAAAAGCTACGTCGCTATGAACGCTTGGCAGCCACAAGCCAGTTATCCCTGTGGTAACTTTTCTGACACCTCTTTCTTCAAACTCCGAAATAAAGAGGATCGATAGGCCGACATTTCTGCTCCTTGCCCCGTACTGAAGGGAAAGGTCAAGCCAGCTTTTCCCCTTTTGGTCAACGTGAGGTTTCCGTCCTCACTGAGCTGGCCTTAGGACACCTGCGTTATCATTTGACAGATGTACCGCCCCAGTCAAACTCCCCGCCTCACAATGTCCTCGGAGCGAATCACGGTCGGGCAGAGCTCGGCCGTTTGATTCGAGAAATAGGCCCCTAAGGTCCTAACTTCGCCTAACCGAGTAAGCAGAGGAGCGATTTCCGTAGGAGTATTTCACTGTCGACCGAAGTCTCCTCCCTATTCTACGCCAGAAATGCTCCTCTACAAAAGGAGACTAGAGTCAAGCTCAACAGGGTCTTCTTTCCCCGCTGATCTTCCCAAGTCCGTTCCCTTGGCTGCGGTTTCGCTAGATAGTAGATAGGGACAGTGGGAATCTCGTTAATCCATTCATGCGCGTCACTAATTAGATGAC
>Ga0315320_10002938_pt1 | contig 14020 bp, 26 predicted proteins | sample M140m21515metaG_FD_203458 | JGI IMG/M metagenome (GOLD analysis project Ga0315320, IMG submission 203458) | Ammonia-oxidizing marine archaeal communities from Monterey Bay, California, United States - M1 40m 21515 | ecosystem: Environmental > Aquatic > Marine > Coastal | place: USA: California... | reverse complement strand
TCCCGGACGGGAACCACGAGCATCTTTGTGAAGGTCGGAAATGGTGTTCTCATCGAAAGTGTAAACAGTCATATTTTTCTCCTTTTGACTCTGTTATTATACCACATGTAGTCATAGGTGTAAACACATTTTAAAACTTTTTTCGAAAAAACTTGTAAGTGTATCATTTATGATACATATTTACATTTAGCCAGATATGTGATATAATATATAAACACACTATGGAGAAAGAAGATATGCCGTTTGATTTTGGTAATGATCCATGCGACGATGTCGTTCATTGGTTAATATGGATAAAAAAAGAATTAAAACGCAGAGATACACCCGACGATGTGGATACGTTTCCTATCTGAAGCATTCATAGCAGAGTGGTATTTTGTAGTATCTGCCATGTAGATCTTACCTTTTTCCATATGCATTTCCTCACCCTCTATAACCATTCTACAGCCAATATCAGTTTGAATTGGAATGTGTATTCTTGGTTGCCTATCTCTATGCCAACTGAGACACGTTCTGGGTTGACTTACCATGAGCCTAGTTCTGTGCATATTATATTTTTCAATGTAGTGATTAATGATAGGTGTATCAAAAATAGTATGTACAAAATCTGTTTCTATCATTAAATCTGCTCTACCAGTAGATGCTTTCCACGCATCATGCTTAGAACCATCATTGTGAGGATTTGTCCAACCAGGGTGTATATCCTTAGAATTGCCATCTTGTCTTGATTTATTCCAGTCTTTATCTGGTTTGTTAGATTGTAGACCTATTTGTAGTGAAGTGTTAATTCTAAATTCTTCTGTTGTGATACTAAAAATTGAATTAACTTCTTTCACTAGTTGTTTTATGTTTACATTATTTTGTAAAATTTTAAAGTGTTGCATAATTTTTTACCCAAAAACCTAATCTAGGATTTTCTAAATATCCGTCTGCATCATCAAATGCTTCTATAAACTTATAGCCACCAAAATTTGGGGAATATCCACGTGGTTTTTCTGATTGTTTAGTATCTGCCCAAACAGGAATTAATATATCATAATCTGGATCAGGTGATTCTCTTAAATGGACTTCTATTGTTTTATCTCCAATAAACTCTACATTTATTTTTGGAACATTAGATAGATCATTTAATATTCTAGGTACAACAGGAGTGTTTTCTAAATGAACCCATCTAATCCATTTAGTAAATTTTAAACCTTGTTTTTCTGCTTTATATGCACTGAGTGCTTTCCACCAAGGGTTTGTGGCTGACATAAATTCATAAGTAACCGACCAGTGTTGACCTTCAAACCATTCACACCAGAAATGACCAGGAGGACCGTTTTTAAAATCTCCTTTCTCAATCCATTTCTTTTCTGCAAAAGCTCCCATACCATACAAGTTATAAATTGGTCGTACCATATACCAACCTGAAACATCTGGTGCTAATCCACATGGACCGCAATTATATCCGAGAGATTCTGCTAGGTATAATTTATTGAACCATTTGTGATGTTTTTGATATTTCTTATAAGCGTCATCATCATCCATCTCTTTTACCACCAAGGTAGTTCACTGGTGGTGATACATTTATTTTCAAAACTTTTATTAGCCAAGCGTTAAATCGTTCTAACATAGGTACCTCTGTTTTTACATTACTATATATTATAACATAAAATCACGCATGTGTAAACATCTAATCTGCTAATGGATTGTCAAGTGCCTCTTGTAATATCTCTTTTAAATCTCTTTCGAGCAATCTCATCTTTTCATCAATACGAGTTTCAGTTGCTCTCATAGTATCACGAACATCTTTTTCATTTATTCTACTATTGGCTTCTACCTCACGAATGGATGCAGTCACATCTTTCTGCAAGGAGTTCATCTCATTACGCACACCTTCAAGAGTTGTTTCGATGCCATTCTGAGATTCCTTGATACGGTTCTCTGCCACGTCAACCTTTGCCTCGATCTTATCCACTAGGTCTTCCATTGCCATCACATCGGATCTCAAGTCGTTCTTGATATCTCTTGTGTAGTCGATTGCTTCACCAAGCTTTGTTTCAATCACGTCGTTACGTGCCGCAATTGCTTGCGTGTCTATGTTGGCTATAATTTCCTTCATGTCCATGTAGTCTTTGTAAAATTCGAAACCGCCCCATAGTCCACCGCCAAGTGTACCGAGCAATGGAACAAGAAGCATTAGCTTTGAGCCGCCTATCTTTATTCCTTCATATTCAATCTCTGCCATCTAACAACCCTTTCCGCCTAATGTATATATTCTATTTCTGCCCCAGCACTTATCCAATGGCTTGATTACATTATTTGGTAATGCTTGCCCTGGATATCTGTAATGTGGATATTTCTTTATGAAATCCGCTAGTTGTTGTTTTTCTATATGATTTTTTGCTTTTAACAATTCCGCTTGGCAAGCCGCAAGGGAGTTCCAATTGGGATCCTCTCCTGCGACTACCTCTTGTTTATCCACGCAATATTGTGTTATTTGATTAGATTTCATATCAATTAGAACTTCTAATAATGCATCAATCATATTACCTCACTTTACTTTTTCTTTGCGTATGCCTGTCCACCAAAGAATGCGGCTACGATTGCTGCAACCGACACAAAATATGTCGCTGCCATATCGCCTAGGATCTTACCTGCTTGGTCTAGACCAATCCACATTGCCAAGACAACAGCAAATGGATAGAGCAACAAACCAGCCAAGGCGAACCAAGTCATGTTACGTTGCGCATCTCTCATTGCATCTGCATCTTCGAGTTCTTTACGTTTAAACTCTAGGTACATTGCCTCTTCTTCGGCACTTACTTTTCCGTCACCGTTACTATCGGCTGGGTGATAAGCTTTTACTTCTTCTTCAGACATCTATTGTTTTTTCCAAATTGTAAATGCACCCCAAGCAATCATTGCATAGGCTACAAGTGAAATCGGCATGAGTATCATTGCTACTCCGCCAGCGATAAGAACCATACCGTCATATGACGTTCGCTCCTTAAGTCTACCTTTTATCCAGTTCATCGATTCTGTCCTCCAGTTCATCTATTTTTCTGGTTATTTTTGGATATTTTTTCCGCCAAGCATCAGGTGGTTCTTGTAGCCAAGTCCACCCCCACCTGTTAACAAGATGATCTAGTAACTGGTCAAACTTTGAGTAACCCCAAATCCCAGCCCTTGTTTCTTTAAACCATGCGAGAAATGCCGCACCGAGTAAAGCACCAGCGATAGCCGTCCAAATCCATAGCGTATCGCCAAACATTCTTTGTAACATTTCCATCATTTCATTAGTTCCTCTGCAGCATCAACATCTGCTTGTGACACAACACCCTCTGCTAATAGTTTTACCCTATTACTCAGATGTTGCTGCTCTAGTTCTTCTTTAGAACCGCCCCAGTAACCAACAGCGTGACCTTCTTCAATCATTATTTGTGTTACTGTTTTATCACCTACTTGGAAATCTCCTAATACTCTACCAAACTTGCCTTTCATATCCTCACCCTTTTTATCTTCGTGAGTGATAAGAATGCATTCGCCTTCTAAAATTTCTTTAAGTCTGTTTTTAGCAGCAGTGCCAAAAACCTTTTCTACTTTATTAGATGTACGTGATTCGGGTGTATCAATACCCATAATCCGTACACGTTCATTTGTAAGTGTAATACCAAATCCAAGATTGATATCCACATCACATGTATCTCCGTCAACTACTTTTAAAAGTGTTGCATCGTAAAGATTAGTGTCGCCCATTTATTTCTCCTCCAGATATTTGACATAATTTTGCATGCCATGATCTCTGGCACCATCAAATGGTTGTTTCTTTTTCCAAGCGGTTACACGACCTCTCCAACCATCCTTAAATCTTTGCCACTTTGTCATCTTACGGATGTTGCCGTAAAAGTTAATGTAGCGCAGATCACCGTGATGTTTGTAGCCCATAATTGCAAATGGGACTTTCGTAACAATATCATTATTGTTAACGTGTCTGTGATGTTCGCAAGTAATATTGGCACAGAACTTTTTAGTGCCTACCCTTGGAGATCCGTAGGTAAACAATGCTGTAGGTTTTAATCTACTTGCTGCAACCGTAGCCATAGCACCACCAAGAGAATGACCGCAGATAAAGAGTTTCTTCTTTTTGCCTTTATCTTTCACTAACTCATTAACTTGAGGCCAAACCTTCTCTAATTCGTTTTGGAATCCGTTATGGACCCAACCACCAACTTGAGCACGGTCAGGGAAAGCATTTAGATCAGCAGTAATATCGGAAAATTCGGATGGTTCGGTACCACGGAAACAGATAACCATTTCCCCTTGGTTCCACACTACGTGCACTTGAGCGCCGTGCACATTATAAAATCTATGGTATGGATATCCCATCTCTTTGAAATCCATCCAAGCTTCCTTGCTCTTGTAAGCAAGTTGAGCCATAACAGCCATCTTGTGGCTCTTGTCTATGTAAGGCATAGTAAACCCCTTGTAATGTGTTAAACATAGTGTAAATCACACCCAAAAGGGGCAGTAGTAATAAATCAGTTCTCGAACGAAAGTTCTTGTAGTTTCTTTAATTCAGCCTCTAGTCTCATAAGTTCTAGCTGCTTTTCTCTTATCGCTAACTCGAATAATCTATTGCAGTCGATTCTCTTTTTGACCCTTCGACCCAAGGGTATTGTAATTCTAGCAAACACACCAATGTCAGGCTTTTGGTCCATAGTTGATGTGCCAATAGGCGGATTGCCATCAATGATTCCTGTCACCCCAAACTCTAGGTTCGTTGCCGAGCCTATAGCGTTAGAACAATCTAAATCACCATCTCTGAACTTATCTGATTGGTAGTTGCTGGTGCTATTTGGAATTTGTAAGTTCAAAGAACTACTATCCGCATATACTTTACCAGCAAACATAATCAGAAGGAACACATATAGTATTCTCATATATCACCTCATTTAATCTTCGAACAAACCCTCGAAGATATGACCGTATTAGCATTATTTTCAGCATTAACAAGTCTGTTTAATTTTGAGACAGTACAAACATATACTGCCCTTTTCACGTCCTTTTTCCGTATATACACAGAAAAATTCTTTCTTGACAGATGCGGCAGACTTATAATTCTGTCTGTAGTAGCAAATACCATAGGTTCCATATCTTTATCCAATACTTGGATTTCATAGAACCGCACATCTTCCCTTCTATTATATGTCTCCAGTTTTACCACATATACATTTGGTATATGCGATTCTTTTATCTCTGGATATGTCGGAGTCAGTTCATGTGCTGCCGCATAATAGATGCTACAGCTAGTGAAAACTAAACCCAAGACAATGCATAATATGAGCGTCCTCATTATTTCGGAATACATTCACTGGTTACAACAGCGGTATATACACCACCTGGAAATGACTTAGTAGAGCCATAAAGGGCAGTAGATGTTACCTTGAACCAAGTGCTTCCAGACAGAACTAGGTCAAATTCTGTGTGATTATTATATTCTACTTTGTTTGTTTCATACGAAGACATATTCGCATCAGATACTGCACTCACTTCTACTTCACCTGTCCATACTACACTATCTGTAAGTGTTGGGCTTGAAGAGAATGAATCGGGCCAAGTAATCTTGACCTTATATGAATCTGCTTGAATAACGTCTACACGAATGATTGGTAATACACCACTATCAGCGACAACAGTTGTTAGTTTGTCTGCTGTAGGGTTTCCGTATACGCCTGAAGTTTCTGTGACAATCGAACAACGTGACTGAACATTACCTTGAATGTTTGTGTTATTTGCATATGCTGCAGTTGTCCCCATAATAACCAAAGCAGTAGTTGCTAAGAATTTTTTCATGGTAGTTCCTCTTTTAGTTTCTTGTTTATTTATATTGAGAGCGTACTATTTCTCTATGTTTAGTGTCACTAGCCAAGTTTCTCAAGGCTCTTTTGTTGTCAACAATTTCATTATCTTTTAGTACAATGGAGTCCTTATATTCGCCACCTTGTATTTCTTGCGCATAATATCCGTTAAGTTTTGGCGCTTGACTGAGTGCTAACATTATAGCGTTCTGTTGCGCCGCATTCGCAATCTTCTCTGTTGCACCACCAACTGCAAGTTGTTCTTGTAAGGTTTCTTCTTCTTTTTCTTCTTCCTCTGCAATCTCTTCCTTATTGCCATCGGCTTCTTCTTGTTCGGCTTTTCGATCTAACTGCATCTGAACATATTCATCCAAATACGGATCTTTTACATCAGGGTCATCAAGCAAACCATTGTCTAACAAATACTGCAAGAGAGCCGATTCATAGTTCGGGCACCTTGGATCATTCAATGGGTCATCACATGTATCATATACATAATCATAATGAATCATAGATTCTGTTATTGTGCCGTCACCATTAACAGTAATAGAACCATTCCCTAATAGTTCTCCTGCTATACTTACTGGATCATAACCAATCTTTGTGGAACCTGGCAGTTGGTTCCAGTTATCAATGTGTAAATATGAGCAACCATTTCCATTCGGATTCTCATTACAAATCCTAACCGTAGCATCTGTATTTGGATCTTTCTCAATGGTATAACGGTGATACACCCCATTTACCTTTAAACCCAAGGCTTGAGGTATAACATTTGTCATAGCCCAGTTTAGCTCTGCCGTAGTGCCCCTTCCGAATATTACTTCAGAGAGCGAGTAGGAGGGCCAAAAGAGCACCAATGCCAAGACTAGCTTTTGCAGTATCCGAGTCATCCTTATCCCAATTTTTAAAAATGTTTAAATCTTTATTTGTATTCTCTTCTTGTTTCTTTGGATCATTTTGCCAAGCATCTTTAGCCATCTGACCAATCATTCCATCGTAAGGGCATGGAGTCCCAGCATCCATCATTGCATCAAAGATCCTAGTATCTTGGCACATCACAGAAACTGCGGCAACCTTCATACCCATATCATATAATGTCTTTGCATTCTTGAGTCTCTCACAGTTAAAATCTCGAACAGTCTTACCAGCACTGATACCAAGGATCTGCGTCTGTACCGCACCTGATACACCAACGGTACAACTATCACTGTTACTTGTGTTAATCGAAGGGCTAATAGCTGATGGAGGAGGAGACTTGACAGTGGTATTACTGTCTATTGTTTGTTTACCATTTGTAGTAGACTCGGTACAGATATATCCTTCTGGACAAGTAATCGCATCTTCTTGTGCATAACTAACGGTACCCATAATAATAAAAAATAATGTTAGTAAAATTCTGTACATATTATATCCCATTGCGTAAATATTTCATTCAAACCCTATTTATAAAAAAAGGAACCTCTAGGGTTCCTTTTTCTGTTTTAAAATGTTTTATTTGGGTCAGAACTGAAATCTGACGCCCATTTTAAGGTCTTGGTAGTCAAGGTCTTTGTCAGCGGATACTTCGCCAAACAATTCTAGATTGTCAGACAAGCCGTATGTTGCTTCAACTTCAACACCAACCATTTTAAAATCCATGCCTGTATCTACAGACGTCAAGAGTTTCGGGGCAACACCAATGTTTCCCATATTGATTGTGGGACCAACTTCCATAGCGAAGCTTTCGTTTTCAACGCTGTATTCCACTTCACCAGCAGCGCCGATGTGGAACATAGAAGTTTTGTCTTCTGCGAGTGCGCCAGTGGCAGCAAGAGCAAAAGCAGTTGCGAGAATTGTAGTTTTCATTTTAGTTTATTTCCTGTTTTAAGATTTTCATGATAAAGAGGCCCGTTCTGTTGCTAGGTGGAACCCATACCCCCTGTGGTTATGCTGCGAGAGCAAACTCAGATGGTGCAAAGTTATCGTTTGCAGTTAGTAGTTTTGGCTGAATAACGTAGGCCAACACGGTAAACTCCACTTCACTTTCACACCTGTCGATCCTAGTTCTGGCCCATCAAAGATACACTGCCAAACGGCGTAAAGCCTGTCCCCGTGTAACTGAATACCCTAAACAGTGTATCTATGGTGGACCAGCTCGGTACTGCCCCGAGGTCCAGAATGTGTCAACGTCACTTCAACGCTTACAGAGTATATATTAACATACCCTACTGATAATGTAAACACCCTTACAGTTTATGTTTTAGGTGTTACATTTATGATACACTATTATACTTTTCTACATAACCATCTGTATTGGATATGCGAAAAGTAATGCGGTGTAAAATTCTCTCTGCTAATATTTTTGGATCATTTTGATCTCTTTTATGTAGAGTCAGCAGTTGGTCCATAAGTACAATATCACCTACTTCCCACCAATGCTGATACATATATTTTTCTTGGAACATATGATTGTATAGATCATCATACACACTCTGATCAGGTGTGATTACCTTACATCTATTATTAGTGTAAAAATAAATACCTTTGACTCCAGCACAATTTTCTTGTACGAGTCTCATTCGGTACTTACCAGAGTTCTGCTTCATTCGTTTTAACTGATCTTCTGGTAAACCTTCTGCCCAAACTTCAGGTGCATATTCATATTCTGCATATAGGTCCTCAATCTCATCAAGTAGATCTACATCCATATCATTATAGGCAGTAACACCATTTAAAAATGATGTTGATGTGCCTTCACATCCTGTCCAACCTTGTAGAGCAACACCATCGGCTCTATCTGGACCATTTAGATTTGCATGCCAATCTAGTTTACCAGTACTAAAAATCCCAGTAAATTTACCATTCCATTTTTTACCAGTAACTCTTTGTACCGGATAGCCTTCTTTTGTTCCTTGCCACTTCCATGTTGGAACAACAGCGTTGCGAGGGTATGCTCGGCCGTTAGTTTCAAATGCAAATTGATTATAGTTTAATGCATATTTTGGAGTGAGTTTCTCAATAAGTCTGGTATATTCCCACGGGTTTGTTGTTTGCTTTTTTAAAACAACAACCTGCTCTTGTTCTAATAGAGTACGCAGGTGATCATAATCAACTTGTTGGAATTGTGTAATATCAACATCACCAAGTTCTACAGCACCATGATCTAAATGTTTAATCATAATTCATTATCGTGTATATACAATTGTATTAACGCATAGTGAAGAACCTTTTGTAGATCCTTACGAGCATCTGCACGAGTTCCTTTGTTTCCATATCGGTTAGAATACTTGTCAATATTGCCCATACAAAAACCAGTTCCATGACCACGTTCAATAATCACTTCAGTGGACTGAAACTTGTTCTTTGAATAGTGACCAGTATATGTTGAGTCAATATAGTCTTGAAACTCAGCGATCAAGTCACCTTCATTAAATTTATAATCAATAGCCATTAATGTATATCCTTATTCCAATAAAATATGTGACGACCAATCTTCACTACTTTACGATCCATTTTCTTTGCCCATGCCGGACTTACATAATCAGCATGATAGAACGTAGAACCTTCGGTAATGTCCTCTATCTGTCCAGTATATACCATTACAGCAAGTTTGTAAATATCATTGTATTGTTTTCCAACTAGTGGAATATCGCTCTTTCCATCGTGAGTCCACGAGAACTGTTTATTCTGCCAAACAACTTCACATACAGTATTTGGAAACCATTCAGATTTTACACGATTCATAGTCACATTGGCTACTGCGATTTGTCCCGCAACAGGTTCAATCAAACTTTCGAAATAGATGTTGTCTGCAAGACACCGGATCTGTTTAGGTGGTAACTGCACAACTTCTTTTTGGTTCATATAGTTATAGATGTAGCCATCTTTACTACACGCACTTACTATAGTGGCAATAAATGTTACATTTACTGCTAGTGCCAGTGTTGCCATTTTTGTATTTTTCAATTTAAACTTCCTCGTTTTCAGACATTTCTGAATCAATTCGAACCACATTCTTTTTTAGATCCGTGATGATCATATCTAGTTCTACTAGCATATGTTCTTTAGAATAGTTAAAAGTGTTAGACCGACGAATAAAGCTGTTAAGAGCTTTCTGCATTGTAGATGCATCTTGGATATCTTTTAGGATAATCATACTTCATCTCCATTCACTTTACGGCAACGTACCAAACATTTGGCCAGATCATCTAAAAGAGAATCAAGGGTCGTTATCTGGTCATAGTGATCGCATTCATCTTTGTCGAGCGCATCAAACAAATGTGCATTTTTTACAAGTGATTTGAGGTCATATTCCATACGGTTTAGAACCTCTGATTTCATTTGGCGGTTTGTTAGTTGCAATTGCGCCCATATCTTCTGTTCCATCTTGTACCTCTCTTGATTTGATAATTTAATATACCATATGCAGATACAGATGTAAACCCCTAATGTGCACTTTTTAAAACTTTTTTATAAGTGTAACATTTATGATACACTAATAATCCTCTGAAATATCTGCAATAATATCATCACGTAATCGTCTTGCTCGAGCATCTATTGGATCTTTCAATCCTGTACCATTCACAACTTTGAACGCCAAAGTAATCCGTTCACAGTCAGTATACATCGCATGCCAACAGTGATGGTCTCTCTCGGATTTATGACCAAAGTAATAGTGTCTACAGTTCCAACCTGGTTTATCTTTTACTGTAACAACTTCTTTAGTTTCTGGATCACGATACTTGAACCAACTGTCTCCAGTTTCAGACCAAGAAAACAATATCTGATAGGCATTTGCATTCCAATTAGTATGCCATCCGACATAACCACCTGGTGGGTAGTAGTTGAATAGAGCATTCGAATGAGCACCGATGTATGCTGGCAACTCTTTCTTTAATTCAAACATAATACTATGCCATTTATTAGGATCTTGTTTTGCCATATTACCTAGAGGAGATGCAAAGTGTTCCTCTGGAAATCCACTGTGTTTATCACCAATAGCAAGTTTGTTTTCAATATAGGTATCGCTGGTATAATGTTCTCCAGATTGCTTACCCACATCAGTTGGACTCCAGACGTGATATTTTGAATCATCTCTACCATCAATGGCTAAAAACTTTTCAAGACCAGAGTTGAGTTTCTCCAGTAGTTCTTTATTTCTAATAGTTACTTCAGACATTTTTCTCTAGCTTCTTAATACCCAACGCCCAGTTCTCGGCAGCATCTTCACACCATCGTAATGACTTGCCTAGATGTTCAATATTTTCACGATGATAACACCTATCTTTAGCATCAAAATATTTAATATAGAAACCCTCTTCCCTTGAATTAAACTTAACTTCACAGTAATGACCTTCCTCAATATCACTCCAGTAGGTTGATATCTTTTTACCCACTTATAATCTCCTTAATCAAGGGGAACACTTTAGCAATCTCCAAAGCGCATTGTTCTGCTAGTTCAATATGTTCTTTCTGTGTTCCGTTTGCTGTTCTTAGTTCTATATAGTGAACCCAAGACCTTAGTGTTCCGTTTGCAATAACAACAGACTTGGTATTACCCTCTGGCAATACAGCACGTGCTTGCTCTTTTGCAATCCCATTATCAATAGCCCACTTGTATGCCATCTTAGCTTCAAAAATAATTTGAGCCTGTTTCATGGCCCATGACTTTTGAAGCTCGTCATCATCTGTCTCTACTGAGTTCTGGCGGTTCTTGGTATCTTGTAGACGTGCTTCACGCAATACAAATGTGTCATCCATATCTCTTGGATCTGCATATCGTTGAGAAAACTCTTGAAAAGAGAACGAGCGATGACGTAGAAATTGTCGTGCAATATCACGTGTCGTAGTAACCTCAAGGGTAACAGATGCCATTTCCAATGGAGACCAGTGCTTGTGCTTTACCAAATATCGGATAAGCTTTTCACTTGTTTCTTTGTTCACCTGATTTGATGGATTAGATACCCTTGCACAATATGCAATCAAGTCTTGTGCAGTTTCTAGTTCAGATAGTTGACCTAACTGTTCTTTGTCATTTCTCCAATAATGTATGGATACATTTGGCACTGGCTGGGTAAACCCAACGAGTCTTGCTGATGGTTCACATATGTTCATAGTTTGAAATCCTTAAATCGTTCATTGGTTTCTGTGTTCTCAAATACTGGTACATCCTTAACTAGGTTCTGTTCACTATCTTGAACATCATATAACCGCATCTTAGACCGATCAATGCCTACTAGGAATCTCTTGTTCTTGTTTGGGTCATTGTATCGGTTTTTAAGTTGCTTGACCATGATCTGACCTTGTGCATCCAGTTCTTCTGTAGCAACCAAGGCAAGCATGAGGTCGGCAGTAGCAGGTAGTCCAAAAGACTCGGAAGTGTCCTCAAGTCCAGGATCTGAAGAGCCAAAACCAGAGCGTGTCGTTTGTGTTGCAGAGACAATCGGCAATTTAAATTCAACGGCAAGCCCTCTTAATTCTTCTGCTATGGATTTAATGTATGTATATGAGTTTACAGATGCACCCATTTTAATCCTAGAAGATGCACAGATATTGAGATAATCAATGAATACAATATCGGGTTCAAAGCCTTTTTTAAGTTTTAATTCATTAAGTAATGCACGAAAGTGATTAGCATTAGCAGCTGATGTTGGATATTCTTTTACAACCATCCTGCCGTTAGTTTTTCTTTTTAAACCAGCAACCTTTTCTGTAAACATTTGCAGTGATAATTTATCTATCTGATCAATTGGAATATCAAGTAGGTTAGCATCAATCCGTTCTGCAATTCTTTCTTCTGACATTTCCATAGAAATATACAATACATTTTTACCAAGGTTTAAAGCACCGGCCGCTATATGACACATGGCAAGAGATTTACCCACACCAGTACCAGCAAGGATAATGTTTAAACTCTTGAGAGATAAACCACCCTTGGTAATTTCATTGAGTAGTTCAATATCAAAAGGGATCTTTTCTTCTTCAGTATGGTAAAAATCATACCGTTCATTTACTTGTTCTAAGTAATCGTGACCGACATTAGTATCAAATGTAACACCAAGAGCCTTTGTAAGAATATCTGGTAATGCATTCTTTGTAAGAGATTTATGTTTACCATCAATAATAGAGATTGATTCCATAATTGCATTAAACACTGCTCTGTCTTGACACCATTTTTCTGTATTGGTTAAAAGCCAAGTTTCATCTATTGGTTCTTTCTTAAATATTTCGGGCAGAATCTCTACTGCATGACGATACTGTTCATCAGAAAAAGATGTAGCATCATCAAGTTCAATTTTAAATGCTTCTGATGTTGGTAGTTTATTGTATTTGGCTACAAATGCCACAACCTGTTTAAACAAGTTCTGGTAAACACCTTCAAAATATGCAGGTTGGATAAACGGTATCACCTTGCGCATATACTCCTCATCAGTAAGGAGATTACGTATGATTGTTTGTTCTATATTCGCATTAATCATTAGGATCTTTCATATAATAATAGTTGCTATCCATTCGGGTACCTTCTGTGTACTCCAAGACACCTTCGGCTCTCATCTTTTCTCTGATTTTTGTAGCAGAAATATCGTGGATATCTTTACCTAAATCGTGTTCTGTAAATGTGTAACCGACACCGCGGCCATACGATATGTCCACTATGTTCGGTACTGCCATTATAACATACTCTGTGCCTCTTGTAAACCCCGCATTGTGTAATCCATCTTCAATAGCATCACAAACATAATCATAACTAAAAGGATTATCATCTTGTACACCTGTACGTCCTGCACCTGCATCTTTACCTACTATGAAACTTACATTACGTACCATTATACATACTTGCCCTGTAATAGAATAAGCTTTTTTAAAAAGTTTTGTATGCCCATCGTGCCATGGTTGCCAACGCCCAAGCATCTGTACGGTTGGTTTCTGTAAATCAAATCTGGAGGGAGTGAAAGCATCTATATCATCTTGGCTAATCATGCTTGATTCACCGCATATTCAATAGCAGTCATATTGTTCATCTTTGAATAACGACTTAACACTTCTGCTAAAACCTCATGTGTGTCATCAAACCAAGTTGAGACATGGTACTGCACATTTTTTAACCGAGGCTTTTCAAATATTTTATTTGTATTCTCGAAACGCCCTTGTTGAATAGTATCCATCCATACTGTGAAATCTGGTTTAAAGTGCTCACG
>Ga0315320_10002935_pt1 | contig 14029 bp, 14 predicted proteins | sample M140m21515metaG_FD_203458 | JGI IMG/M metagenome (GOLD analysis project Ga0315320, IMG submission 203458) | Ammonia-oxidizing marine archaeal communities from Monterey Bay, California, United States - M1 40m 21515 | ecosystem: Environmental > Aquatic > Marine > Coastal | place: USA: California... | reverse complement strand
CAAAAGTTTTAGCTGAGGTTAAAAACTTTTTTGGAAAAGATCCAAATAAAAGTGTTAATCCAGATGAAGTTGTTGCTATGGGAGCAGCTATTCAGGCTGGTGTACTTCAAGGTGATGTAAAAGATGTCCTTCTTTTAGATGTTACACCTCTGTCTCTAGGTATTGAAACTTTAGGTGGAGTATCAACTAAACTAATAGAGAAGAATACAACAATACCAACAAAAAAAAGCCAAGTATTTTCAACAGCTGAAGATAATCAACCCGCAGTTTCTATTAGAGTGCTTCAGGGTGAAAGAGAAATGGCTACTGATAACAAGATGCTAGGAAATTTTGAGTTAGTCGGTATCGCACCCGCACCAAGAGGAGTTCCTCAAATTGAAGTTACTTTTGATATTGATGCAAACGGTATAGTTAGCGTTTCAGCAAAAGATAAAGGAACTGGAAAAGAACAAAAAATTCAAATCCAAGCTTCAGGTGGATTAAGTGAAGAAGAAATTGAAAAAATGGTTAAAGATGCCGAAGCTAATAAGGAAGAAGATAAAAAGAAAAGAGAGTCTGTAGATACGAGAAATCAGGCGGATACTTTAATTCATTCAACTGAAAAAAATCTTAAAGAACATGGTTCTAAAATTACTGATGCTGAAAAGAAAGCAATAGAAGATGCATCATCAAGTTTAAAAGAAGCTCTTAAAGGAACTGACAATGAAGACATTAAGAAAAAAACAGAAGCGTTAGTTCAAGCATCAATGAAATTAGGTGAGGCTATATATAAAGCTCAAGAGAAAAAACCAGATTCACCTGATGACAGCAAAAATAATGATGAAGGAAAAAAAGACGATAACGTAGTTGATGCGGATTTTGAGGAAGTAAAAGAAGAAAATAAAGAAGAAGATAAAGAAAAAAGCGCTTAAGAATATCAACGATCATTATCTCAAGGTAACTTATGGCTAAAAGAGATTTCTATGATGTTTTAGGTGTAGGAAAAAATGTTTCTCCCGATGAATTAAAGTCAGCATATAGAAAACTTGCTGTTAAATATCATCCTGACAAAAATCCTGGTGATAAAGTTGCAGAAGATAAATTTAAAGAAGCCAGTGAAGCTTACGGAATTCTTTCAGACAAAGAAAAAAAACAAAACTATGATAATTTTGGTCATGCGGCCTTTGAGAATGGAGGTGGAAGACAAGGTGGTGGATTTGGTGGATTTGGTGGAGCAGATTTTTCAGATATTTTTGAAGATTTTTTTGGTGATTTTGGTGGTGGTGGCAGATCAAGAAATAGAAGTTCCAATAACAGAGGCTCAGATCTAAGATATGATTTATCAATTTCTCTTGAAGAAGCCTACCAGGGTAAAAAACAAGACATAAAATTTTCGACTACAGAAAAATGCAACACCTGTAAAGGAAATGGTTCAAAACCAGGACATTCTCCAGATAGATGTACATATTGTGGAGGGAATGGAAAAATAAGATCTAATCAAGGTTTCTTCACAGTGCAACAAACATGCCCTCAATGTAATGGCAATGGTGAAGAAATTACAAATCCATGTAATGACTGTAATGGCCAAGGAAAAAAACAAGCCTCTAAGAAAATATCAGTTACAATCCCCAAGGGTGTTGATGATGGAACGAGAATTAGATTAGCAGGTAAAGGTGAGGCTGGTAGCAGAGGTGGGGCAACAGGAGATCTATATTTATTTATTAATGTTTACTCTCATGATTTATTTAAAAGATCAGATGAAAATTTATTTTTTGAATTTCCAATTTCTCTTGCAGATGCTGCATTAGGTACTACTATTGAGATCCCTACTATTGATGGAGGCAAAGCTAAAATAAAAATTCCTGATGGAACTCAAAATGGTAAACAATTCAGGTTAAAAGGTAAAGGAATGCCTTATATGAGAAGAGGCGATTTTGGTGATTTATACGTTCAAGTGAAAACTGAAGTGCCTGTATACTTAAATAAAAAACAAAAAGAATTGCTAGAGCAGTTTAGAGAAATTGAAAACGATAAATCAAATCCGAGTATTAAAAAATTTTTTCAAAAAGCAAAAGATTTCTGGAAAAACTAAAAGACTAATCTCCCAAAAAGAGTTAATATTTAGTTAAATGAAAAAAATTAATTTAGCGATTTCAGGATGCATGGGCAGAATGGGTCAACAACTCATCCAATCTTCAAAAAAAAATAAAAATTTTAGGTTAGTTGCTCTTACAGAGAATAGACCAGTAAATAAAAAATTTAGTGGAATTAAACCTGAATTAAATTCTGAAAAGGCCTTTAAAAAAACCGATGTAATTATTGATTTTACAGTACCAAATTGCACGCTTGAAATACTAAAAATGGCATCAAAACTAAAGAAAAAAGTAGTAATTGGTACTACAGGATTTACTAGGAGCCAAGAAAATCAAATTAAAAAATATTCAAAAAAAATACCTATTTTAAAAGCTGGTAACATGAGCTTAGGTGTAAATTTATTAATGTATTTAACTGAAATTGCGTCAAAATCACTAAATGATGAATATTTAAGTAAAATATTTGAAGTACATCATAAACATAAAAAAGACTATCCATCTGGTACTGCGTTAATGCTCGGAAAAGGAATCGCAGATGGAAAAAATAAAAATTTATACAATTTAATCGGTAAAAAATTTTTAAATAAAAAATCTTTTCCTTATGGAAAAAAGATTAATTTTAATTCAATTAGAAAAGATGAAATTATAGGTGAACACGAAGTGAAATTCTCAAGTGGAAAAGAAATAATTACATTAAACCACGAAGCTTTTGATAGAGCACTTTACTCAGATGGAGCTCTAACTGCCTCTAAATGGTTAATGAAAAAGAGACCGGGTTTATATTCTATGAGAGATTTGCTTAATTTTTCATAATGAATGAAAAACAAAAAGCAAAAATTATAATTAAAACTTTAAATAAATTTTATCCTAAAGCATTAGTTCCTTTAAAAAGTAAAAATACTTTTACACTATTAATTTCTGTTCTGCTTTCTGCTCAATGTACAGATGTAAATGTTAATAATGTAACAAAAAATATATACCCAATGTATTTCAAACCAGAACACTTTGTAAAATTAGGAACAAAGAAAATTGAAAAATTAATAAAAAAAATTGGTATTTTTAGAGTTAAAGCAAAAAATATTTACTTGATGTCAAAACAAGTTTTAGAAAAACACAATGGAAAAGTGCCTAAAACTTTTGAGGAGCTTGAAAAACTCCCTGGTGTTGGCCATAAAACAGCGAGCGTAGTGATGTCCCAGGGTTTTGGCTATTCAGCTTTTGCAGTTGATACTCATATTCATAGACTTGCTCAAAGATGGGGTTTAACAAATGGAAAAAATGTAGTTCAAACTGAGAAAGATTTAAAACGAATATTTCCAAAGAAAACTTGGTCTAAGCTTCATCTACAAATTATTTTTTATGGTAGAGAATATTGCAAGGCAAGAGATTGTTATGGTTTAAAATGTAAAATATGCACTACGTGCTACCCAAATAGAAAAAAACCTGTTATTACCCAAAAAGCATAATATGAAAATTTTAGGAATAGGAAATGCAATAGTTGATGTCATTTGCAAAGTAAATGACAGTTTCATTGAACAAAATAATCTTACAAAGAGCACAATGAAGCTATTTTTTGATGAAAATGAATTCAAAAATTTATTAGTAAATCTAAAAATTGAAAAAACTGTTTCTGGAGGTTCTGTAGCAAATTCTATAGTTGGATTATCTCAATTAGGTGACAAAGTAGGTTTTATAGGCAAAGTTTCTGATGACGACTTTGGTAGTAAATATGAAGAGGGTCTAAAAAAAGAAAATGTAGAATATTTTTACTCAAAAAAGAATGAAGAATTACCAACAGGTACATGTTTAATATTGGTTACTCCAGACTCTGAGAGAACAATGTGTACATTTTTGGGAACGGCAGGAAAAATTAATGAAAATGATGTTAGTTCTGATGCAATTAAAAAAAGTGAGATAATATTCTTAGAGGGTTACTTATGGGATAAGGGAGAACCTAAGAAAGCATTTGATAAAGCTATAAATAATGCAAATAAAGTTGCCCTGTCACTTTCTGATCAATTTTGTGTAGATAGACACAAACCACATTTTTTAAACTTAGTACAAAACAAAATAGATATAACTTTTGCTAATGAAAAGGAAATCATTTCATTAATTGAAGCAAAAAATTTTAATGAAGTAATAAACTTCTCAAAACAACTTAAGAAATTAATCATTATTACTAAAGGTGAAAAAGGGTCAGTTGCAATTAACGGTGAAGAAGTTGTTGAAAGTGGAATACAAAATAATCTAAAAATTGTAGATCTTACGGGTGCTGGTGATCTCTTTGCTGCTGGATTTTTACATGGTTATGTTAATAAATTATCAATCAAAGAAAGCTTAGAAAAAGGTACCGAAATGTCATCTAAAGTAATACAGCAAATTGGGGCAAGACTTTAAAATTAACTTTTTTTTCTTTTAAAGCTTCCTTTGCCCTTTTTAGGCTTAACTATTTTTGGTTTATATTTTTTTGTAAACAGATCTTTAGCAATAATATTTTTTTTTTTAATTAATTTGATAGCCATTTTTTTCACTATTTATGAAATCATTATCATCAAAAGTAGCTAATATTTTTTTTCTTAGTCTATAAACGTGTGTTTCAACTGTATGGGTTTCTAGATCTGAGTGATAGCCCCAAACATTTAACTGTAATTCTTCTACTGATACTGGTTTTATAGAACTTGATATATACAAAATAATATTAGATTCTTTTTCAGTTAATTTAATTTTTTTATCTTTAAAGATAAGTTCACGTGAATTTATATCAAGTTTATATTTTTGAATTTTTAACTCAGATTGGTTTTGAAAATTTTTTTTTAAATATTCTATGTTAAGTTTTTCGATTAGTTTTGATAATTTTATTGGTAAAGATGTAATTAAAATTTGATTATTTAGATTTTTAACCAATTTTCTAACAATAACTAGATGATCATTTTTTTGGGTTAAAGAAATATTTAAAGGATTTTCTGCTGGTATTTCAATAATTTCATAATTTAATTCTTTTTTAATTTCATACAAAATTTTAAATAATTCTTTAAAATCATAAATTATTAATTTTTTTAAATTCATATATATATATGTATAGATATGATAATTTATCTAAAAAATAAACATACTCTTCAAGTTGATGGCTTTTTGTTTAGATGCTCAATTGGTAAAAATGGCTTAGCTAAAAAAAAAAAAGAAGGCGATAAAAAAACACCGATAGGCACATTCAAAATTAGTAATTTATATTACAGAAAAGATAGAATTAAAAAACCACAAACACAACTACACTGTATACCAATTAAAAAAGATATGGGTTGGTGTGATGATTTATCAAATAAAAAAAATTATAACAAATTAATTAAGATTAATAAAAATATAAAACATGAAAAACTTTATAGAAAAGATAAAAAATATGATTTTTTAATTCCTATTAAATATAATTTTAATAATACAATTTTGGGTAAAGGTAGCTGTATATTTATTCATCTAACAAAAAATTACTTACCTACAGCAGGGTGTATTGCACTTAAGGAAAATGATTTTTTAATTATGCTAAAAATTTTAAAAAAGAATACTAAAATAAAAATTTCCTAACTTCTTTTTCCAAAAATGTTGGAACCAATTCTTAAATATGTTGCAGAGTTTTTTGCTGCCTCAATATAATCTGCTGACATTCCCATACTTAATTCTAATAGATTAAGTTTTTTATTTAATAGTGCCATTTGTTTAAAAAAAATTTCAGACTTATTATTTGCTGGTGGAATACACATTAAACCAACGATATCTAAATTTAAATTTTTACAATAAGTATGAAGATCCTCAAGATAATCTTTATTAATTCCTGATTTTTGCTCCTCATCTCCAATGTTTACTTGTAAAAAAATCTTAATCTTTTTATTTTGTTTTAATTCTTCATCAGCTATTTTTTTTGCAAGTTTTTTAGTATCTACTGAATGAATATAATCAAATAATTTTAACGCAAACTTAACTTTATTAGTCTGTAATTTTCCTATTAAGTGAAGTTTTATATTAGGGTTTGCTAATTTTATGTCTGTCCATTTAGTTATAGCCTCTTGAACTTTATTTTCACCATATTCTAAATGTCCATATTCAATTAAAGGCATTATAGTTTCAATTGAAAATGTCTTACTTACTGCAATTATATTAACATTTTTATAATTGTTTATTTTTGACTTTAAATCCTCTTTTATTGAATTTAAGTTAGCTATTGATTTATGCAAAAAAAAATCTCCCAATTATATTATTTTATTGATGAATATAATCATGCAGAATTATTAAAATTAAGCAAAAATATTAACATCATTTACCGTAACTATAAAAAAAACATTGATATAAGTACACTAATTTTAATCAGAAATTATTGCAAAAAGAATAAAATAAAATTTTTTATTTCAAATAATATTAAATTAGCCATTAAATATCAACTAGATGGAATTTATATCCCGGCTTTTAATAAGCAAATTAATTTCATTAAATATTTGTTACCAATAAATTTTAAAATTATTGGGTCAGCTCATAATAATATTGAAATTCTAATAAAACAAAAACAAGGATGTGACACTATTTTTGTATCTCCTATCTTTAAAGTTAAGAAAAAAAATAATTTTTTAGATGTAGTTAAATTTAATTTGTTAACCTTAAACAAAAAAATTGAATTTATAGCTCTTGGAGGAATTAATAAAAAGAATAGAAAAAAATTAAATTTACTTAGTATAAATGGATTCGCTGGAATTTCTTTCTTCCAAAAAAAAACGGCCTCACAAGGAGGCCGTTTAAATAATTAAATAAATATTTAATTAGAATGCAAATGCAAGACCGATTTCTTTATGCTCATCGTCTGTTCCACTTGTTCCACCTACGTTGTCTGAGCTATTAAATGCAGCTGTAAGCGACATTGAACCCATTGTGTAAGAAGCAGAAAAACCTGAATCTTCTTGATCTGATTTCGAAGCACTTTCAAACTCAACAGTAGACATACCCCAAGATACTGATAGATCTTCATTTACTGCGAAAGATGCAGCAATGTGAGTTCTGTCTGTATCAGAGTTAGCAGCAGAAAAATCTATTGATGTTCTCTGAATACCAACTGTTGTAGCACCTGATGTATAAGTACCACCAAAAGTAGTTTGATCAGTTGAAGTGTTAGTTCCTGAATACTCGTCAGACATTGCAAGGAATACCATTGCGCCGTCCATTGGAGCATAATCAACACCTAGTGATTTAGCTGATCCACCACCTTCTTGTTTGTTGTAATCTACAGAAACGTTAGCTCCTGCGAAAGATGTACCATAACCGATTTTATTAACACCATTCTTAGTTAATACACCGTTAGCTTGACCATCTAGATCATCCCATACTTGCTCAGCAGCAGTTGGCATTTTATCTTCATATGCACCAATACCGTGACCTTGAGAAGTACCGTTTGCAAATGATAAAACACCAGCATCACCCATATCAAGTTTTAAACCTGAAGATGAGAATGCACCAGCACTTAACAATTGGTGGTAGCTAATTGTCATACCATTATCCATTTCACCTGATCCAGCGAAGTTAATATCTCTAGTCATTGAGAAAGGGTTACCACTTACTTCTGTAGTATCACCTGTAACATAAGATACTTTAGCTGCACCTGTTACGTCTAATGCTCCAGCGTATCCAGTAGTAGCTACTAAAGATCCTGCTAAAGCAGTTAATCCTAGTTTTTTTAAGTTTGTCATAATTGACTCCTGTTATTGTTATTTTTATAATTAATTATAATTGAAACCTAATTATCATTCTCGCTCGGAAAAAGTGATATTTTATCTTATTTTTTAATAATAAAATAAAAACGTTGCATATATACAACAATTTTATTAGGAAGCATTATTTTCGTAATAAATAAACAATTTTATGATATTAAATTCTTTGATTAGCAACTAATTAAACATATTCATGAAAAAAATATCTTATTTATTTACTATATATATCATTATTTTTCAATCCCTTGTTTCATGTGGGATATACCGTCCAGTAGATGCTAAAAAATTCCCTCCTGAGCCAGAAAAAAGAGTTAAAAATAATATTGAAGAGGGAAGAGGATTTAGATTAATGACAGGATTTGGAAATGACAATAAAAGTGGAAAATTTGAGTTTGCAAATGCAAATCCTCTATGGAGAGCTTCATTAGATGTAATAGATTTTATGCCCCTACTTTCTGTTGATTATGGTGGAGGAATAATAATTACTGATTGGTATGGTGAAGAGAATGAAAATGATGCAATCAAAATTACAATTCAGTTCCTATCTAACGAAGTTAGATCTGATGCATTAAATATAAAAGTTTTTAAAAAAAAATGTAATAATTTAACAAATTGTAAGGTTGTTCAATCTCAGTCTGATATCAGCCAGGAGCTAAGAGTAGCTATACTAAAAAGAGCAGCACAATATAAAACAGCAGATATTAAGAAAAATAAAAAAGAATATCGTATTAAAGACGATCGATAAATTTAAATAAATTCATAAGTGGAAAGATATAATTTCAAAATAGTTGAAAAAAAGTGGCAAGAATTTTGGGATCAAAATAAAACTTTTAAATCTGAAATAATAAAAAACAAAAAAAAATTCTATTGTTTAGAAATGTTTCCATACCCATCAGGTAACATTCACATGGGACATGTAAGAAATTACACCATTGGGGATGTGCTCGCTAGGTACAAAATGATGAACAACTTTAATGTGCTTCACCCTATGGGATGGGACTCATTTGGTATGCCGGCTGAGAATGCTGCCAAACAAAACAGTCTTGATCCAAAGAAATGGACAGAAAAGAATATCTTAAATATGAAAAGTCAACTCAAAAAGTTAGGTCTGTCAATTGATTGGGATAAAGAAATTTCAACTTGTTCATCTGATTATTATAAACATCAACAAAAATTATTTTTAGAATTTTATGATAAAGGTTTAGTTTATCGTAAAGAAAATTATGTTAATTGGGATCCAGTGGATCAGACTGTACTAGCTAATGAGCAAGTAATTGATGGCAAAGGATGGAGATCAGGAGCTCAAGTCGAGAGAAAAAAATTAAATCAATGGTTTTTTAATATTTCAAAATTTTCTGAAGATCTTTTACAAAGTTTAGATGATTTAAAGTTATGGCCCAATAAAGTTAAGACAATGCAAAAAAATTGGATTGGAAAATCTTTTGGATGCGAAATTGATTTTAAAATTAAAGACAATCAAGATATTAAAGAGATCAAATGTTATACAACTAGACCAGACACTCTTTATGGTATGTCATTTTTGGCTTTATCTGTAGATCACCCATTATCGAAATTATATGAAAATGATAAAGATTTTTTAAAATTTAAGGAGGAATGCTCTAAAACAGGAACAACAGAAGAGGCAATAGCCCAAGCAGAGAAGTTAGGATTTAAAACGAATCTTAATGCAATTAATCCACTTGATGAAACATTGTCAGTACCGGTATATTTTGCAAACTTTGTTTTAATGGACTACGGTTTTGGAGCTGTTTTTGGGTGTCCAGCTCACGATCAAAGAGATTTAGATTTTGCCTTAAAATATGATTTACCAGTCAAAACAGTTGTAAGACCAATTGATAAAGATTCAAATTTCATAGTAAAAAATAAAGCATACACTGAAAATGGTATTCTTATAAATTCTCAAAAATTAGATGGATTGAAAGTTCCAGATGAGTCTATACCAAAAACTATAAAGATTTTAGAGGAAAAAAAAGTAGGAAAGAGAAAAATTAATTTTAGATTAAAGGATTGGGGAATTTCAAGACAGAGATATTGGGGTTGCCCAATACCAATAGCCTATGATGAAAATAATCAAATTTTAAAAATACCAGAAAATCAACTACCAGTGAAATTACCAGATGGAGTAGACCTTAACGTGCAAGGAAACCCTCTAGACCATCAAAATGAATGGAAAAATATTCAATTAGATGAAAAAAAATGTATTCGAGAAACGGACACATTAGACACTTTTGTAGATTCTTCCTGGTACTTTTTAAGATTTTGTTCAAGCGAAAACTCAAAACTACCATTTAATGATGAGGAAGTTAAATATTGGATGCCAGTTGACCAGTATATAGGGGGTGTTGAACATGCAATTTTACATCTTCTTTATTCTCGATTTTTTGTGAAAGCAATATCATATAAAAATAATAATTTTGATATGAAAGAACCTTTTGATGGTCTTTTTACTCAGGGAATGGTTTGCCATGAAACTTACAAAGATCAAAACAACAATTGGCTTCACCCTGATGAAATAACATCAGATGATGGTAAAAATTATTTTAAAAAAAATAACTTAAATGAAAAAGTTATAGTTGGACCAATAGAATCCATGTCTAAGTCAAAAAAAAATACAATTGAACCAGCTAAGATAATTGAGCAGTATGGTGCAGATTCAGTAAGATTATTTATATTGTCAGATAGCCCTCCAGAAAAAGATGTTCAGTGGTCAGAAGAAGGTATGATTGCCTCATATAAATTTATACAAAAATTATGGGCTCTTCATAAAAGAATAAAAGAAATCTTAGACGATGAAATAGAAATCAAAGACAAAAAGAATGAAAAGACAGAAGAATTAAACAAATTTACAAATCAAATTATACAAAAGATTACAAACAATTTAGAAAAATTTAATTACAATGTTATTATCGCAAATTTTCATGAAATTTATAATTACTTCTCAAAAGAAATAAATAATTTCATTAAAAAAGAGGCTCTTAGAGAAAATTATAAAAATATATTATATTTGCTATCACCAATTATTCCTCATTATGCAGAAGAATGTTTATCTGAATTAAATGTTAAAAATAAAATTACGTGGCCAGAAGCTGATAAAAAATACCTACAAGAGGATAAGGTCGAGTTTGTAATACAAATAAATGGTAAAAAACGTTTTACTATTAGGAGTGATACTGACTCAACTGAAAAAGAGGTATACGATAAAGTTATTAAAGAAGAATATTTTATAAAAAATTATAGTGCTATGAAGGTAAAAAAAACTATATTTGTTAAAAATAGACTAATGAACTTAATAATTTTATAATTTATGAAAAAGTATTTATTCATAATATTATTGTTATTCACTCAATGTGATTATAAGCCAATTTATTCACAAAATAATCAGAATTTTGGAATTAAAATAATAGAATTTAATGAAAATAGATCAAATAAAATTTTAGCTACTAGGCTTAAAAATTATTCATATAACAAAAATAATTTATTTTTTTATGAATTAAAATTATTAACTTCCGAAAATAAATTAATATTATCAAAAGATACTTCTGGAGATCCATTATTATTGAGTTTAAAAATTAATCTAAAAATTGAAATTTTTGAAAAAGAAAAATTGATCTTAACAAAAGAATATAGTGAACAATTTAATTACCAAAACTTAGATAAAAAATTTGAATTGAGTAGCTATGAAAATGAAATTCGATCTAATATTTACAATAAGATGATATCAAAAATTTTAATAGATTTAGCAAATCTCAAATGATTTTTAAATCATTTGAGATTAATAAGATTGATATTAAAATAAATCAATTAATACTATTCTATGGGAAAAATGAAGGTTTGAAAAATGAAGCTCTTAGTATTTTAATTAAAGATGAAAATAATATTCAAAACTATGAAGAAAAAGAAATTTTAGATAATGAAAATAACTTTATTGAAAATATTTTATCAAAATCTCTTTTTGAGAAAGAAAAATTTATTGTTATTAAAAGAGCTACTGATAAAATCTTAAAAGTAATTGAAACCTTACATTTAAAAAACCTAGAAGATATAACAATTATTTTAAATTCAAATAATTTAGAAAAAAAATCAAAATTAAGATCTATTTTTGAAAAAGACAAAAAATTAATTTGTGTTCCCTTTTATCCTGACAATAGCCAAACATTATCTAAAATCGCCTATAACTTTTTGAATGATAAAAAAATTTCAATTTCACCTTCAAATGTAAACCTTATAGTTGGTAAATGTAATGGCGATAGAGAAACTCTAATCAACGAACTTCAAAAAATAGAATATTTTAGCAAGAGTGGAAAAAAAATTAATACTGAAAGTATATCAAAATTAATCAATTTGAGCGAAAACCACAGTATATCCGAACTTATTGATAATTGCCTTGCCCAGAATAAAAAGAAAATAATAAACATCTTAAATGAAAATAATTTTAATAATGAAGACTGCATTATGATTACTAGATCTTTTATACTAAAAGCAAAAAAATTACTGGCGTTATCAAAAATATTTGAAACTAACAAAAATTTAGATTTGACTATTTCCTCAGCAAAACCACCAATTTTTTGGAAAGAAAAAGAATTAACAAAACAACAAATTCAAAAATGGAAACCAAAAAATATCAAAAATCTAATCTACGCATTAAGTGAAACTGAATTACAAATTAAAAAAAATATAAATAATTCGATAAATATAATTACAGATTTTATTTTACTTCATTCCTCTTCAACAACTAATAATAAGACTTAATTATATCTATAATTTTATTTAGTTGATCTAAGTCTTTATACTCAAAAGAAATTTTTCCTTTATTTCTTTTACTGTTTTGTATTTCTACATTTAATCCTATTTTATTTGATACTGAAAGTTCAAGAGCGATAATATTAGTATCTTTTGTGATCTTTGACTTTTGTCTTTTCTTTTTAAATAATTGTACAAAATTTTCTGCTTGCCTGACTGAAAGTTTATTTTCTACAATTTTATTTGCAACAAAACTTGCATTTTCCAGACCTACTAAAATTTTAGCATGACCTGTAGATAGCCTTTGAGACTTAATTAATTTTATAACGTCATCTGGTAAAGTAAGTATTCTTAAAGAATTAGTTATATAACTTCTACTTTTACCAATAAATTTTGAAACCTTTTCTTGGTCATAAGAAAATTCATCTATCAATCTTTTATAGCCTTGGGCCTCTTCAAGAGGGTTAAGATCATGTCTTTGAACATTTTCAACTATAGCAAATTCTAAAGATTTTAAATCATCTGCTTCTGTGATTACAACGGGCACATTGTGAATACCAGCTCTTTGTGCCGCTAGCCACCTTCTCTCACCTGCTATAATTTCAAATTTTGAATTTTCATTATTTGATCTTCTAACTATGATTGGCTGTATCATTCCTCTTTCTTTGATGGAATTTGTTAAATCCTCTAAGTTTGCTTCATCAAAGTTTTTTCTTGGTTGGTATTTGTTTGGTATTAAGTCGCTTACTGGTAATTGATTTTTTTGAACCTCTACTTTAGTTTCACCAATTAGTGATGATAAACCTCTTCCAAGACCCTTTTTAATTTTATCCATTAAGCAGCACTCCCAATTGTTGACTCTTGATTTATAAATTCATCAGTAAAACTAAAATAGGATTTACTACCAGGGCAGGATTTGTCATAAATTAAAACTGGCATGCCATGAGAAGGTGCTTCTGATAATCTTACATTCCTTGGAATTACTGTTGAGTAAACTTTTTCATTAAAATAATCTCTTGCTTCTTTTTCAACTTGTGATGAAAGCTTATTTCTTTTGTCATACATAGTTAAAAGGATCCCTCTAATTTTTAAATCAGGGTTTAAACTTACTTTTATCCTCTCAATTGTTTTCATAAGTTGAGTTAGCCCCTCAAGAGCAAAGAATTCTGTTTGCAAAGGTACCAGAAGTGAGTTTGAGCAGACGAGCGCCATAACCGTTAGAAGACTTAAGGAAGGCGGACAATCAATCAGTACATAATCGTATAACCCTTTAGAATTGTTTAAATAAGCGGTTAATTTAGCCTTTAATATGAATGCTCTATTAGTATCGTCAGCCGTTTCTACCTCAAGTCCTGACAGATCTACATTAGAGGTGATAATATCTAAATTTTCAAACTGTGTCCTCTTGATTATCTCATTAATCTGTCTAGTTCCATTCAGTACACCATAAAT
>Ga0315320_10002932_pt1 | contig 14033 bp, 12 predicted proteins | sample M140m21515metaG_FD_203458 | JGI IMG/M metagenome (GOLD analysis project Ga0315320, IMG submission 203458) | Ammonia-oxidizing marine archaeal communities from Monterey Bay, California, United States - M1 40m 21515 | ecosystem: Environmental > Aquatic > Marine > Coastal | place: USA: California... | reverse complement strand
ACGTAGTGCAAGTCATGCTTGGTGATTGTTTAAAGCACTCACTAGCTGTTAGGCGCTGCACCTGACTGACAAAGCGCAATTCATTACTCTTTGAGTGTGACGCGACCATCACGGCATATTTGTCTAATAGGTCTTCTCCGGGCGCAACTTGTTGCAAGTTACCATTGCTTAACTCGATGTGCGCATCGCCCTCAAGGTGACAACGCGCGCATAAATCTAGCTGCTGTTCAATCTCAAAATCCTCAGGATTAAGTATTAATAAATCAGCTGGGAATTCATCGCGTCGCATTAACTCCATATGCTGCGCTCCATCGCCATGACATGTTGCACACGAAATAGGTTGCGGCTCAAAGTCTTGTAGGTTATTTAGCGGATGCACATCAGGCGTCGGCGTCGAAGAGTGGCACTGCAAACATTGCGCAGTAATCGGCACCGCATCGAGACCGGCATTCGACTGCCACTCATGTGGGGCAGGGAACCATCCGGAATGAGTGAAAAATTCTAGTGGCGAAAAGAACCATCGGCCATTGCTATTGAGGACGAAGCTCATGTCTTCTACTCCTGCTCCGATGCGGTGGCTTATTGGCACTGAAATTGCGCCGCCACTGGCGAGGTGTTGCGCGTTAAGTTCCCAGCGGCCGGTTGCGCCGACGTTATAACTCATGCCGGAGAAAGCATTGGTAATAGATGCGTCAGTCAGTTGCGCTGGCATGCGTAAGGGATCGATTGCTGACAACGAATCGGCCATGCCATGAGTCTTGAACTTTACCACCTGCTTGGGGTGACACTCGGCGCACTGCTGATCTTGGACCACCGGTAATTGTGCCAGTGGCTGGTGTTGACGTGTTAAGTCAAGGGTACTCGGTGCGACATTAGCTCTTTCGCTACATGCCAACACACATAACACTGCAAGGATAGAGAGGCAAACTGCCCGCACTTACATGTAGGGATTATCGCCAGAAGCATGATCCGTGGCATCGTGGATGCCTTCGATCTCTGGCACTGCATCGCGAATCGCGACTTCAACACCTTGCTTCATAGTCATCGCCGCCGAGCCACAACCTTGGCAACCGCCGCCCATGGTGATGTATAACTCTTTGCCATTACTTGCTTGAATCTCAACCCAACCACCGTGCGATGCTAAATTAGGATTTAGAGTGTCCTCGATAACGGTCTGCGCTTTTTGGCGCAACAAATCGTCGCCTTCTTGGGTTTCGAGCGCGCCACCTTTGACAGCAACATTACCAGCTTGCAAGTGCTCGCGAATAGCCTGTCCGGCCGACCGCGCAACTTCGCGCCAATCGCTAGGCGTAGACATCATGCTAATCAGCACTTCGCTGTTGTTGATGCGTACACCTTTTAGGTCTTCAACCGAGTCAAATAAATGACCGGCCAGCGGTGCCCATTCGGCAGCCCACTTTTTATCCGAGGTGTAGAGGCAGCCGACAAAGACATTGTTGGCTACACGAAACAGGCAATTACTTGGAATGACCTGCGGTTCGGCAGTAATGCGGATGGTAGTTTCTTCACTCATAACGTACTTATTCTACTCTTGCGGAGTGATTATTGAAACCAAGCATCGCGAGTATAAACCTTGCAAATGGCTCATAATCGTGTCTTGTTCGACATCCCAATGCTCTTTGAAATAGTCGGTGATGTCGTGCAAAGTGTTTTCGCCGTTACAAACTTCAAGCAAGCCTAGTTCAATTTGCTCGATATCAAAGGTCTCGCCGCGCACCATTAAGCGCACGGACATATTGTCGCCCTCGGCATTTGACACACTTTCGGCTGTGAAATTAGGCGCTGCCAGCGGAATCATTGAGCCGGTAAGCATCTCTGGGAATTTGCGTTGCCGAAACAAGCGACCGTTAATGACTAACAAGTCTAAATCGCTATCCAAAAAACTCTTCATTGCGTCAGCGGGTGTCTCAACAATGGGCTCTTGCTTGATGTTAAAAGAAGTGTTCAACAACATAGGCACGCCACTTAGTTTTTCAAAACGCTGGACGAGGTCGTGATACTTGGCGTTATCGTTTGCCGATAAAGTTTGAATACGTGACGAACCATCCGCATGCACTACCGCCGGAATTTGCTCGGCTTTGTCGGCGCGAGCTTGAACCGTTAAGGACATATAAGGTGATGGCGAGGCGTCATCAAACCATTCGCTAACTTTTTCTTCTAGAACCGATGGTGCGAAAGGACGGTAAGACTCGCGCTTTTTAATCGCCGAATTAATGCGCTCCACCATTTCGCCGCGTCGCGGGTCGGCCAAAATCGAGCGGTTACCAAGTGCGCGCGGGCCAAATTCTGAACGGCCGTCGAACCAAGCTACTATTTGGCCATCGTTAATGGCTTGAGCAACTACGTCGGCAACGTCAGTGTCTTCGAGATCGGCTTCTTCAATCCAGTCTTGCCAATCGTTTAATGCCGCAGCGGTATCGTCATCGGTGTATGCAACGCCAGAGTATGGCGAAAGCGCTTGCTGCTGAGTTGGTAGCTGCTGGTTATTAAGTTGAGCATAAGCAAAAGCTGCGCAACCCACAGCCAAGCCCTGATCACCAGGGTAGTGGGGAATAAACACTTGTTCAAATCCAGCTTCGCGGTGAATGCGACCGTTTAGCGTAGAGTTTAGTGCGACACCGCCAACAAAAATCAAATTCTTAGCGCCCGTTTTAGCGCGTAGGTCTTGCAGCTTTTCAAGCATCACGGTTTCGAGATCGCTTTGCATGTCAGCAGCTAAGCTCGCATAAGCACCGCGGTTCTTTTCATCATTCCACTGATTTGGATTGACTGCATTACGCAAACGCTGCCAGTCGATAACCAAGTCATCTAAACCACCGCTTAAGATGGGTTGGTGCTTGTAGTCTTTGTTCCATTTGCTGGCCAAGGGAGCCATGCCCATCACTTTTCCGCAGGCATTCCAATCAGCAAAGATATGTGATGACACGCGCGAGTAAAGCGCGCCAAGTGAGCTCATGTCTTCGAAGCCATAGTTGTAAAGCAACGAAGGGCTGGGCTCGGGAATAAAGCGCTTGAATAGCTGTTGTATGTTGCCGCCTTCAAACAAAAAGGCAGATTCACCCTCGCGCCATCCGAATGCTTCGTCTTTGCGCTCAACTTCGTGAAATTGAGGATGCTTGTCTAGGCTCAAATCGGTGAAGTAATTTTCGCCGGGCATTTGCATCTCGTGCAAGGTCGAACCCATACCGTCGGCAACCACGATAATGCCGTTGTCGAATGGAGCGTAGGGTAGTGCCGACCATGCGTGTGCCAGGTGATGCGACAACTCGAGGCGCTCGATGCCAGGCAGTAAATTGAAATCACTGACGTAGCTGGAGCGGTACTGAAAGAGTGCGGTCGACCAATCTACAGAATCGTGAAACCTATCGATACGAAACAGGTGATTGTTGGCGCAGACCATGCGCACATCACTTAATTTGGCGCCGACAGCATTCAGTGCATGCTCGACGAGATCGGCGGTGTCACCACCATCATGCTTTTTGCGACTGACGCGCTCTTTCTCGCCGCAGAACAACATCTTGCCGTTGGTATCAAGCACACACACTGCCGCGGAGTGCGTGTATTGGTTCAGTCCGAGGATGAGATTGCGTGCCATCTCTGCAAAGAATAACGGATTGCAGCACTTTAAGGTATCATTGTTATAAAATACCCCCAACTGTCTCTGATGAACACCCATGACTGCACAACTCACATTACCCTCAGGACGCGCCGGAGTACGACATGTCAAGTCTTAGAATCCTGCCGCTATTGCTATTAGCCGGTGCTTGCAGTGGCGATAGCGCACCGCCAATAGAATCTGGCGATTCGCAAGCGCCGTACTTGGAAGCTCTTGAAATTGAAGATGCTCGTGCGCGAACATCACGTCCGCCGCATTCCAATAGCGCTGCTTTTATGACCTTGATCAACAATGGTAACGAAGATTTGGTGATAGTCGGTGTAAAAACACCACGCGCAAAAGTTGCCGAGCTGCACACCATGCTGCACGAAGATGGCAAGATGAAAATGCGCCGCGTTGAGCGTTTAGTGGTGCCGTCCAAAGGCGAATTAGAATTGATGCCCGGCGCAGATCACTTGATGTTTTTCGAGCTTGATAAAGCGTGGCGCATCGGCGACCAGCTAGAACTGACCTTGTTGTTTGCCAAGCATCCAGAGCAGGTGGTCAGCCTCGAAGTCGAAAAGTAATGCGGCGGATTCTCATATGCTTTTTGCTGATTAGTGCTTCCTGCGCAGATGAAGAGCTCGAGATTTATGACACGATCGGTGGCGATTTCGTTTTGCACGATCAGTTTGGCGATAAGTATCAACTTAGTGAGCACAACGGAAAAATCCGGTTACTGTTTTTCGGGTTCACGCATTGCCCTGACATTTGCCCAACCACTTTGGCTGAAGTCCAAGAGGTATGGCAACAGCTTAGTGCAGAGCAGCAGCAGCAAATCGAGATTTTGTTCGCCAGCGTCGACCCTGAGCGCGATAGCAGCGATTTACTGCGTGACTATCTAGGCAGCTTCGATTTACCCGTTATTGGTTTGCGTGGCAGCGATGCGGAAATGTTGGAAATAACCGCAAAATACGCATCTTTCTATGAAAAAGTGAGTCTGGATTCGGCGCTCATGTACACAATCGACCATTCCTCGCAGACCTTCGTCATCGATAGGCAAGGCGAAATACGCGGATGGGTCACTTATGACCAGCCACCGTCTGCATTGCTTGAGCTATTGAGCCGATTGTTGTAGATTTAAGGTTGGCATTTATCTCGGCTCAGCGGTATATTTTGTGGCAGAACATGAAAGCAATCCTACTTATAATTACTTTGGCTGCTAGTGTAAGCTGTGCCGTTCCTACAGCTGTGGGCACCGATTTCGCAACCGATCAATACCGTCTTGGTGGGCGCATTGCCGTAGCAAGCTCCTCTTCCTCATACGATGGTGGTGGCTATGTCGTGGGCGATACTTTTGCGCTTGAAGGAGGCCGTTTTTTCACTAACCAACTTGAGCTGGGGGGTACTGTAGAATTTTTTACCTCCGACTTTCTCGACGATGCTCAGTTGTTCACTGGCTTTGCTCGTTATTACCTACAAAGCGAAGGCAATATCCGCCCTTTCGTGCTAATTGGTGCGGGCTTATATAACGCTAATGACGGTGTCGGAGATGTTTACCGCTTGGGAGCAGGCATTTCCCAGTTTATTTCAGATAGAACCAGTTTCGAAATTTCTGTTGAAGAGCAATTTTCCTCTTATGTTACAGACCCTAACGCCGGTGTTGGTGAAGAAAAAGAATCCGATGCTGTAAATGTTTACCTGGGAGTAAACATCTTCCTATAAAAAGGTGCGCTTGCCGATTAACTGCTTAGCAGGATTATTTTTGGGCGGCTTGGCCCACGTCTTGCTTTATCCTCATGCACCAGGCTTTGATTTTTTCGCCCTTAAGTACTTATTAGTTCAAACGGGTGGTTTGCTCGGCATCGTTGCGTTTGCACCAGTCTGTGTATTCATCGCAAAGAAGCGTCAGCGCGATGTACTTGAGGCAGCATTCGCTTCGGGGATTGCCTTGGGTCTTGGCGGCTTGGCTGGCGCATACTGGTTCGCAAGCAGTGGACGTCCGCATGCAATGATTGAAGTCGGTGTGCCGATATCATTTTTGTTGGCAATGTTCCTGCCGGTAAAAGCACCGCGCCCTTCCATACTGCGTTGTTTGGCTGTGGCGAATCTCGCCTTGTTCGTCTTGTTCCTCTTGCCAGTTGGCCGTACCCAGATTGAAAGCAACCAGCAATACGATATAACGCTCGCTCCGTCCTTGCCAGAGGCGGCTAGCGAATTTACAGGTGAAAGTTCTAGGCCAGATGTACTGCTTATTTCGGTAGACACTCTGCGAGCCGATGTCCTTGATGAAATAGAGCTTCCAGCTTTGTCAAAGCTCAGAGGACAGTCTTTATCTGCACCCTATGCGTTGGCCCCGTCCTCGGCAACTCTGCCGAGTCATATTTCAATGGTTACTGGTGAGTCTCCTTTGCAGCATACGGCTTACACTAATTTTGGCAAATTAGATGAAGGCATTCCGACTCTTGCCGAAGCCTTTAGTGCTGGAGGTTTTCGCACTATAGCTACTGCTGCAAATGGCCTGCTAAATACTGACACAGGGTTCGATAGGGGATTCGAGTTGTTGGTTAATGTTGAAGGCGATGCGGCGCATGACAAAAAAACTGGCGTATTGAGCGTTGCGCTCACAGGGCGACGAATGGTTTGGTACGCGGCGCCTTTGCCTGATTTGTGGTCACAGCGCTTGTCGGTGTTTTTATTCATGCGGCGTTATTCTGGGCTCGACATCTCCCAAGAAGGAGCAGTTGCCACGGCACCGATTGTTCGAGAGCTGGCATTAAGCTATCTGGATCAGCTATATGCCGATGAAACTCCGTTCTTCTACTTCTTGCATTTCATGGACCCTCATCTGCCATATCATGCAACTGACAATTACCTAGGAAAGCTTAACGGCGATCGTCCTTTGCCAGATAGTTACAGTAATCACACATCAGGGTCTTTGTTGTTGTGTCGAAGTGCTATCGCTAAAGTAAAAGAGGGTGGCTCTGCTTCCGAAATAGCTGATGCGAGAAATGTAATTGATATTCAGCGTGACCGTTATCATGAAGAAATGCTAATGGTTGACGATGCCTTGGCGCAAGTGTTCGCTCGCATTGAGCAATCTGGGCGCCCAACGGTAATCTTGTTTACTTCTGATCACGGCGAACATTTTGGCGAGAATGATTTGATGTTGCACGGAGACCTTCTGCATGCTGCTAATGTGCGTGTGCCGTTCATCCTTTCGACACCTAATAGTTCAAGCGCTGACTCTCTAGAGGTTGTGCCCACTTTAGAAGACATACCTATAACTTTGTTGCGGGCAGCAGGGTTTGCGATTAAAGATTTTGGAAACGGGCGCGACTTGATGTCAGACAACGTTGACGAAGAACCTTTTGCTTCATTATCTGATAAATATCTTGCTGTGCAGCATGGTGACTACAAACTTATTTGTGAATGGAAGTCTAGCGATGGACCAGCTTCCGCAATAAAACCTATTCAGCTTTATTCACAAGTGAATGATGGACTTGACGAAGCAATTAATTTGCTTGGGCAAGCAGCGACAATGAAGGAGCAACAGGCCCTGTTCGAAAGGGCTCAGCTCTTTGTTGCCGAGTGCTCTAAGAAAGGTATGCGTGATTTCGACGAACAAGATGTCGCTGACCTAAATGCTTTGGGCTACGCGCTAGATGACGACGCCGAAGCTACAGATTAGCATTAGTGTAATTCAGCAACGCGTGTGCCGTGAGGCATAGTTAAATATGAGCTGTTTGCTTGTTCGGGTCGCACAATCTTTATTAGTTTGCCATCAGGATATTGCTCGTAGAAACTTGCCACTGTTGCGCCAGAGCCTATTTTGTGAATGGGTCGTGGGAGTCGCCCGATAAAATTAAGCTGGCCGTGCTAGGATCCCTGGTAAGCCACTTCAAAACCTTGATCTTGCCAGCTTCATTAAGAACAGGGCTACGATTGAAATCATAGTCCCCGTTTTGACAGCACGTAACCGTGATTAATTGAAGTCTTCGTACATCGATAGATTCTCAGCGAATCCGCCAGGAACACCGAATGAGATGAAGCTTGGCAAGTTTTCGGCTATTTGTGCGTCGTAGTAGAAGTTTGTGCTGTGAATCTTTTTGCAATCCTTCACAATCACGGTTTGGCCGGTAAAGGTGCTGTCTTTTACGTTTCTCGCCTGATTGAAAATGCTGAAGCCCGTTACGGACACGCCATCCCACTTTGCTTGAATTTCACAACCTGGGGCGATGAGGCCAATGTTGGCTTCGAATCCTCCGGCGCCGCCACCTATGATGACGTCGTTGTTCAAATCCAATAAGTTATGGCTATCGTCGCGCAAATCGAAATCAGTAGGGCAGATTACGATGAGGCCACCGTTGAATGCGCAGTCGCTAATGTCAATGGCTACGCCTTCAGCAGCTGTAATAATCACCGTGTCTTCAGTGTAGACCTCGCTGATTTCCACACCGGTATAGTTGATAATGGTTTTCCCGGCACCTGGTGTAGTTAAGCTAGCGAAATCCCATGCTGGCGCTTGCGCGTTTTCCGTGATTAGAACTTCTTCACCGAGCTCCTGGTATTCGGTGTTTGCTTTGTAGCGGAAGAGCATTCCGTCAACGACAGAATTGTTGAACAATGTGTGGCCATCCGCCGATGCACCACCAGCAGCGTAAAATCCAACCCCACTTGCATCGAATTTCCAATCATCAACTTTGCCTTGCAGGTCGGTGACAAGCATATCGCACATCACGTTTGATTGAATCAATTTTAGGTTTTCACCTAAGAAGATTAATCCTACTTCAGAAGTTCCATTGGCGCCTGATGTCACTTGAATAGTGCCACCGAGTTTTGCAAGACCGGTGCTATAGATGCCATCAACAGTGATGTTGTGAGCAGGCTCGCTGTAGGTTTCAGATTCATCAACAGCAGTGTTGATGTCAAATTTCGTCATGCCATCGAGCAGCGTGATAAGGCCTGCTGTCCCAGTCCAGTTCGGATTGAGTAGCAATTGGCGTTGGGCAAATTCCCAGCCAGATTCAGCAGCGAACTCGGCTCTCAAAGCTTGCCCTTCATCGCGCTGTGTATCAATTTGATTGTCTATTGAATCAGCAAATGAAGCGCTTAGCGCTGTAAGCAATCCGGTTACTAGGATTACCAGGAAGAGGACGGTGCCCCGTTGGGTGTCGTCAGTATGTTTGTAAAATGTTTTCATGTTATTCTCCAACACCTTTACGGCTCGCCAGCCAGCTACTTAAGGGTAAATCGCCGAATACTAGTTGTCCCAGTCATTGCGCTGAATCCAAGTTGCGCCAGCGAGTTCGAATGTGCGTTCAGAATTCGGGTTGCCAGCTCCCGTGGCATGGCCGTCGTCTAGGCCAATGATAAGATGAAAGCTAATGCGTGATATGACTTCGATGCCATCCCTCGTGGCTGTTAATGTATCGACGTTAAAATCGCGCACGTCGAAAATAACTTCTTCTGTGATGCCACCAACGAGGGCGACTCGCAAAGAGTTGTCGGGAGGGCTCCATGTGTATTCGATCTCGCCAGGAGCAAGAGCTCCGGTAGTGCTAATCCCAATCGTCCATCCCGTTTGTTGAGTTCCGACAACCTCGATTTCGCTAGCGTAGCGGCAGTCCTTGATTAAGCGATTGAGCGCTCGTCGCGCATTGACATTAGTATGCATTCGAATGTCACCCTCACGTACCACTTCTAAGGTCTCTGAAGTACTGTAAAGCGCTCCAAACAGTAGAACCATGGCAATTGAGGTAGCAACCATGATTTCCATTAACGTGAAACCAGCAGTACTGATGCGGTTGTTGCGTGATAGTTTCATGATTATTGGGGGATTGCAGTTATTAGCCCAGAGAGGGACTTTATTACGATATGCCACTCGTTAGAGCCTTGCACGATGGCAAACGCTGCATCAGAAGAGGTGCGGCCGGTCGGTAAGAAAACGGCATCGGTATTGCCGCCGCCAATGTTGGCGAAGCTCACGCCAGGTGGTAATTCAATCCAACCATCGATGTCAGACTTGTGCGTTTGCAAAGCTGTGCCGTTCTGTAGTTGCGAGCGCCAGCGATTATTTGCGACATCAATTTGCATGGTTACATTTTCCCATGTGCGTTTAGCGTAAGAGCGATTACGACTCGCGTCTGCCACAATCGAACGCGTAATATTTCCCGCGCGATCGTCATTCTGTACGGCTGGCACAGCAAGACTGAATAGAACAATAAGGATAGCGACAGTTACCACTAGTTCTACTAACGAAACCCCGGAATTGCGCTTTAGTGTTCTGCTGACAGCCATACCGCCTCCAAGATTTTCGCGCCATTATAAGTAGCTTCAATTTCGACCACGCGCGTTCGGGATTCGTTGCTTGCAACAACTACTGTTGGGTCATAATCATCGACTGCTGTCACCGTTACATTAAGAATGAAGCCCGTGCTATTCGGCATTATCGACCCATCGCCTAATACGGGCGAATAAGATTGAGCATTGCGTAAATCGAGACTATCAATACTATCCTTATAGGTGTATTCGCGAAACTCGCGGATGGCTATCGCAGCATTTGCTGCCACTTCGGTGCCGTGCATAGCTTTCATGCCGATACGCAACGAAGCGATTGCTGAAGTCGACACAATTACGATTAACACTACCGCAATCGAAACTTCGATGAGGGTGAATCCGGAATTGCGTGTTTTTTTCATTATTATCCTACGTATTTCGCCATTGTAAGAATCGGAGTCATTAGCGACACCACAATGAAGCCAACTACGGCACCAGCAAGGACAACCGTGGCTGGCCCGAGCAGGGAAGTGAAAGTGTTTAGCGCCGCTTTGGTCTCGGCATCTAAAAACTCAGCTGCCTTACGCAGTGAGCTGTCAAGCGAACCAGAGGACTCGCCTGCAACAATCATTTGTGTAAGAGCCGGCGGCATTTCTTTGCCGCACATAACAGTGTGCATAGGGCGACCGTCGCGTACAGTGACAGCGGCTTTTTCCCATTGCGCTTGCAATCGCGGTAATTCAGAAACTTGCCGCGCGTGTTCTAGTCCAGTCAGGATTGGCACGCCAGATTCAAGCGTTAGCGCTAAAGTACCAACGGAACGTGACAAATAGGCCTTGAAAATCAAGTCGCCAATTACGGGCATTTTCGAGACGGCGTCAAAAATCACTGCACGTGATTTTTTGGATTTTAGTGCGATGAGAAATGCTGCGATCACCGTAATGATTCCGCCAAACACTAACTCTGGAGCTGAATGTAGGAGTTGGCTCGCTGAAAGGACAAGCTTGGTTGTCCATGGCAACTCGTCAGGACGCTTCATCATCAGGCCTTCAAATTTCGGCACCAAAAAGTACAAAATTCCAAGAGTCATAGTGAAAGTCATGAACATCAAAAACCCCGGATAGGTTAGTGCCGCTTTAATCTTGCTGCCTAGTTCTATTTGATTCGTTAGTAGTTCAATGCTGCGATCTAGGGACTCTTCCAACGCTCCTGCTTGTTCTCCAGCAGCGAGTAAGTGCACCGCGTACTTTTCGAAGCAATTAGGTAGGCAGTCAAAAGCGTATGACAAATCGTGGCCGCCTTCAACGACTGTCGTTATTTTGCGCAAGACTTTTTCGGATTCTGGTGTTGTCGCGTGCTCAATCAATGAGCGCATTGCAGCAAGCAGTGGCACACCAGCGCTAAGCATAGCACGCATTTGAATCATTACTTGCAGCGCTTCTTTTGGCTTAAGCTTTATTCTTAAGTCAGCATGCGCAGGACCGTCTTCGACGGTTTGGCGTTCTGTCGGAGTCTCGCCACCAGCGTTGCCACCGAACACCTCGTCGTCTTGCGTTTTGTAAACAAATGATGTTAGGCTCATGACTTTCCTCCAGCACGCAGCGCCTCTTCAACGGTGGTTAAGCCAATGTTTACCCGTTGGAAGGCATCGCTAAGCAAGGAGTCCATTCCTTCCTTAAGCGCTAAGCTTCGGATGTCAGACGAAGAGGGGTTGCTGGCGATTAAATCTTGCAATCCATCCGTTACTTTCATTACTTCAAAGACACCGCGACGTCCATCGTAGCCCGTATTACGACACGCTGGGCATCCTGCGGAGGCGAAGTGTTGTTGACGCTCTAGACCCTGTTTTGCATACTGATCATGCACCGACTCAGAATGTTCAATCGGTCGTTTACACGAGTCGCATAACTTTCTGACCAAGCGTTGCGCAATGACTGCGCGCAGGGTTGCAGCAACCAAGAACGGCTCGACTCCCATTTGAATCAAACGTGATGCCGCACCGGGGGCATCGTTGGTGTGTAATGTCGCTAGAACTAAGTGACCCGTCAGGGCAGCCTCTATCGCTATTTCGGCGGTTTCTTTGTCGCGAATTTCACCAATCATTATTACGTCGGGATCTTGGCGAAGTAGTGCGCGCAGGCATAACTCAAAAGATAAGCCTGCTTTGTAGTTTACTTGTGTTTGGTTTACGCCTTGCACCGAACGTTCAACAGGGTTCTCAACTGTAGCCACATTGGTTTCTGGAGTAACGATTTCGTCAAGCACGCTGTACAAGGTTGTTGTCTTGCCAGAACCCGTTGGTCCGGTGACTAATACCAGGCCGTGCGGCAGGTTAATGGCTTCATTTAACCACAAACTATTGTTACTGGTTAGACCAAGGTGCTCTAGCGCTAAAGCTTCGGTGTTGCGGTTCAAAATACGCATTACAGCTTTTTCACCGTGTACGGTTGGTAGTGTATTGACGCGTAAGTCAACATCACGTGTCCGATCTTCATAATGAATGCGTCCATCTTGCGGTAGTCGCTTTTCTGAGATGTCACAGCCGGCCGCAACTTTTATACGTGCCACCAACGAAGAACCAATATCATTTGCAAGTGGACCTACTTCATGCAGGCGACCATCGACGCGGTAGCGCAACAAGTAATTGTCTTGAAAAGGTTCGATGTGAATATCAGATGCGCCTTCAATGATAGCGTTTACAACAATTTCATTAAAACGCTCCTCTATCGGTACTTCATCTTCGTCGGTGTTTTCAACAGCAACGCTTCCTGAATGCGCACGTTGTAATTGATCGAGACCGATGTTGATTGCTTCTGGTGTAGTCACGGTTGTGATTACGGACAGGCCGGTGTACTTGCGAACCACATCACTGGCATAGACGTCGGCCGGGTCCTTTAAGGCAACAGCAAGCGTTTCGTTGAGGCGTAAGTAGGGCAGAATGCCGTGCACGCGCAATTCTGCGAAAGGCACATCGCATTCAAGAGATACGTCGAGAACTCCGTCATTAACCGGATTTACGAAAGGTAAATCGTGTTGTGCAGCCAAGGCACGAGCTAATTGCTCTTCGTCAATGTGACCTTCTTCGAGCATGATTTGCCCCAAATAAGAATCAGGGCGTTCACTTGATTTCTCGATGGAATCATTTAGATCTTCATCATTTGAATAGCCTAATTGAATCAGCACCTCGCCCAGGCGAGCGCCATTATCGATGTTGCTGGCGGCATCTGTGTCTTCGGATATGCCAAGCACTTCGTGTAGTCGAAACGAATTACAAGCCGCGCGCAAAGCGCTCGAAGGGTTCTCTATTGCCAGCATGCGCCCTTGACGATGAAGAGCGTGTACACCGTCAACCAACATCTGTAAGCCTTCAGAGTCAACCGTGATCACGTTGCTCGCGTCAACTAGGCAGCTATCAGCAGTGCTTAATAGTTGCCATAGCATATCGAACTCGTTGCTGTGCGCGCCGTTAAGCACACTCGGCAAGGAGAGGTTGGTGGTTGAAGTAGAGGGGTTCATAGAGCTGTGTTATCTGTTGTTACCACAGCGATTTTCGAATCTACATACTGCATAAGCAATTCGACACTACGGATGCCGTCGCGATCGCTTGATGCCATCATGAGAGCGGTGCGCGCTTGAGTGAAACGCTTATTCGTAATGTCAAGTTTGGCCTGCAGGATGTGCCCGCGCCAATCGCGTTTGCTAACGGCAACACGACTTAAAAAGTTTTGCGCTTGGTTAGAGTTGCTCTGTGCCCAGTAAACTCTGGCGGTAGCCATTAAGAAAAGTTCATTCTGTGGCTCGCGCTCGATCAAGAAGCGTAGTAGGTTAATGGCAGAATCTAAATCACCGCTATCTTCAGCGCTCTGTGCGGCACTAAACATTGGGTCGATGCTAGCGGCTGTTTCATTCAAAGCAATGCGTATCGATTCTGGCATGTCAACATTAGGATCCATGTTGATTGCAGTGCGGTATGCTCCAGCGGCCGCTGTTAAGTCGCCCTGTGAAAGCAGTAGGTCGCCTGACGTCGTCCATGAGCTTGCGTGTTGTGGATCTTCTCGAAGCATGGCGCTGACAAAGTCCTGCGCCTGTTCCGTTTGACCTGTTGCAGCGTAGTGTGTGAGAATCACGCGCGCAAAGC
>Ga0315320_10002931_pt1 | contig 14035 bp, 8 predicted proteins | sample M140m21515metaG_FD_203458 | JGI IMG/M metagenome (GOLD analysis project Ga0315320, IMG submission 203458) | Ammonia-oxidizing marine archaeal communities from Monterey Bay, California, United States - M1 40m 21515 | ecosystem: Environmental > Aquatic > Marine > Coastal | place: USA: California... | reverse complement strand
CGGAAACCCCGGGGTATCGCCGTTCAACGAATCCGTCAGCGACTGCATCGACGGCGAGTGCCTGTGAACAAAACACGACGTCAGTCTCATCGCGCATACGAAAACAAAAGGAAACTCACCTCGCCGCGGCTCCCAACCCGTACCGCCGCATGGACGCGGCGCGCCGCTCGGCAACCTCCGCGACGCGCGCGCCCCTGCGACGTTCCAGCGCCGCGACCGCATCCACCGTCGCCTTGTCCGCGGGCCTTTCGGCATCCTCCGCGACGGTTTGATCGTTTTTGGATTGGCCGCGCTCGTGCGCGAGCCCGTCGGCGGCGGTCGCGGCTCCGTGTCGAAGCGTTGACATCAGGACCATCTCCGCGGTCATCGCGTGGATCCAATCGCTGCGTTCGCGTTCCACGTGCTCGCCGCGTTTCTTCGTGTACGGGTTCATGCCCTGCATCGAGCGAAGCGTCGCGAGGGCAATCTTGAGAAGGTTTTGGTCCCCGAACCTGACGGATATCGCGTCCTCCCCGGGCTTCTGGGTCGAAGCCGCCAGCCAGTACCTCGCCACGCCGCGCTGCGACAGGCACATGCGCAGGTCGTTGCACGGCCGCATGTACAGCCTCGTCTTGATCCCTTCGCACGCGGGATCCACCACGCCGTTTGGACGCCCGGGTAAACTGGGACCCCGGTGCGTAAACGCGGTGAGAGCGTCGGCGATGACGTCGTGCAACTCGCGTAGCATACCCTCCCTCAACACGCTGTGCGACACGATTGGTACGGACCCGAACAGCTGGACGGTGACGCGGTCCATGCACCGGGAGATGCACTCGCGCTGCCTCTGCGCGTACGCCCCGCTGGCGAACGCGCCGCGGCCACCGGCGAACGGTCGGCCGGTGGTGGTCCCGCCGTCGATGCCGCGGCGCCTGGCGGCTCGCCGCCTCGCAGCCGCTCCGGCGTTCGTGCCCAGCTCCTGCCTCGGTCCCGCGTTGTTGGCGGCTCCCGCTCCCGGTCCCGCTCCCGCGTTCGCGTTCGCATTGGGTGTAACGGCATCGTCACCGTCGGAGTCGTCGTCGGAGTCGTCCACGTTCATCGCGGTGACCGCGGCGGAGATGGGCGTCGCGCTCATCTCGCCGCGAATCTCACCCGGCGAGTCGCCTCCGACGATTCGCGCGATCAAACCGCTTCGCTCCATGCGGCTCACGCCCGGCCACGGGAGTGTGTTCGGGTACAGCACCAGGTCCCTGTAGTGACGCACGAGCGCGGCGCTGAACGCAACTTTAAAGTCCGGGTTGAAAAGGAGCGTGAGCACCAGCGTCGTGGACGTCTCGGCGAGATCCTCGGGGAGCGACGGCAGACACGTGGCGCGGAGCAGGCACTCGAGGAGGCCCGCGTCCTCGGTACCACCCAGCGGCCACTCGCCCCTAGGCGTGTCCCCGAGTTTGGCGTTAGCGTTAGCATCAGCCATCTCGCAGTTCACGCCTCCCTCCGCCTCGGTGACGTCCTCGGAGCGTCCTGCCTCCGCCGTCGGAGCGCACCCGAGCTTGGTCTTGACGACGAGCCGCCGCCGCCGAAGCTCCGTTCGAACCGCGTCTGTGGTCGTCGTCGCGCCTATTTGCCCGTACAGACCGCCGAACCCGGTGACACTCGATGTCCACCGCGCGTTTGGACACCCGCCGTTGTCCCACGCGGGGGTCTGGGTGTGAGGTAACTCCGCATCGGCAACGAGGGCGGTGGATCGAAGGTCAAAATCGGATGAAGGGGCGTCCCAGCGCCGTGTCATCGCCGCCGCGCACGCCGCCCGCATCGCGCCGCAGTCCGCGATGGTCAGGAACCACTTCAGCAGCTCCGACGCGATCTTACGCTCCGCCTCGCGACGCGCGCCGGCGGCGGGAGGGAGGTGCGGGCCCCTCGCGCGAGCCACGGACTCGAGCGCCAGGAGCAAACGCTCGAACGCGACGCCGAGCATCGCCTCCGATACGTCCCTCGCGGCGGTACCCTCCGGAAACGCAGCCGTGCTCGTGGACTCGGCACCCTCGTCGGCACCCCCGTGTGCGGTAACGATCGGCCTGTGCGCGTCGCAGCACCCGTGTGCGCTCCACGACTCTAGGTCCCCGCAGTCGCACACGCCGCCGGTTTCGCTCCTGTACATGATGTAATCGTGACCCTCGTGGTTACCCGCCTGGAAGCAGCGTACGCAGACGCTGGACTGCTCGCCCGTCTGGCACGTCCTGCAGCGGTACGCGACGGCGCCCGCCATCCACACGGCGGTGCACGGGGCGCCGCGTGCGCTCCCGGCGGTCTTTTGTTCGTCGAGGAAACGTCGCCATCGATCGCCGTGCGCCTTCTCCACTTCCGTGTCCGTCTCTGCGACGGGTGGCGAGACCGCATCTAGTATGGCGGGCTCGATGCACTGCGAGAGGACTTGCACTGGGTTTGGACATGGGATGGGTTTTGAATGTCAGATGAGATGTGTCGAGGGAACCGGCGCTGCTGCGTCGCGGCGGGGGTCGGTGCGGCGCGGAGCCCGCGGCGTCGTTGTCATTTTTGGGAGTGGGGCGAAATTCCCGCATGGGTGACGCGACGGGTGTGGTTGGGCAGGGTTTCGGGGTGACTTCCAGCCTCGGGGCGCACCTGGAGCCACTAAGGAGAACCAGTCGCGGTCCACGAGCTGCTCCGTGCTCGCATCCGCCCTTTCCGCCATCTCTGCCGTCCTCCCGCGGCGAGATCTGGCCAGTCTCGGCACGTCAAACTCAAAAAAGGTGGCACTCGCCCTCGAAGCGTCCAACAAGTTTTTTGGCAGGAGATCTCCGAGGGTACCTAGCCATAGAGGGGTCGTCTGATGTGTCAACTGCTTACAAGTCCCTGTCGGGTCTACTAGCTAGGCTCTTACGCGCGATGCACGCCACATATTAATGAAGAGCTTCAGTACCGCTCGCTCACAGCTCGCCGCCCTTGCCCTTGATGGAGAGGACCTCGATCTCGAAGAGGAGCGTTCCGCCGGGGGGAATGCCCCAGGCGGGGAAACCACCCTGACCGTAGCCCTCGTCCGCGGGGATGCGGAGGTTGCGGGTCTCGCCGACGTTCATCCCCAAGCAACCCTGGTCCCAGCCGGTGATCACCTTGCCGACGCCAGCCTGGTAGGTGAACGGCTGCTGTCCGGGATCCTTCGTCGACCAGAATTTCTTCATCGTCTGCTCGACGGTGCCGGTGGCGTGCACGGTCACGGTGTCGCCCTTGGCGACGATGGGACCGGTGCCGGCGGCGAGGGTCTCCTTGGTGGTGGCATAGCCGGGGATGGGCTCCATGTCTGCGTGGGCGAGAGGAAAGAGGACGGCGAGGATTAGCAACGTGAGGACTCGCGCCTTCATTTGTGATCGGGTTCGGGCGGCGATATTTCATGACGTGGATCGTCGGGGGTGGATGGGGAAAACCGATCGGGGCGGGGTGCCCACCTGCTCTGGCGGCGAATCGACGGGTTCTGGCTCGTTTCGGGACGACGGCGCGTGCGCTCAGACGGAACAGGCTTGGACTGGCGAGCGCGTGGGACATGTCACGGTCGACGCGCGACGAGTTATGACGATGCGTGCCGAGCGCCCGATTGCCAAAACAAAAAACCACTTTTCGGATCTGTGGGACCTGACGAAAAGTGAAAACAGCAGCTGAAAATAGCACCCCAAGCAAGCAACGACCTTGACACTTCCGCCCCCACACGACGACCATGCAGCTCCGAAGCGGCAAGCGTACGCTCGATCCGTACCGACCAACCTTCGATCCCTGCTTGGATATCGCTACCGTGGTCTTCTCCCACGTGCAGTGCGTCGAAACCCGCCTCAACCTCGCCCTGGTGAGCAAGTTGTGGAGGGAAGCCTCGAAGCCTGCCGCGGCGTATCCAAGCAGATTCGATTGCTCCAAGCTCCGACGTGTCACCACATTCTCCTTGCACTCAGATGTCGCACGCTTGATGGACAACGACGGGGTGCTGGCTCTGCCCTGCGACCGGGTCTTTCAGCTTCTGAGAGAGAGTTTCAGTATCCACTGCCACCTTTTCCTGCCTTCCCACTGCGGCTTTTTCCGATACCCCCGCACGGCATACCCCCCTAAAGGTCCACTGAACCACGTGTCCTTTGAGAATTTGCCCATGTGGTTGTGCCAATACGGCTTTGAAACGGGACGTGTGCGGCTGATCAAGTTGGGCAGCTCTGGCAGATTTCACAACCTGCTGAAATGAAGCGTACTTGTAAAGAGTTCTCGAATACGAAGGTAACAACGACGGTCAACGCTACTCTCATCCTCACGAGCCCGCGACGCCTCCGAAGAACCCGAGCGCGCACCTCACCTCCTGCAGCAGGTCGTCGACACCCCTCCACGTCGCCTTCGCCCGTTCCCGCACCCTCTCAGCCTTCATCCTGAGCGACTCCCTCGCCTGCAACGCGCCGCCGTGCACCCTCAGGAAATGCGCCAGGAGCGCGTTGAGAAACTCAAAGTTCCGACCGGTTGGAATCTCGTCGGCGAAAAAGTCCAGCACGTCCCCGAGCTCAGCCGCGTCGTCGTCCGTCATCGTGGACGCGTCCCACGGCCCGAGCGCGCGAATCTCGGCGTCGAGACCCGACGGGCCTCGCTTGCGAAGATGCGCGATGAGCTCCGCGTAAGGTCCGCCGCGCGGGTTCAGCTCGTCCTCGTCCTCGTCATCATCCTCATCCTCCTCGCCGTTCTTGCGTCGCTTCTTCCGTCGCAGCGCCGCGAGCTTGCGCTTAGCCTCGGCGGCCCGGCCTTTGGTTTTGTTCTTGCGTTCCGCGAGCTTGACCTCCTCGATAGCCTCCGCCTTTTTGCCCCCCGCGCGGCACAGGCGGACAAATACACCCTCCACGTCGCCGCCGTCGTCCCCCGCGCCGGTGAGGATCCGGGACTTTGGGTTCTTGTCTTCCTCGTCGTCGCTGTCGTCGATGACAGCCTCCAGGTCGAACACCGCGGCTTTGGACGGGTCGTCGGGGTTGTACGTGGTGGGGATAAAGAAGGGCGCCTCTTTCGGTTTTTTCGGCGGCTCGATGGGCTTGTTGCGCTCGCGGAGCTGGTCCAGCATCGCGAGCGACGCCCACTGCGTGCGTGGGAGCATGGCCATGGTGGCGAGGCCGTGCGCGACGGGCTCGGGCGCGCGGCGTCGCTGTGCGTCGCTGCCGAGACCCTTGGGCCCAGCCTCCTTCTTCGCATCCTCGAGCGCCGTCTGTTTGGCCTTCTCGGCGAGGTTCACGTTCGGGTCCTCTTCCTCCTCCTCGGTGGCGCCGAGGATGATCTCGCCGGAATCGCCGAGCTCGGCGTGGAGCCGCGGGAGCTCCACCAGCGTCTCCACCGCGCCCGATACGTCGTCGTCCACCTGGTCGCCCTCCTCGGAATCCGAATCGTCGGACCCCTTGGGACCCGAAATCGCGAGCGACCCGGGCGCCGAATACATCTGACTGTTCGCCCATAGGTACACACCCCGCCGCCCCTCGTGCACCGTCGCGAGCATGTCCATGTTGGGAGACAGTGACAAGTCAGTCACCGGGAAGTCGCGGGACATGCGCATGGACTGAATAAGACGCGCCGCCGGTACGTCCCACACGTGAACCGCCCCGTCAACAGCGCCAGCTAAGATCCATCGACCGTCGGCGCTGAACTGAATGGACGAAATCTGCGTCTGCGCGCCGCGGAGCGAACGCACGCGGCGCATGCCCGCGATGTCCAGCACCCTCACCACGCGGTCCGCGCCCGCGACGGCGACGAGCGCGCCCGGCCGGTGTAAAGACGCGACGACGCAGCCGACGCCGGTTTCCATCTCGCCCTCAAGCTTTTGCTCACCGAAATTCCACACCCGGACGACGCCGTCCACGAACCCGCAGGTGACCGTCTGCTTGTTCGCGCCGTCAGTCTCGATGGAGCTCACCTGGCCGTTATGTGCGGGTAACTTTGGCGCCTTCGCCGCAGCCGCGGCGGCGTCCATTCCGTAGGACTTATCAGCCATGTTCCAGATTGAGTTTTTCCCGCCGCGGAGGTTAAGTTGCCGGCGCTGGCGCTCGTGCTCGGGGACATTAGATGCGTTATTGGTGTCGATGCCATCCCTCACCGGACCTGGCCGCTTGAACACCCCGCGATGTTGCCCGGACTGCAGGTTGAACCTGTGAACCTCGCCGCCTTCGTTGCCGATGACTGCAAAGTTACCGCACGCGGAGACGGCGACGGCGGAAATCGGGTGACCGACTCGGTTGGAGATACCTTGTCGATTCACCTTCGCCGGGGGCTGGAGGACGTGCTCGCCGAGGACGCCGTTGGCGAGCCGCCACGTGTACGCGCGTGTCTCCCCCGCGTGGCACGTCACCACGTTGGCCCAATCGCGCTCGCGCACGTCACTCCACGCGATGCCGCGAACGGGCGGAAGTTTCAACTCTTGCTCTGCGATTTTAAGCTTCTTCGCCCGGCGCTCCACGTGCGACTGGCTCAGCTCCTTGGACTGCTGGTCCTGGATGGTGCTGAACACCCTCAGGGCGCGGTCGTTACCGGCGGATAAAAGCCGAAGGCCTTCGCCGTAGAACGTGACGTGCGTGGGCGGCGCGCTGTGCCCGGCTCGGAACTTGAGCAGCCGGCCCGTTCCGTCGGCGTTGTCGAAGATCCATTGCTTGACCGCGTTGTCCGCGCCGCCCGTCATCAACACCGGCTGGCCGAGGAAGAAGTGCGCCTGGGTCACGCGCCCGTCGTGCGCGCCCGGCATGATCGTCCGAAGCCGCCGTTTCTCCAAGTCCCACACGGAAACAGAGCCGCCGTCGCCGCCGACTGCGATCAAGGGGTCCTGGTTCCCGGTTGTGAAGGACAGTGACCTGATTGGCGTGGCGCTGCCGTCGTGGGTGAAGTCGACGACCGTCTTGTCGTACAGGACGTTGTGGATCACCACACGCCCGTTACCTAAACCGACCGCCACGGTGTCCAGCGCCGGGGACTGCTCCAGGCACGTCACCGCGGCGCCGTCGGGGTTGAGCATGTTCCCCGGAAGAAACACGTGAATGTGCTTACCCGTGTTGACGTTGAGTAGGAGCACTCGGCCGTCGGTGGCGCCGATGAGAACCTTGTTCATGTACGTGTCCGGGTGGCATATCACCGTCGGTGTGAACGCGTCGGGCATGGTGTATTCCCGTGGGACGTGCGTGCCGGTCTCGTCGTCGTACCGGGGCAGGTCGTGGTCTGCATCGAACGCGGTTTCATCGAGCGCGTCGGATCCGGACTCGTCCGAGTCGGAGGATCCGGTGCCGTCGTCGGCCATGGACGCTCGCGCGTCCGCCGCGCGCTTCGCCGCGGACGAGCGCGTACCGTCGAGGTGGTCCAGCGCGTCCTTGCTGATGTCCCATCCCAACACTCGCCCCCCGGCGCAGATGGAGTAGAGCCGTGGGCCGAACGTGAAGAGTTGCGTGACGGTGTCGGCGTGACCGCCGAAGACGCAGACCCTGCGCGTGCGTCTGCACACCACGATGTCCCGCCCGTGCGCCGCGAACGTCAGGTCCCCTTTGACCGCGAGCGCGGTGATGTCGGCGTCGCCCTGGGGCCCCACCAGCGACAGCCGGAGCCGCTCGCAGTTGTAAACCTGGAAAGCCTTCCCCGCGGAGACGGTGACGAAGTGCTCGGTGCCGCGCCGGTGCTCGACGAACGGCACGCCCTCGTTGACGTATCCGAGCGCGCGGAAGGGGTAAAACAGCGACGTCATCGCGGCACGGTTCAATTCGCCCACCACCCCGCGCGCCGACCGCGTGTGTGGGCGGTGACGCATCGGCGGCGGTGCGGAAAAGCGGCGGCGGTTTGCAGCCGACCTCTGCTCGGTCGGACCACAAGGACCAAATTGACAAATCCGCCCCTCTCAGCGCACAGAGTACAGCGCGCAGAGTACGGCCGCCGCAGGGTGTTCCCCCCGGACGAGGCTCCTAGACCGTCCCGAGACGATGCTTCCCGCGGCACCCGTCGCCGCGGCGGTCACCGCGTTCGTCTACGCCGCGTTACTGGCGACGACACGGATCCCCTGCGGCGCCGACGGCACCCTCTGCCGCGAAGGCGCGTGCGAGCGCGTCCGCGCGCACCTCGCCGCCAACCTCCACGGCCAGGACACCGCCGTGAACTTACTCGCGGACGCGGTGTGCGACCACGTGGACGCCGCGCGCCCGGGTAAACCCCTCGTCGCGTCCCTCCACGGCTCACCCGGCATCGGTAAATCCTACTTTCATCAGCTCCTCGCGCAAGCCGTGTACAACGCCACCGGGGACGGATCGCACCCCGCCGAGGACGAGTTCGGCAACCCACTCGAACGCACGGACCCAGAGCCCAGCGGCGGTACCGGCGGCCTGTGGGGTGCGGCGTCCACGTCCATGGCTTCCATGGCGTCGTCCATGGCGGCGTCCGCATCCAACGGCGGCAACGTCGTGGATGCCGTTGTGGATTCATCAAAGGTCATCAAAGGGTACCTGCCCACGTTCATGGGCGGGGACGTCGCGCCGCGTTGGAACGACGGCGGCACGCACAACAACCGCGCGGTGCGGCACGCGGAGTGCCCCGGGCGTGACTGCCCCGCGTACAAGGTCATCTTCGGTACCGATTACGTCACCCAGGAGCAGGAGGCGCAGGGGCGATTACTGCGGGACTCCATCGTGGAGCATCTGTCGGTATTTCCCGAGAGTGTCGTCGTGATTGAAGAGTACGATAAGATGGGGTGCCCCGCGCGGGGCATGCTGAAACAGCTGCTGGCGAAGGGCGCGAACGGCAACGCGACGTTCCACCGGTCGGTGTTCGTGCTCGAGGCGAACTTGGGGTTCGTGGAGATTAACCGGAGAGTCCGGAAGGGTTTGTCCAACACCGGCCAAAATAACAACGGCGGCGGCGACGCGGAACTCGGAGACTCGGAACTCGGCGTGGACGAGCTCACCGCGACGCAGCGCACGCTGCGTGACACGGTGTTCAAGCGGTGGAAGGACGAGCGGTGCGAGGAGTGGAGCGACACGCACAAGGCTGTGGGATCCGTCGACCTCTTCGCGCCGTTTCTGCCGCTGACCAAAAAATCCGTCGCCAAGGTCATAGAGGCGCACCTGAGGGAACGGACGCGCGCCAAGCGACGCGCCGGGGAGCTCCGGCGTCTCACGTGGTCCCGCCCGGACGTCGTCGACTTCCTCGTGTCGCAGGTTGAGTTCGAGAAGGAGCACGCGATCGAGGGCGGGAAGGAGGCGGGCGGGGTGCTGTCGAGGTGGGTCACGCGAGCGCTTCGGCGGCTGGCGCAGGCGGAGGACACGGCGCGTAAGAAGGAGAGCCAGCGGGTGGCGGTGGAGGAAGGGCGGCTGTGGGTGGACGATAGGGGCGGGCCGCCGCTGCGGGACAAGTCCGTGCGGCTGGAGGTGGCGAAAGGGGGACGCGAGCTCGTCGCGAGCGTGGTGGACTGAGCGCTCTCTCTCTTTTAGATTTAAATCGAACAAAGATTTTTCGCTTGAAAGTCGCGCGGACAGCTCCGATGAATGAATTCTCGGCCCCGCCGGCACTGGCGCTCGGCGCGGTGGCCACGCTGGCGAGGAAGGCGAGGAAAGCCTTCGGTCGCCATGAGTTCATGCTGCGTGTGCATGGAGCTGTGCACGGACAAGGCGGTGGTGCGCGTCCCATCGACCCAACCGGCCCGAACCCCATCGACCCCGATCTTCCTTCGAACCGTTGGAGCCCCGAGGGTGCCCTCCTCGGTGCATCATCCATCGCTCTCCACCCGCATCCCGCCTGACTTTTCGCTCCCCAATCCGCGACCGCCCAGGCGCTCATCAACTGCGGGCACATCTACCACCTGTCGTGCGCGCGACGATGGTTCCAAACGAAGGGCAAGTCCGAGCGCGGCGGCCCCGCGCACGCGCCGTGCCCAAAGTGCAAGCAGCCCTACGACATGGGCAGCGCCGTGACGGTGTTCATGGACGTGCCCAAGGACGAACGCGGCGAGGTGATGTTCTCCCCGACACCCGCGCCGGCTGCCAAATCCGCGCGCGGCGGCGACGGGGGAGACCCGGACGGCGCCGTCGTCCCGGACTCCCCGCGAGCGGACCCGCGCGACGGAAATGAAAACACAGCTGGCGGGGATGATGGTTCAGACCCCCGCGAGGTCGCGAGCCTCCGCCGCGACCTCCGCCGCGAACAGACGCGCGCGAGGGAGGCCGAGGACCGGCTCGCGCGCGCCGAGATGGACGCCGAGCGCATCCCGCATCTCCTGGAGGAGACGGAGCGGCAGAGGGTCGAGATCGCTCGAAAGACGGCGTCTGAAAACAACGCCCTCTTCGAAGCCAGGACGGCTAAACGGAAGTGTAAGCAGGCGACGGATGACCTATCCAACCGCCTCGCGGAGTTCCAACGCGCGCAGAGTAAGCTGCAGTCGATGGAGACGCAACGAAGGCTGGAGCGGGACCTGCACGAGGGGGTATCGTTGGCGGAGCAGGAGCTGTTGGTTCGGTGCGTTCATCTCTTTTTATAATTCCAAATTTGGACTGACGTCGTGTTGTGTGCACAGGTTCCGACGCGAAGACCCGAGGCACGCGGTGGAGACGCTGTGTCGGTCACTCGCGGGGAAGAACCGGCAGCTCGCGAGGCAGATAGACGAGTACGGTAAGCTCGTGCGGCGCGTGAAGACACTGGAGAGCGGCCGGGGAGTCGGGACGGCGGGTGGCGGCGTCGGTCCAATCGGGGGTCCGATCGGGGGTAGGAGCAGCGCCCCGTCGTCGCCGGCGGGAAGGCTCCAGAACGTTCCAGAAGGTTCGAAGCGACGCGCGTGGGGCGCGGACGACGACGACGCGTGGGACGACGCGGCGGCGCTCGACGCGGACAACGCGCTGCGGCGGCCGTTGCGCGACGCCGGGAACGGATTGGAAAAACGAATTGGAAAAACGAAAGGAGTCGGGGGATCCTCGAAACAGGGAAAGAAACACCTGGCGTTCGACGACCACGGACTGGGGCGGAAACCGGTGGGTAACCCTAACAAGCGGGTAAAGGCGACGAGCGGCGAGGACCTGCTCGACGACATACTGAGCGGGATGGAGGGTGGACCAAAGGGCGGATCTACGGATGGGAGAAATGGAAACGAAAAGAGCCGCGGCGTCGCTTCGGCGATACCCGCGGGCGCGGCTTCCTTTTCGCGACGGTTCGGGTCCAGCGCGGGTGGATCCGAAGCGGCGGGCGGTGGAGACGGCGGGTCGTTCGTGATACACGGCGCCGATGGGCGGGGCGGGCGGACTAAGGTTATTCGAACGGGGGGTTTCGTCGCGGCATCCTCCCTTCACCAGCCGAGCTAGCTAGCGACTCCCTTCCAAGGTACCATTGAAATAACGTTTAATACAGTGAGCTAACTGATACATGGTACATCATGACTAATACAAGTACATCATTGTCCGCGACACACGGGTCCGTCCATCTCAACGCGATATGTACAGCCTGGACGCCCGCTATATTGCGAAGAGCACTTAAACTTGGTGGCTTCAAAACCAGCTGTCGGAGGAACAAATCGATTCAGATCTTGAGGCGGGCGGTCACGCGGGGATGACGTCGGGTGGGGCCTCGCCCACCGGCGGCGCCGGCGGGTGTCGCGGGGGCGACGTGGCATCCACCTCGACCTCGCGCCAAAGTTTCCCCGCGTTCCCGTACGAGCCTTACCCCATCCAGCTCGATCTGATGCGGGGCTTGTACAAAGTGCTGGAGCGCGGGGGCATCGGGGTGTTCGAGTCCCCGACGGGCACCGGCAAGACCCTGAGCGTGCTGTGCAGCGCGCTGCAGTGGCTCGAGGATCACAGGCGACGACTCGAGCGCGGCGAGGGCGGCGATGTCGGCGATGAAGGCGCGAAAGATCCGAGCTCATCGGGCGCGAACGGCGTGGATGCAAACGACGAGCCCGACTGGCTCCGCGATTACGAAAAGGACAAATCCGCGCGGGACTTCGCGGAGCGCATGAAACGCCGGCTCGAACGCAGACGCAACGCGCGTAAAGCCGCCGCCGCGGTGGACGCCGCCTTCTTCGCCGGGCAGAAGCGCAGAGAGAAAGCTGACCGCGACGAACGCGCGGACCGAGAAAAGCGAATGGGAGGAAAAACCATCGATGCGGGAAACGACGCCTTGGCCGAGGATGCGGAGTTCCTCGCCGACGACTGGGACGACGACAAGCCACCGGGCACCCGCGCCGCTAACCCTGACCTCATGATCTCCGACGACGACTCCACCGACGACGAACGGGACGATCGGGGATTACGAAAGAAACGCGCGAGGCGAGCGGGCGGGTCCGTTCGACTCGGAGTGCAAGACTCGGACACCGACGCCGACGACGCCGCGACGGAGCAGGTTATATTCTGCAGCCGGACCCACTCGCAGCTCACGCAGGTGGTCGGCGAGCTCAACTCGACGACGTTCGGCGGCGAGGACGGGACGATCAACGCGGTGGCGGTGGCGTCGAGGGCGCAGCTGTGCGTTAACCCCGAGGTTAGGGCGGCGGCGGGGAACTCGGCCGCGAGGCTCAACGAGCGGTGCCTCGAACTGGGTAAACCAAAGGCACGAGGGGAGCGCGCGCGCAAGGGTGAGGGCAAGGACGGGGGTGAAGCGAAGCCGAAGACTGGCGGCGGGTGTCCGTATCTCAAGAAGCGACACGCCGCGGTGGCTGACTTGGCGGAAGCCGCGCTGGCCGCTCCGATGGACATCGAGGACCTCGCGGCGGCGGGGACGCGTCACAAGGCGTGCGCCTATTACGCCGCGCGCAAAGCCTTGCCCCGCGCGGATTTGGTGTTCGCGCCGTACGCGTCGTTGCTTCACAGGGAGACGCGGGAGAGTTTGGGGATAAATCTGAAGGGTTCCGTGGTCGTTTTCGACGAGGCGCATAACTTGGTTGAGGCGGTGCACGGAGCGTACGGGTCGGTCCTGACTGGTAAGCAGTGCGGTGCGGTGCACGCGATGGTGACCGCGTACGTGGACAGGTTTTACACGCGGCTCGCGGTGGGTAACCTGCGGCACTTGAAGACGCTCGGGGCGCTCGCCAGGGGCTTCACCGCCGCGCTCAAGGACCAAAACAAACCCGGGTCAAAGTCGAATGAATCAAGCGCTGGCGAGGTCAAGAGCCTGAACGACTTCTTGTTCCAGTGCGGCGCCGACAACGTCAACTTCTTCGCGTTGCAGAGGTACCTGCGCGACAGTAAGATCGCGCACAAGATCGCGGGGTACGGTGAACACGTGGCGCGTTCCGATTCGTCCGGCGCGGCGGATCCGTGGAACTGGGAGGACGACGCCGCGCTCGGCGTCGGCGTCGTGTCCGACAAAACATCGACCAATCCCGACGTGCCACGTCAGCCCCGGGTCGGTAGCGTCCACGCGCTCGCCGCGTTCGTCTCGGCGCTCGCCAGCGCAGACGCGGACGGCCGTATCCTCGTCGAGCGAGGCGACGATGTCGACGGAGGCAGGCTCAAGTTTGTTCTCCTCGACGCCGCCGCTCGGTTCAGGCAGATCGTCGATGAATCCCGCGCGGTGGTGCTCGTCGGCGGTACGCTCGCGCCGATACCGGAGCTCGCCAGGCAGCTCTTCCCGGGCGCGGTTCCCGAGGGCCACGAAACGAACGCAGTTGAACCAAGAAACGAGGGTCAAACGAACGCGGACACCAAGGAAAACGAAGGAAAACCCGCGCGGACGCTGACGTCGCTGAGCTGCGGCCACGTGGTCCCACCCGACGCGCTTCTTCCCCTCGCCGTCGCCAAAGGACCCAGCGGCAAGCCCCTCGATTACTCGTTCCAATCGAGGGGTAAGCCGGAGATGATCGACGAGCTCGGGCGCTTATTGGCCAACGCGTGCCAGGTGGCGCCAGGTGGCGTCGTCGTATTTTTCCCCTCGTTCGCGTACGCCGATACCGTCTACGAACGGTGGGTGAAGACCGGTGTGAACTCGCAGATCGCCCGGCACAAGGCGCTGTTCCGTGAACCGAGGCAGGCGGCCAAGGTGGAGAAGGTTCTTCGCGACTTTGCAACCTCGGTGCGCAACGGCGAGGATCGTCGCAAGGTAA
>Ga0315320_10002928_pt1 | contig 14043 bp, 11 predicted proteins | sample M140m21515metaG_FD_203458 | JGI IMG/M metagenome (GOLD analysis project Ga0315320, IMG submission 203458) | Ammonia-oxidizing marine archaeal communities from Monterey Bay, California, United States - M1 40m 21515 | ecosystem: Environmental > Aquatic > Marine > Coastal | place: USA: California... | reverse complement strand
CAATTGGAACACCAATTACTACATCATTAATTATCCCTGCTAAAAAAATAGACAAATATCCAAGATAATCAGGGTTCCTTAAAGTCCAAAAAAATATCAAAATAAAAATAAAATTAAATGAGAAATATTCTAATTTTAAATAATTAAAATCAAGCTCATTAAATACAGAAAAAAACAAAAATATGATCGGTAAATATGAAAGAAATGATTTTAAAAATGTACTTTTGTTCAGTGAAGCCATTATTTATCCTTACCTATCTTAAATTCTGTAATCTTTACGAAGCTTAATTGCCCAAAATCAGAAAAAAATTCTATTTGCCCTGAGTTATTAATTATTTTACCAACTGGAATACCTGGTTTAAATAAACCGCCTAAGCCAGAAGTATATACAATTACCTTATTTTCAATTTGATTTTTCTCATACTCATCTTTTGTATATTCAATGACTCCGTAGTCTTTGCCGGTCCCAGACGCAACAGCTTGCAAAAATGGAGGTTGAATAATCACTGGTATTTTACTGTTTAAATCTGACAAAAGAAGAGCTCTAGAATTTGAGTAATTTACTTCAATAATTTGTCCAACTAAATAGTTTCTATCCATTATTGCCATTCCAATTTTGACATTATCTTTTGATCCTTTGTTTAAAACAATAGATTTAAGAAATGGACTTTCTCTATCAATTAAAACCCTGGCAAATATTTCTTCTGAATTTATACTTTCATCAATTAACTCTCTAAGCTTTTTATTTTCTGCAGTTAAAAAATTATTTAATGTTATAATCTCTTCTGTATTTTCAATTTTGATTAATTCTTTTTGATAAGTTTCATGTAAATCGATGTGTGATTTAATTTTAGATATTATCTCTTTTATTTTATTTTCTGGAACTGATGAAATATAAGAAGATCTATAAATTACTTCATTAATTCCTAATTTAACAATTTGAATTAGTTTAAAATTAAAATTACTAAAAATTATTACGACTATAGATAAAATAATTAAGCTTATTAGTGAAAACTTTTGTTTTTCTTTTTTTTTAAAAAAAGTTGATCTTAAGGCAATTACAAAATCATCTCTGCCTTTAACCATCTCTTAATATTCTGATAACATAGTAGAGAAAGTTTCTTCTTGATCCAAAGCTTTGCCTGTTCCTACAGCAACACAAGATAATGGATCGTCAGCAACATGTACTGGTAAACCTGTTTCTTTTGAAAACCTTTTGTCAATATTTTTTAATAAAGCTCCACCACCAGTTAATGTTAATCCCATGTCAACTAGATCAGCTGATAATTCTGGAGGAGTATTTTCTAAAGCTTGCTTAATAGAATTAATCATTTCTCTCATGATATCATTTAAAGCTTCTGCGGTATCTTCCTCTGTAATATTCACTTCTTTTGGAGTGCCTGATCTAAGATCTCTACCTTTGACTGGGTAGGTATTTGTGCCTGATGCTAATGCAGTACCCATTTCTTTTTTGATTTTTTCAGCAGTACTATCACCGATTAATAAATTATATTCTTTTCGCATATAATTAACTATTGCTGTATCCATTGCATCACCAGCAACTCTTAATGACTTAGAATAAACTAGTCCACCTAAAGACATGACTGCAATCTCACTAGTACCTCCACCAATATCTACAATCATAGATCCTGTTGCTTCAGAAATTGGAAGTCCTGCTCCAATAGCTGCAGCTATTGGTTCTTCAATTAATTGCACTCTTCTTGCGCCTGCTGCAAGCGCACTGTCCTGAATTGCTTTTCTTTCAACTGGAGTTGAGCCTGTAGGAACACAAATTAAAATTCTAGGATTTGCAAATGTGCTTCCTTTGTGAACTTTTCTAATAAAATGTTTGATCATCTCTTCAGTCACAATAAAATCAGCGATCACACCATCTCTTAATGGTCTTATTGCACTTATATTTCCCGGTGTTCTACCAAGCATGGTTTTTGCTTCATCGCCAACAGCTAGAACATTTTTCTTTCCTCCTTGGTCAACTATTGCAACAACAGAAGGTTCATTTAAAACTACACCTTGTCCTTTTAGAACAACTAGTGTGTTAGCTGTTCCAAGATCAATTGCCATATCTTGGCTCCAAATTTTTTTAACTCTGTCGAATAGCCCCATTTTATATTCCCCTTACTTTCTGATTTTCTTGCTCCATTGGAGCCGTTTTATCTCGTTTAATAATCATTTTATTCAACGCATTAATATAAGCATTTGCTGATGCAACTAATGTGTCCGTATCAGCTGCTTGCCCTACTGTTGTTTTTCCCTTTTCTTCAATTTTAACACTTACCGTTGCCTGAGCGTCAGTTCCTTCTGTTACTGCATGAACTTGATAAAGTTGTAAATTAACATCGTGTGGATAAAGAGTTTTAATGCATTTAAATATTGCATCAACTGGTCCATCACCTGTTTCTGAAGCTTGTTTTACATCTGCATAAACATCTAAAGTCATCTCTGCTCTTTGTGGTTCACCCGTACCTGCAAAAACCTTTAATGATTTTAAGCTAATAGCATTTACTTTATTGTCAGTTATTAAACTATCATCTACTAATGCAATAATATCCTCATCATAAACATGCTTTTTTTTATCTGCTAAAACTTTAAATTTTGCAAATGCATTACTTACAACATCATCAGTAAGATTAGGATAACCTAAACTATTCATCTTATCTTTAAAAGCATGTCTTCCTGAATGTTTGCCCATTACTAAAGAGGTTTGTTTAACCCCTACACTTTCAGGGGTCATAATTTCATATGTTTGTCTATTTTTTAACATCCCATCCTGGTGAATTCCTGCTTCGTGTGCAAAAGCATTTTTACCAACAATTGCTTTATTGTATTGAACTGGGAAACCAGTGGCATTGGAGACAATTTTTGACGCTTTACTTAACAAGGTTGTGTTAATTCCTGTATCATACGGCATCAAATCTGGTCTTGTTTTAATTGCCATTACAACTTCCTCTAATGCAGCATTACCCGCTCTTTCCCCTAAACCATTTATAGTACACTCAATTTGTCTAGCACCTGCTTGAACACCAGCTAAAGAGTTTGCAACAGCTAATCCTAAATCGTTATGACAATGAGTGGATAAAATTGCTTTATCAATATTTGGAACTTTGTTTAATAATGTTTCAATTATTTTTGTAAACTCAGATGGTATTGTATATCCAACTGTATCTGGGATATTTATCGTTGTTGCTCCACTTTTTATAGCAAGTTCAACTGTTCTACACATATAATCCATATCGGTTCTTGTTCCATCTTCACAAGACCACTCAACATCGTCAGTAAATTTTCTTGCATAAGCAACATGTTTTCCTATCGACTCGTATACGTCCTCTGGTGACATATTAAGTTTATGTTTCATATGCAAAGGGCTTGTTGAAATAAATGTATGTATTCTAAATCTTGGAGCATGTTTTAATGCTTCATAAGCTCTATCAATATCTTTTACTGAATGTCTAGAAAGACCTGCGGGTATAGAATTTTTTAAAATTTTACTTACTTCTGAAACAGCTTCAAAGTCCCCAGGAGATGCGATTGGAAAACCAGCCTCGATAATGTCAATTCCTAATTCATCAAATACTCTTGCAATTTGAATTTTTTCTTCCAAACTCATAGAAGCACCTGGTGATTGCTCACCATCACGCATAGTTGTATCAAATATAAAGACTTTATCTTTATCAGCCATAACTTAAATTTTTTGAAAATGTATAATACAATCTATAAGTGAGAATGCAAAATAATAAGTTAAATTAGACTTAAAACCCGTCCATTTTAGGCACTTAAAAAATTAATTATAAATAGACTCAATTTTAGGCATTAAGTGCAAAAGTTTTTTTGTGTAATCATGTTGAGGTTTTAAAAATATATCCTCAGTATTTGCAACCTCACATAATTTACCGTCTTTTAATACCCCTATTCTATCGCACATCTGTCTTACAACTGGTAAATCATGGCTGATAAACAATATAGTTAAATTCAATTGTTCCTGAAGATCTTTTAATAAGTTTAAAATTTGTGCCTGAATACTTACATCTAAAGCAGAAGTTGGTTCATCGCAAACAAGAAGTCTAGGCTGTGTGGCTAATGCTCTTGCAATAGAAATTCTTTGTCTTTGACCGCCAGAAAATTCATGAGGGTATCGTTCTGCAGATTTTTGAGAGAGTTCAACTGATTCTAATAAATCAAAAATATATTCATTTAGATCACCAGATGATATTGACGGATTGTGTAGCTTGATTGGTTCTGAAATTATATCCTTAACTTTTAATCTTCCATTTAAAGAAGAATATGGATCTTGAAAAATCATTTGTATTTGTTTTCTAAATTTCATCATTTCTAACTTATTCTTAATTTTAGCAATACAAACATTATCAAAAAAAATATCTCCAGAGGATGGTTTAAATAAATTAACAATCATCTTTGCAATTGTAGATTTACCACTTCCACTTTCGCCCACTAATCCAAAGGACTCACCTTCTTTGATTTCAAATGAAACATTATCTACAGCCATTACTGAATTTTTTGAATTTTCGGTAAAAAAATTATCATCAAAGCTTTTACTAAGATTTTCAATTTTAACTAAATCTTGTTCAATAATTTCTTTTTTATTCCAGCGATTTAAAATTTTAATATTATTAATTTGATTATCTTTATTTTCTTTCTCAATAATTACAAATCGAGAAATCTTTTTATTTGTTGGTGGAACTGAGCTTACTAAACTTTTTGTATATGTTTCTTTAGGCTTTGTTAAAATTTCTTTTGTTTCACCAATTTCAATTAAATTTCCACTTTTCATTACAGCTACACGATCAGCTGTTTCTGATATTACACCCATATCATGAGTGATTAAGATTACTGCAAGATTTCTTTCTTTTGTAAGTCTTTTTATTAATTCAAGAATTTGAGATTGAATTGAAACATCTAAAGCAGTAGTAGGTTCATCGGCAATTAAAAGTTCTGGCTCACAACATAAAGCAAGTGATATTACTACTCTTTGTCTCATACCTCCTGAAAATTGATGTGGATAATTGTAAAACCTTTTTTCAGCATCTTTAATTCCAACTTCTTTTAGAAGTTCAATTGATTTATGTTTTGCTTCATCATTTGTTAAATCAAGATGAGTTTGTATAGTTTCAATTAATTGTTCACCTACAGTAAGTATTGGATTAAGAGAAGTTTGAGGATCTTGAAATATAAGACCAATTTTATTACCTCTATATTTAACAATATTTTTTGAATTTTCATGAATGTTTAAATCACCTAAAATTATTGACCCACTTGAGACTTTACCAGGAGCATCAATCAAATTAATGATAGCATTTCCAACAGTGCTTTTTCCTGACCCAGACTCTCCAACTAACCCTAGGATTTCTCCTTTATTTACCTCAATATTTACACACTTAGCAGCATAAATGGTTTCCTTTCTCATTGGATAATCAACACATAAATTTTGTATTTTTAGAAAACTCATTTTTTTAATCTTGGATTTAATGTATCTCTCATCCAATCTCCTAATAAATTAATGGAAAAAGCTAAAATTACTAAAAATATTGCTGGAAAAAAAGTAATCCACCACTCACCTGAAAATAAAAAGTCATTACCCAATCTTATTAATGTTCCAAGAGATGGAGTTGTTGGTGGAACCCCTACACCTAAAAAGCTTAAAGTTGACTCAGCAATGATTGCAAGTGCCAAACCAATAGTTCCTATAACCAATACTGGTCTTAAGATATTTGGTAAAATATGTTTAAACATTATAATTAAATTTGAAACTCCAATTATTGTTGAAGCTGAAACATAATCTTTATTTTTTTCAACAAGTGTTGCTGCTCTTGAAACTCTTGCAAATTGGGGCCACTCTGAAATTCCAATTGCGAATATTAAAACATAAATAGCCATTTCATCATGCATCTCTCTTGAAATTAATCCTCTTGCAATCCCATCAACAAGAAGTGCCATTAAAATACTTGGTACTGTAAGTTGAACATCGGTTAATCTCATTACTATCATCTCGTATTTACCACCAAAATATCCAGCTGTTAATCCTAATCCTACACCAAGTATCAAACTAAATATGATCGCTGAAAAACCAACTATTAATGAAATTCTTGAGCCATAGAGAATAGTTGACAACATATCTCTACCTTGTCCATCAGTTCCTAAAATAAATTTCGCGAGTCCATCCTCGGTCCACGATGGTGGAGTAAAAGCTTCCATAAGTGATAATGATGACGGATCGAATGGATTATATGGTGTGATAAATTCTACAAAAAAAGAACAAAAGAAAATTATGAATAAAATAACCGATGATACAATTGCAGTAGGTGAATTTATAAAGCTATGATAAATATCACTATCTTTAATTCTTACCCAAGTACTAATATTATTATCCACTTGACACATCTCCTTTAACTCTAATTCTGGGATCTATAAAATAATAAAGAATATCAACAATAAAATTTATCATTACAAAAACAAAAGCAATAAAAACTAAATATGCAGACATGATTGGAATATCAACAAACTGAACAGCTTGAATGAATAAAAAACCCATTCCTGGCCACTGAAAAACCGTCTCTGTTATAATTGAAAATGCAATTAAAGTTCCAATATTAATTCCAGCAATTGTAATTACAGGAATTAATCCATTTTTTAATGCGTGTTTGTATTTAATACTATTTTCACTGATACCACGGGCTCGTGCAAACTTGATATAATCTGTTTGCAAAATTTCCATCATCTCTGCTCTTACAAGTCTTATGATATACGTCATTTGAAAAAGGCTTAATGTTACAGATGGAAGTATAATTGCCTTTAATCCTGAAATTGTTAAAAACCCTGTGGTCCAAAATCCTAAATCAATTACCTCCCCTCGTCCAAATGATGGCAAAACTCCTAAAATTACTGCAAATAGATATATAAATAATATTCCTATAACAAATGTGGGTAGCGATACTCCTAGCAAAGATACAGCTAAAATAATATCACTTAAAAAACCTTTCCTGTTTATTCCAGTATAAACTCCTAATAATGTTCCACTAACTAGAGCAATTAAAGCTGAAATAACTACAAGCTCAATTGTTGCTGGCAACCTCTCAACTATTAAATCTGATACTGGTCTTCTTAATTGATAAGAAATTCCAAACTCGCCTTTTGAAGCATTTACAACAAACCTAGAAAATTGGACATGAATTGGGTCCATTAATCCTAATGTTTCTCTTAGTTCAGCTCTTTCCTCATCTGAAGTTTCTTCTCCAACCATATTATTAATTGGATCTCCAACAAAATTGAATAAAGAAAACGATACAAAGGCAACAACTAGCATCACCAATGCTGATTGAAACAACCGTTTAAAAAAATATTTTATCAATTTGAGAAGATTAAAAAGTTACAAGCCCTCTATTTTGATAGAGGGCTTGTAATAATTTTTTTAGTTAAAGCTAGCAGTTCTGAATAACGGTTCGTTATTCGGTCTGATAGGTACGTTTACATTGCTCTTAGATGCCCAAGAAATTACTTGGTGGTGTAAAGGAAGATAAGAAATATCATCTTTCACAATTTTCCAAGCATTAGCAATCGCTGCATTTCTTTTATCTAAATCAACTTCACCTTCCATAACTCTAATAGCGGCATCAACCTCTGAGTTACTAAAGTTAACTTTATTCCAGCTAGCACCTGACTCATATAAGTAATGAAATACATAGTGACTATCTAGAGTAGGAACGCCCCAACCAAGCATATAGAAATCACCCTGATTATCTTTTAGCTCTTTAAAGTGTTTACTTTTAGTTTGCGCAAACAAGTTAACGTTAACACCAATTTTACCAAACATTCCAACAACAGCTGTACAAATTGCTTCATCGTTAACATATCTGTCATTTGGACATCTTAATTCAACATCAAAACCATTTGGATATCCTGCATCCGCTAATAGTTTTTTTGCAGCATCAACATCGTAAGGTAATCTTTTATCAAGATCTTTTGTGTAACCATTTACACCTGGGAAAGTTATAATTCCTGCTGGCTCACTTAAACCTCTCATAACTTTTTTCTTGATCGCTTCTATATCAATTGCTTGATAAAGAGCTTGTCTTACCTCTTTTTTCTTAAATGGGTTATCACCTGTATTACCTGTTCTCAACTTGTCAGCTGCTTGATCCATTCCTAAGAAAATTGTACGCATTTGTGCAGTGCTCTCAACTTTATGTGCTGATGAAGATCCAATTCTAGCTAAATCTTGAACTGGTGCATCAGTAACTATATCAATTTCTCCAGATAATAATGCTGCAACTCTAGTTGCTGCATTTTTAATTGGAAGTAATTCAATTTGAGTTACTTTTTTATCTTTCATCTCACCCCACCAGTGTTTATTTCTTTTAAACACAGTTTTAGTATTAGGCTCTCTTAAAGTGATTTTAAAAGGTCCAGTCCCTAAAGCATTAGTTGCTGAAAAAGTTTCTTGTCCAGCGTCCCAGTTTTGTGGTGACATAGCAAAATTCTTTTCGGACCAAGCTTTAGACATTATGAAAATGTTTGAAAGTTGGTTTAAAAGAATTGGATTTGGTTTACTTGTTGTAATTTTAACTGAATAATCACCAACAGCTTCAACACCTGAAATTGTACTTATGTATTCTTTAAAATCAGATGTTCTTTGCTTAGCTCTTAATACACTAAACACAACATCATCAGAAGTCATTGCTGAACCATCTGAAAATTTAACATCTTCTCTTAATGTAAAAATCCATGTGTTTGGATCAGTCGCTTTCCAGCTTTTTGCAAGAGCTGGTCCAATTTTCATATCTAAACCTCTTTGAACAAGCGCTTCATAAACTTGCCTTGATACTTGAGTAGTTGGACCCTCATTTTGTGCGTGTGGATCTAGAGTTAGACTATCTCCTTGCATTGACCACTTAATAGTTTTGGCCCATGCCGAAGAAAATCCAAATACTAGAACTACAGATAATAGAATTCTTATAAAATTCTCAATTTTCATTATTTCCCTCTTTTTTAAATTTAATTAAAAAAAGTATAAGTGAAATAATTAAAATATTATAGATAAAATTTTATAATAAAAAATTAACTTTTATCGCTATCTACTAATTTTTTCTTGCTAATCCAAGGCATCATGGCTCTAAGTTCTGCACCCACTTTTTCTACTGAGTGCTCTGCCAATTTTGCTCTAGTTGCAAGGAAATTTTTTTGACCACTTTTACATTCATCCATCCACTCTTTAGTGAATTTTCCTGATTGAATATCGGCCAAAACTTCTTTCATTCTTTTTTTAGTTTCCTCTTTATTTACAATTCTAGGACCTGACATATATTCACCGTACTCAGCAGTATTGGAAATAGAATAGTTCATATTTGCAATTCCGCCTTCATAGATTAAATCAACAATTAATTTAACTTCATGCACAGTTTCAAAGTAAGCCATCTCAGGTTCGTAGCCTGCCTCAGTTAAAGTTTCATAACCATTTTTAATTAACTCAACCAAACCACCACATAAAACAGTTTGCTCACCAAATAAATCTGTTTCAACTTCATCTTTAAATGTAGTTTCAATAATTCCAGATCTTCCACCACCTACTGCTGATGCATAAGATAAAGCTAGATCTCTAGCCTTACCTGAGCCATCTTGATGGACAGCAAACAAACATGGAACGCCGCCCCCTTTTTCATATTCACTTCTAACTAAGTGACCAGGTCCTTTTGGAGCAACCATAAATACATCTAAATCTTTTCTTGCTTTAATTAAATCGTAATGAACATTTAATCCATGAGCAAAAGCTATACTTGTTCCTTCTCTTACTCTTTGCTCAATATGATTTTTATAAATTTCAGCTTGTAATTCATCTGGAGTTAAAATCATTACAACATCTGCCCAAGCAGCTGCATCAGATAAGTTCATAACTTTTAAACCTTTAGATTCAGCTTTTGCTACACTTGAAGATCCCTCTCTTAAAGCTACTACGATTTCTTTAACACCACTATCTTTTAAATTTAATGCATGTGCATGTCCTTGGCTTCCATAACCAAAAATTGCGATTTTTTTTCCTTTAATAAGTTCAACGTCTGCATCTTTTTCATAAAACATTTTCATTTTTTTCTCTCCTTAATTAATTAAATATTTCAGCGCCTCTAGTCATTGCAACCGCACCAGTTCTTGAGACACTTATAAGACCATGCGATTTTAAATTTTTTGCCATTTTGTCTATTTCTCTTCTTAATGCCGTAATTTGAATTACAGCAGATTTCTTAGTTTCATCTAATATAACTGGATTAAAATTTTTACAAGCATTTAAAGCTTTTTTTATTTTAGCTGAATTTCCAACCACCTTAAACAAAGCCATTTCTTTAAAAATTACATTTTTGTCTTCTCTTTTAAAATTACCAACTTTATGAACTGGTACTAATTTTTTTAACTGTAAAACAATTTGCTCTATTACTTCAGGGGTTCCTGTGGTTACAATAGTAATTCTAGAAAGATTATTTTTTTGATCAACCTCCGCAACTGCAAGTGACTCAATATTGTAACCTCTACCAGAAAAAAGGCCAACTACCCTAGACAAGACGCTTGCTTCATTGTCTACCCAAACAACAATTATGTGTGTTTCTAATTTACTAACTTTTGTAGGTGTACTATATGCTGATTTAGATTTTGGCATTTAAACTAACGCTTTTCCCTTACCTGTAATTTTATTTTCTTCCTGGTCTTTCGGACCCAACAACATTTGATTATGAGGTTTTCCAGAAGGAATCATGGGGAAACAATTTTCTGCCTGATCAACATGACAATCAAAAATAACTGGCTTATCAACATTGATCATTTCCTCAATTTTTTCATCTAATTCATCTGGGTTTTCAGCTCTAATACCAATACATCCATAAGCCTCTGCTAATTTTACAAAATCAGGTAACGCCTCTGAATAACTTTCAGAATAGTTTTTTTCATGGAGCAATTCCTGCCATTGTCTAACCATTCCCATATATTGATTATTCAAAATGAAAATTTTTATTGGTAAATTATATTGAATTGCAGTTGAAATTTCTTGCATAGTCATCAAAATCGATGCTTCACCTGCAACATCGACTACCAATTTTGTAGGATTTGCAACCTGAACACCAATTGCCGCTGGAAGACCATAACCCATTGTACCTAAGCCTCCTGAGGTCATCCATCTATTTGGTTTGTTAAATTTATAGTGTTGTGCAGCCCACATCTGGTGTTGGCCAACTTCAGTTGTAATAAAAGTATCTTGATTTTTCGTTAGTTCATAAAGTCTTTGAACTGCATGCTGTGGTTTAATTATATTGTCACTATTAATAAAATTTAGAGATTGTTTGGATCTCCATTTTTGAATTTGTTGCCACCATTTTGAAATTTTTTGTTTATTTGATTTTTCTAAATTTAAATTTTTCTTCCTTAAAGTTTTAGTCGTTGATTTAATAACATCCGTTACATCTCCAACAATTGCTAAATCTACTTTTATAATTTTATTAATCGATGATGGGTCAATATCAATATGAACTTTTTTTGATTTAGGAGAAAACTCATCAATTTTACCAGTAATACGGTCATCAAATCTTGCACCAATATTTATTAATAAATCACAATCGTGCATAGCATTATTAGCTTCAAAAGTTCCATGCATTCCAAGCATACCTAAAAATTGATTATCATCTCCAGGAAATGAACCCAGTCCTTGAAGGGTTGAAGTAATTGGAAAACCAGTTAATGCCACCAATTCTCTTAAAAGTTCACTTGCTTTTGGTCCAGAGTTTACAACTCCACCACCTGTATAAAAAATTGGTTTTGAAGCTTTGTTCATTAACTCAATTAATTGATCAATGTCTTTTTGATTGAATTTATTTTTATTTTTAATTTCTGTTTTTTTTTCTTTTTTAAAAGAAACATATTTTGTTTTTGCAAATTGAATATCTTTTGGAATATCAACTAAAACTGGTCCAGGTCTTCCTGTAGTTGCAACTTCAAATGCCTCATACATTATTCTTTGTAAATCTTTGATATCTTTTACTAACCAGTTATGCTTTGTACATGGCCTGGTAATTCCAGTTGTATCACATTCCTGAAATGCATCAGTTCCAATTAGATGCGTTGGTACTTGTCCTGAAATACAAACCAATGGTACTGAGTCCATGTAAGCATCAGTTAATGCGGTAACAACATTTGTTGCACCTGGTCCTGAGGTAACCAAAACAACACCTGGTTTACCAGAAGATCTTGCATAACCTTCTGCTGCATGACCTGCTCCTTGTTCATGTCTTACTAAAATATGTTTAATCGATGTATGATTTTTTAGTTCATCATAAATTGGAAGAACTGCTCCTCCAGGATAACCAAAAATATGATTTACCTTTTGCTCTTCAAGGCACTTAAATACAATTTCCGCTCCGGTATATAATTTTGGCATTTCGCAATCTAGCTGAAGTTGTGCTGATTGGTCAAGTTTTAGAATGAATTATTTAATTTTTTTTTAAAAATCTATTTAAGTCTTGTGGTGCTAATTTTAACCAACTCACCATGTTGCCTCTAGCCCAAGTGCTTTGTCTTTTTGCATATTGTCTAGTCTTTATTGATATTTTTTCAATAACATCCTCTATATTTTTTCTTTTTTCTAAATATTCCCTAATTTCATTGATGCCGATAGCTTTATTGACGCTCTTATCTTTTCTAACTTTTAACTTAAGAAACCTTTTAACTTCATTAATTGCTCCAATCTTAATCATTTGCTCAGCTCTTTTACTTATTCTTTGAATTAAGTCTTCACGTGGATAATCGATGTAGATTTTAAAAAAATCCTCCTTCTTAAAATATGATTTAGTATTTTGGAACCAATCATGTAAAGATTTTTTGGTAAATTGCTTCACTTCATAAGCTCTAATTGATCTTTGAGCATCTGTTGGATTAATTTTTTCTTTAGAATTTGGATCAAGCTTAATAAGTTTTTGATAAAATCTTTTTTGACCCAAACTGTTATGTAGACTTCTGATTTTGTTTCTATATCTAACAGGAATATTTGGAATTCTCGCTAATCCATCTGTCAATGCTTTAAAATATAGCCCAGTTCCTCCAACAAAAATTGGAGTTTTTTTTCTTTTTCTGACTTCTTTGATTTTTTTAATTGCAAATTTTAACCACTCCCCTGTTGAAAAATTTTTTTTAACACTATGAAAACCATATAAGTGATGTTTTATTTTCTTATAATCTTTAGGATTAGGACGAGCTGATAAAATTTTTAATTCTTTATATATTTGCATGCTATCTGTATTAATGATTTCACCATTAATTTTTTTAGCAAGTTTAATTGAAAAATTTGTTTTTCCTGAGGCTGTTGGTCCAGAAATTAATATAATCTTGGATTTTAAATCCATGTTTAATCTAGCTTAATACCAATATATCTTCTTTGATTTTGATTATTGTATATTGCTAACAAAATTGTTTTTTGATTTGATTTTAAAACATCTTTAACAATTTTTTCTAAGTCTTGTGCTGTTTTAATTTTTGTTTTTTGAGCTTCAACTATAATACTATTAGCTTCTATCGATTTTTGTAATGGGCTGGTATTTCCTATTTGCGTGACGACCAATCCTGAAATTTGATTAGGAAGTTTTCTAGTCTTGATATCTTCTTTGGTTAGTTTTCTTACAGTAATTTTTAAGTCTTTTATGATAGTGTCTTTTGGAGTTTCAGTTTTTTTATCACTAACTTTAAAATCATCTGATGTTTCTAATCTTCCTAGAAGAATACTTTTTGTTATTTCTTTTTTATTTCTCCAAATTTTAACTTTAACTGTAGTTCCAACTTTTGTTTTTGCAACAATTGCAGGTAATTCTTTCATTTGATCTATTCTAGTTCCGTTAAATTCTAGAATAATATCACCAGCTTTAATTCCACCTTTATCTGATGGACTATTTTCTGCAACACTCGCAACTAATGCCCCTCTTGGTTCATCTAATTTTTCAACATCAGCTATTTCTTGAGTAACGTCTTGAATTCTAACTCCTAGCCATC
>Ga0315320_10002927_pt1 | contig 14045 bp, 11 predicted proteins | sample M140m21515metaG_FD_203458 | JGI IMG/M metagenome (GOLD analysis project Ga0315320, IMG submission 203458) | Ammonia-oxidizing marine archaeal communities from Monterey Bay, California, United States - M1 40m 21515 | ecosystem: Environmental > Aquatic > Marine > Coastal | place: USA: California... | reverse complement strand
GAGATTGAATTTATCAAGCGGGTCAATTGTGGTGAGATTTTCGAAGCGTGAGCACTCGGTGTACTCCTTAAAGGGCATTTCATTCACGCTGAAGATTTCGCGCAACTGTGGACTGTTCCCCTTGTGCGGCGGCACAAGACGGCCTTTGATGAAGCAACCTTCCCGAAGGTAGTGGCGCCGAATAGTGTCGGGCGTCACGAAAACGTCGCTGGGCTTGGATTGGAATCGATTGCCGGGTGAGCGCAGAAAGCCGAATCCCTTATCAGAGATTTCCAAGTAACCTTCGCCTTCCTCAGGCCAATCGTCTTTGTTGTTCTTTGCCATTATATTATGGTGTGTGCGAACGAGAATGACAGTCAACGACTGTAACAATTCATCGAACGGGAATTCCCCAGCGAACCGAATTCGGTGGGAGGTGTGAAACCGTGCTCATTAAGGCTGAAGCCAGCCGTGCTGGCAACACCTTTTTTATTCAAATTTTCAGGGCCAAAAACCGCTGTTATGCGGCCGGATCCTGCACCGGCAGCTCAGCGACTTTGGTGCGGGCCTCTTCGGCAAGTGGCGTACTCAGGTAACGTTCCCCTGTGGAACAAGCCACGGTGACGATTGTTTTCCCGGCATTCTCTGGACGGTTGGCGATTTCTATAGCCGCCACGACATTGGCGCCGGAAGAGATGCCCGCCAAAATACCTTCTTTCAAAGCCAGTTCACGAGCCATGGCAAAGGCGTCGTCGTTGCTTACTTTAATACACTCGCCGACCTGATCGGAGCCGTCATCCCCCTTGAGGTGGAGGTTGCCAGGCACAAATCCGGCGCCGGTGCCTTGAATCTTATGCGGGCCAGGCGTGAGTTCTTCACCGGCCAAGGTTTGGGAAATCACCGGGGAGTCCGCAGGCTCGACGGCGACAGCCTGGAAACTTTCCTTTTGAGGCTTAATGACTTCCACGCAACCGGTTAACGTGCCGCCGGTGCCGACACCCGCCACCACGAAATCCACGGCACCATCAGTGTCCTCCCAGATTTCCACGGCTGTAGTTTTACGGTGGATGGCCGGGTTCGCTGGGTTTTCAAATTGTTGAGGCACCCAAGCATTCTCGGTTTCCGAGGCCAATTTTTCGGCCATGGCTATGGCGCCTTTCATGCCTTTGGCGGCCGGAGTGAGCACCAGGTCGGCGCCCAACATGGCGAGGAGCGTGCGGCGCTCCAGTGACATGCTCTCGGGCATAGTGAGGATGAGCTTATATCCTTTAGCGGCAGCGACAAAGGCCAACGCGATGCCGGTGTTGCCGCTGGTCGGTTCGATGATGACGGTGTCCGGCGTCAGGGTGCCGTCGGCCTCGGCCGACTCAATCATGGACATGCCAATGCGGTCCTTCACGCTAGAGAGCGGGTTGAAGAATTCGCATTTGAGCAGCACAGTGGCGTCGACGCCCTCGGTGACTTTGTTGAGTCGCACGAGCGGAGTTCCGCCCACGGTTTCCACGATGTTATTGTAAATTTTGGCCATGATTTGAAATTCAGCTGTGGTAGAAATGAACATAGGAAAGGAGGCGCGGGCAAGTATTTTCCCGTGAATTCACCTGCATGTGGTTTGGCGTAAAAAACAAAAAACCCCTTCCAGACCGAAGTCCGGAAGGGACAAATTGGGGGTTGGGCGCTCGCCACACGCTCTTTCCCGTTGCAATCGTTTGGCACCAGCCAAGGCAGGTCGATTGCTCCCCGACGCTATTCTCCGTGACGTGCGGAGTTGTCGGCCTCATAGCAGGGCCGTTCAAGGTCTTGCGACACATGAATTCTTGGGTGAGGTTTATTTGCCCGCTCAGCCAGTGGTTGCGGCCACTGACCTGTGGACCAGGCTGGGATACGCCAGTATTACATTCGCATCCTAGCCCTTTGGCGGCGGGTCTGCCATCGCTTGTGACGATGCGTTGGCCCGCGCCACGGGTCTCGCCTCTTATCCCTCAGGTTGCCATTTCTCATACTTTGCAGCGCTGCGGTTTTTGCCGCATCGCCACGATTTCGGATAGTTTTCACGGCCATCGCCTTCGGCACGTAGCTATCCCGACGGGAACCCCGGTTTTTGTTCTCCTTTCGGAGGATTTCGTCCGGCTGACTGTTTCTAGTCAATTTATGGCTTCCGCCGTGCTGATGTCACAGTAAGCAACCAACACCTAACTCAGGCAACTGCGTTCAATTCAGATTCAAAGCAAATCCAAATGTCTCACTCAAATCTGAGTCCCGAAGGATTCGGATCCGGGCGGGCCTTGTCTACAGCGGATTGTCCTTAGCACCCGAAGGTGCCGAGTACTGCTGCGGATTCAACCAGCCAAGCTTGGGGCAGCTTCTGCCGGGATTGATCTATCCCGGCGCCCCTCGCCCCCTAAATGCCGTTTCGCGATCGGTAATGCGCGAACATCACCGGGCATTCAGGTGAACTTTGCCTTCTCGCCAGTCGGCTTATTCCAGAAGAAAATCGTGGCATCACACTGTCAAAGACTGCGATCCTCCACGGCCTTAACCAGACCGAATGGTTTGATAGGGGGCAGGCGTATCAGCCCCACCTGCCCTTTTATTCCGGTTAACCCGGAATTTATCTTGAGAAGATTCCAGCCGGCAAGCCGGCCTTTGGCTTCTGTTCTTTCAAGGAACTGGAGTTAGCTTAGCAAGGAAAGGGGCTGTGGCTACCAATTATTGTGATCACGTTCTCCACAAGAGGCGTTTAAATAGGTTAATCCCAATTTTAATATCACCCCAAAAATAAGACTTAAAACACCGGTGTGGCAATTGATTCACAACATGCTTACTAGGTTGTTCGACGATTGTGAATAAATGTGATGATGGAACGGCTGTTTGGGGAGGGTCTGCGCTTTACAGAAATGAGGTGAGGCGATTGGATGGCGGAGATGCGTTGGGTTTTTGGAGGTTTAGGGTTGGTCGCTTTGCTGGCCGGTTGCAAATACCCCGTGGATGTACGGCGAGACAAGGCCGAGTTGGCGTTTTATATTGAGGAATTTGCGCAACCAGGCGTTCAAGTGATGGAAATGAGCTATTACCGAGCCAACCCCACCAAGGTGACCGTGGGGCCCCGGCCGGTTTTGGTCGGTAATAGTGGCATGTTGAAAAGCACGGAATTGGTGGATTCCTCAGATGGGCTAATTGCGATGCAGCTAAATTTCACCACGCGCGGCCAGCGCCTTATGGAGGAATTGACCACCTATTACCGGGATCGCCGTCTTTTTATCGTGGCGGCGCAATCCGATAGCAGCCAAACCAACGGCGTGAGCAGCCGGTGCATCGGAACGGCTTATATTCGTCAGACGATCCAAGCAGATGCCATGCAATTTACTCCGGACGCCGAGCGGCCTGAGGTGGAGCGTCTGGTGGAATTGATTAATAAAACCCTGGAATGATTAGATTTTTGGGGGGCATCGTTTTGATTTTCGGATTAACGGGGTGCAAACCGCACCCTATTCCGCCAACCAATACCCTTGTAGAAAAGCCGCCCGCGAAACCGAAGCGTTGGTTTCAATTTCCAACCGACAACCGTTTCCTGTTACAGGCGGATGCGGAGGATCAATTCTTTACCCCGACCACCACCGCGCGCCCATGGTCAAGTGGTTCATTTGGCTGTGTGCGAAACAGTGGCACACGGCTGCATGAAGGGATCGATATCCTTAGTATAAAACGCGATGAAGACGAGGAACCCATTGATCCCGTGCGAGCCGCAGCGTCAGGGGAAGTCGTCCATATCAATCGGAACATAGCTGCTTCAAATTATGGGAAGTATGTGGTGGTTGCCCACGAGGTGAATGGGTTTCCGTTTTACACGCTTTACGCACACCTGAGAACGGTGCCGGAGGAACTTAAAATTGGACTGAATGTTGATGGCGGCGATGAACTGGGAGTACTTGGGCGTACTACCAATACTTCCGACGGCATCGCTTCGTGGCGCGCTCATTTGCATTTTGAAATCGGCGTGCAAATCAATAGCCGCTTCAATGGCTGGTTTAAGAACTGGTATCGCGATGGCAAAAATCTTCATGGCCCATGGAATGGGCTAAATCTGCTTGGATTGGATGCTGCGGATATTTTGAAGCAGGATCACGCCGGCCAATTTGAATTGGAAGAATATCTCTTGTCGCTGCCCGTTCTTTGCCGGGTAAGAGTAAACCGTCAGACACTTGATTGGCTCGACCGATATCCCGAACTGATCGACGATGGACCTGAGGCAATCGATACTCCTCATGCCTGGGACTTGGATTTAAGTTTCTCGGGCATCCCTATCCGTGGCACGCCTGTGAGGGATCCGGAACTAAAGCTTAAGGCTAACTATACGATCCTCAATGTGGATGCTGATGTGCGCCGTCAGCACCCATGCAGTGGGCTTCTCTTTCAAAAAGGCCAAAAATGGATCTTCACCAGCAAAGGCCAACGTCACATGGATCTGTTGATTTTCCGCTGATTCACTCTTGCCCAAACCCACCGCGCTCCCTAACCTCCGCGCGCGATGGAATATCGACTTTCAGAAAGAGCCGCCTCGTTGGCCCCCTCGATGACACTGGCGATTACTGCCAAGGCTAAGGAGTTGCGGGCGGCGGGTGAGGATGTCATTGGCCTCGGGGCTGGTGAACCGGATTTTGACACCCCCGAACACATCAAGGCTGCAGCGGCCCAAGCGTTGGCCGATGGCTTCACCAAATACACTCCAGCTGCCGGCACGCCTGAATTACGTGCCGCCGTGGCCCGTAAGTTTGAGCGGGAAAATGGACTGAGCTATGATCCCCAGCAGATCATTATTTCCAGTGGCGGTAAGCATTCCTGCTACAACGTCATGATGGCGCTGTGCCAAGCCGGTGATGAGGTGATCATTCCGGCCCCCTATTGGCTGAGCTATCCGGAGATGGTCACACTGGCGGGCGCGACTCCCAAGATCATTGAGACTACCGACACGACTGAGTTTAAGGTCACTCCTGATCAGCTTCGAAACGCCATCAATGAAAACACGCGGCTATTCATTCTCAACTCGCCGAGCAACCCTACCGGATCGGTTTATAAGCCGGAGGAAATTAAGGCTTTGGGTGATGTTTGTGTGGAAAAGGGTGTGCTTATCATGAGTGATGAGATTTATGAAAAGCTTATCTACGGTGATGCCAAATTCCAGAGTGTTGCTGGCTGCTCGCCCGATCATCAGGCGCACACCATTATCGTTCATGGGTTAGCCAAGGCTTACTCCATGACTGGTTGGCGTATTGGCTTCATGGCCGCCCCATTGCCCATTGCTAAGGCGATCAGCGCGATCCAAAGTCACAGCACCAGTAACCCTACGTCCTTTGCGCAATCCGGCGCTTTGCAGGCATTGGATGGGCCGCAGGATCATTTGGGTGAATGGCTGGGCCATTTCAGTCAACGCCGATCGTTTGCCTGCGAGAAATTGAACGCCATTGAAGGGGTTACTTGCGTGAATTCTGAAGGAGCATTTTATCTGTTCCCGAACATTTCCGGCACAGGAATGAAATCAGTGGAGTTTTGCGAACGCCTTTTAGCGGAGGCCAAAGTCGCCGCGGTGCCGGGCATCGCTTTTGGAAGCGACGATTACTTACGCATCAGCTACGCCACCAGTATGGAGAATCTCCAGCAAGCATTGGAGCGCGTGGAAGGGTTTGTGAGCTCGCTTTAAGCCGGCCAGGTCACAATCTCCAGCTCGGACGGATATCCGCCTGCCAATCGGTTTTGGGAGGCGTCTGGCAAAAATATCGCTCCCCTAAAAGGCCAATCATTGCGGCGTTGTCCGTACACAAATTCGGTGACGCAATGCGGAGATTGAATTCGTGTTGTTCGCAAGCTTCCTGAAACGCCTTTCGTAACCCGGTGTTGGAGGCAACCCCACCCGATAAGGTGATGCAACTCAATCGCTGCTGCCGTGCCGCTCTAATCGTCTTCTTAACCAGTACCTCAACGATCGCCGCCTGAATGCTGGCGCAAAGATCTGGCAGCGCAGTATCGTCCTCACCGAGCATCGGATTTTTTTCCAGAAAATAGCGAACCGAAGTTTTCAGACCGCTGAAGCTGAAATCATGGTTGTTCTGATTTAACATGGGCCGGGCAAAGGTATAGGCCTTCGGATTACCCGGAACGGCGAGTCGGTCGATAACAGGGCCACCGGGATAACCAAGGCGTAACAATTTCGCACATTTATCGAAACATTCGCCGGCGGCATCGTCTTGCGTGCCGCCAATGATGGTGTGTTCGAGCAGCTGATCAACTTGCGCCAGCAACGTGTGCCCACCACTAATCACCAGCGAAATATTTGGTTGGAATTCGTCCCAACAAGCACGCGGTGGATCGCCTTGAAACCACGGGGAATAAAGGTGCGCCTCCACGTGATTCACTCCGACTAAAGGCAACTCGAGAGCAAATGCCATGGACTGGGCGGCTTTCCAGCCAATCATCAGGGCCGGAGGGAGTCCGGGGCCTTGAGTCGCGCAAATGGCGTCCAGTTCAGATGCCGCCAAGCCAGCCTGCTCTAGAACTTGACGAACAACTGGTTGGAGGTTGACGAGATGCTCGCGTGTCGCAAGCTCCGGAACGACGCCTCCGTATTCGGCGTGAATTTGGATTTGAGACGAAACAACTACTGCCTGAAGCTGGCCATCTTCAATAATCGCCGCACTGGTTTCATCGCATGAACTTTCAATCGCCAGCAATCGCATTATCGCTGGGGTTTAAAGTTTGTCGCGCAAAATTTCCAGCGCTTTGGCGAGCTGCGGGTCTATAGCTGCCTTTACACGCTCACGGCCTTCTTCTGGCAGGGTCTCAAAGCCTCCAGAGGAGCGTTGAAGCATAATGTCGCGCATTTGTTCCGGCGTCATTTCCACCACGTGATCGGGCTCGATGCCCTTCTCATGAATCGTGCGATGGCTAGGCGTGTAATACTTGGCGGTGGTCAAACGCAAGGCAGAGCCATCTTTCAGTGGCAGGATGCTTTGAACTGACCCCTTCCCAAAGGTGCGCGTGCCAATCAGCTCGGCGCGTTTCAAATCCTGAAGGCAGCCCGCCACAATTTCAGAAGCACTGGCACTGCCGCCATTGATCAGGATCACCATGGGCAGTGTGCGGTGGTCGATCACACTACCCGTCAAGCGGTCTAGTTCGCGGGCGTCGCGACCTTCGGTAGACACAATGAGTTGGCCGGCTTTGATGAATTTCTCCGCAACACGAGCAGATTGCGTGAGCAAACCGCCCGGATTGTCGCGTAAATCGAGCACCAAACCCTTGAGCCCAGCTTCCTCCATTTTGGTGAGAGCCAATTCTAGTTCGGTGGCTGTATTCTCCGAAAAGCCGCCAAGACGAACATAACCCACGCCGTTCTCCATGAGCGGGTAATCTCCCTTTCCTTTCAGGTCACGCACGCTTTTGGTTTTAATGCGCTCGCGTTTGAGGGTCATATTCAGTTCGTCCTCTTCACCCTTGCGAGCGATGGCAATGGTGACCTCCGTGCCCACCTTGCCGCGCATGAGATTGACGGCATCGTTGATGCCCATGCCTTCAGTGGATTGATCGCCTATCCGCACAATCCGATCTCCTGGGCGTAAGCCGGCGCGGGAACCCGGAGTGCCTTCCATGGGGGAAATGATTGTGAGCCAATCGTCCCGAATGCTAACCACAATCCCAATCCCACCAAATTCCTGCCGGGTATCATCCATCAAAGCCTGATGCTTCTTGGTGTTCATGTATTCACTGTGCGGATCAAGGTTAGCGAGCATGCCGGCGAGTGCACTATCAACCAATTGATCATACGTAACTTTGTCTTCATCCACGTAGTTTCGACGCACCTGCTCGATGACCCGGGAAAATTTAGCCATGTGCGCATAAACATCATTCGCGCCGGCTGCTTCTGCGCTGGCAGTGAAATGGTGGTAGCCGACGTATAAATTGACGACCAACGCAGCCATCAATAAATAATGGGATGCCCGTTGCTTCATTCCCTCAGCTTAGAGAACCGGCCGAAGATGGCAAGGCGAGGTTATTGGCTGAGCAGGAACTCCACCAAGGTTAAATCGGTCGGAGTGGTGACCTTGGGGTTTAATGCATGAGACGCCACCAGAGCGACATCTTGCCCGATCAATTCACAGGCAGCGGTGTCATCAGTCACCGCAGCGTTTTGATCGCGCACGGCGTTCATGGCTTCCAGAATGATTTCTCGACGAAATGCCTGCGGTGTTTGTACGGCCCAAAGGTGAGTGCGGTCGACATTCCGCGAAATTGTCAAATCACCATCGGCCAGCTTCAACGTGTCCACTACCGGCGACGCCGCTACGGCAGCGCCTTTTTTGCTGGCTGCATTGAGTGTATCCGTGATGGTTTGCTCATCGATGCAAGGTCGTGCGCCGTCATGGATGGCGACGATTTCCACTTCCGAAGGAACAGCTTCAAGCCCGTTCAAAACCGAATCCTGCCGCTCCGCTCCACCGACGCTCAAGGTGTAGGGTCGCGTTAAACCGAGTCGGGATGCCAGCCCCTCAAATGAGGCGCGGTTATCCGGGCGTACGACCAAGACAACTCCCTCAATGTCGGGGTGCGCGTCAAAGCGTTTCCATGAATGGCCCACTACAGGCAATCCCCCCACTTCAAGGAAGAGCTTGTCTGAACCCATTCGGGTGCCGCGTCCGGCGGCAACAATGACTGCAAACGCCATGGTGTATTGTCTCAAGTGGTCGGACGCCAGTCGAGCATCTTAAATTGCAGCGAACGTCGTCCTCGCCACAGGTTGATCGAAGGTTGCGCGGCCAAATCAAACCTCCCTTCGGGCAGCGGATCGGATTTTGCATTCCAACAAACCACTTCGGCGGATACCTGCCCATCGGTGACCGACAATTTGGCGTGCTGTTTCTCCGCGCCCATCCAACGAACCGGCGCATCGAGTTCAAGTTGCGGCACTGCCAACTGTACAGTCGGCATTCCCATACCCGTTGGTTGAAGCGACTCAAGAGACTGGACTGCGCCGAAATTGAGCTCGCGCAAAGGAATGCTTCCATCGAGTTTTAGAGTTGGCTGAAGTGTATCGTCCGCCAGCTTGTCTTTCGCCACTTCATTGAGTCGCTCACGAAAGGCATCCAGATTTTCAGGCTGCATGCTTACCCCAGCCGCCATGGCGTGGCCGCCGTAGCGATCCAATACGGCGTCGCACTCCTGTAATGCTTCAGCAAGGTCAAAACCCTTGATGCTTCGGCCGGAGCCCCGTAACCCATCGGGGCTGCCGCCAAGGATAACGGTGGGGCGATAAAACTCCTTTTGTACACGCGACGCCACGATTCCCACTACCCCGATATTCCAACCGGGATCCCCCATGACAATGGCGTGATCGCGCTCCGGGTTAAACTGAGTTCTCAAGGTATCGAGCACTTGCTGCGTAATTTCCTTTTCCACGCGTTGTCGGTCACGATTATTACGATCCAACAAGCCGGCCAATTCCTCGGCTTCCGCAGGGGTTTTCGATCGCAATAAATCCAACCCACGCATGGCACTTTTTAGTCGCCCGGCCGCATTGAGCCGGGGCGCCAGCTGAAACCCCGCCTCAAAAGAGCCAACCCGCCCCTCAATGCCCGCCACCTCCAGCAGAGCAAGTAATCCCGGCCGATGCGTGCGTGGGATTTGCTGAAGACCTTTGACCGCCAGAATCCGGTTTTCGCCGATTAATGGCACTAAATCGGCAATGGTCCCCAAGGCAACCAAATCCAGCTGCTGGCGAATGTCGTATTGCTCAAACTCCGGCAACCCGAGTTGGCGACCGTGCTTCACAACGGCGTGCAGTAATTTGAAAGCTAAACCCGCAGTGCACAGTTCCCGGAATTTCCCTTCATCAGCCGAATCAAGCCAAGGATTCACCAAGGCCACCGCAGGAGGATGCGGTTCATAGGCTTGGTGGTGATCGAGGACGATGACATCCACTCCATATTCTTTTAGTGATGTAATCACCTCTACGGAATTCGTGCCGCAATCTGCGGCGATCATCAGGTTCGGTGAATGTTGCGATAGGCAATTGGCCACGCCATCCGGAGTCAGCCCGTATCCTTCATCTACGCGGTCAGGCAAATAGCCGGTAATGCGCCAGCCCAAAGAGCTCAGGGAGTCGAGTAGCAATGTTGTGGACGTAATGCCGTCAACATCGTAATCACCAAACACCACCACGGCCTCTCCTTCCGCGCGTGCCGCAAACAGACGCTCAATTGCTGGCCCCATATTGGGGATTAACTCCGGTGCGGCCAGATCTGCTAATTTGGGGTTCAGAAAATTTCGCGCGCTCTCTGGCTCCATCAGATCGCGGTTTACCAGGCACCGAGCGAGCAATGGGTGAACTCCCAAAGTCTGGGTGAGATCTTTCACGCCGTCCTCCTCGGGGACTTTGATTTCCCAGAGATGCTTCATGATTTGTCCTTACGTTTGCGCCAACGCATTTTCCAGTCGCGCGCTTTTTGCTCAAGCAATGTCAGCTTTGATCCGAATTTGGGGAACCGCTTTTTAAAGGTCATTTTCTTCGAGCGAACCAATGCTGAGCCTTTGGCTAAACACATCAAGCCGATGACGATAAACAGGATCCCCTGGAGGATGGGCAGGAATAGACCTATGATTCCCAGCACGACAAATGCCGAGCCTGCAATCAGCCATTTGATGCGCGAGAGATTCACCAAGGCATCAAAAGGTATGCCGCCCCGGAGGCTTCTTCCGAGGATTATTTATTGGCAAAGGCCTAGGCCTTTAGGACGTGACGCCGACGGGGTCAGTATCAACGGCCGGCGCAGCTAGCTCAGGCCGCTTACCTTTGTGCCACCACAAGACAATGGCACAGGCGATGTAGATCGAGGAATATGTGCCGGTAATGACTCCAATCAAAAAGGTGAATGCAAAATCGTTTATGACCGTACCTCCGAAGAAATACAAGGTGCCCGTGGATATTAACGTAGTGCCTGAGGTAATAATCGTACGACTCAAGGTTTGGTTGAGCGCTGTATTCATAACGTCCTTAAATGAACCACGAGTGCCCATACGGAGGTTTTCCCGGATACGGTCGAAAATAACAATGGTATCGTTAATAGAAAAACCAATAATCGTGAGAGCAGCAGCCACAATCGGCGCATTCAGTTCGCGTCCCGACAGGAAGAATAACCCGCCAGTCATGGCAACGTCGTGCAGAATGGCGATTACCGCAGCGACCGCAAACGAATATTCGTAACGGAACGCCACATAAACCAGAATGCCAAACAGGGCTAATACGACCGCGATGAAAGCTGATTTTTGGATCTCGCCACTGACACTGGGGCCAACTTTATCAAGTTGTATCCGCTCCAAATTTGCCTCTGAAAATTGAGCTTTAAGGGCTCCTTCCACGATCTTAGCATCCGCATCATACGGAAAGTCCACCCGCAATAGCTGTTTACCTGTATCAGCCTCTGTCTGCAATTCTGCTTGTATTTGGCCTTCATCAATATCTGTCTGTTCACCTAATTGCGTACGAAGATCACCGGTCTCAATAGACTGATTAATTTGACTAGCCTGTGAATCATCAAATGCTATTACCATGCTATAACCACCGGCAAAATCGACGCCAAGCATGCTGTCCTTCCCTTTAGATAAAATAGGTAGAACAAAGCCAACGATTACCAGCACCCATGAAGCAATAAATGCTGGTTTTGCATATTTTAAAAAATCGAACTTTGGTAGGCCTGCCGAAGGGCGTAAATGGAGAAGCCGTTTGGACTCTTCTTTACCAATAACAGCCCAATTGGCGAGCATATCAAAAATGAGTCGGGTGGCGACTAGAGCAGTGAACATGCTGGTCAAAATACCAATGGTCAGGGTCACGCCAAAGCCTTGGACGGGACCCTTACCCATATAAATGAGGATGATTGAAGCGATCAGGGTGGTAATGTTGGCATCAAAAATAGTCCCAAACGCCTTATCGTAACCTGAAGCAATCGCACCACGTACTGACTTACCAACTCGCAGTTCCTCTCTTATGCGCTCGAAAATTAGCACGTTCGCATCAACCGCCATACCGATAGTGAGAACCACTCCTGCGATCCCCGGCAACGTGAGAGTCGCGTCAAACCAGCACAGGATACCGAGGATCATTACGATATTCAGTGATAGTGCAAAATTTGCTAAGACCCCGCTCAGGAGATAGTAAACCAACATAAACACTGCCACAGCAATCAAGCCCCAGAGTGCAGCCTTATAACCTTTTCGAACGGAGTCACGACCCAGTGAAGGTGCAACATCACGTTCCTCAATGATCTCCACTTCATTTTCTAATGGGTTCTCGAGTGAGTTAGCGAGCATGGTAGCCTCTTCGTCAGAGAAGCTACCTGTGATTTGCCCCCGAGAATGAATTCGGCTATTTATCGATGGTGCCGAAATCAATTCACCATCAAGCACTACGCAAAGTAGCCGCGGATCAGTGCCGCCAGTCTCTCTTACTTTGTGCGTTTCGGTTACCTTAGAAAAAATATTAGCCCCAAGCGCATCAAGAGTGAAATGAATCTCAGGAGTGCCGGTTAGTTCATTGCGGCGTGCACTAGCTCGCTTGATATGACTACCCGCTAACGCCACTTCTTTCATTACCCAATGGCTTACTTTGAGATTGTCTGAATAATAGTAGAGTTTTTCAGCGCCGGGGACGAACTCCTCCCCGGATGCAATCAGCTCAGCACTCTGAGGGTGGGTCAGGCGAAACTCCAGCTTTGCTACTTCTTGAATTAACTTTCGTGCTTCATCACGTTGCTCTGGCTTAAGAGCTGGTACTTGAATGAGTATTTTGTCTTCACCAACTGTTTGTATCAGTGGCTCAGCTAAGCCATACTTATCAACACGCGAGCGCATTACTTCCATGGCTTGAGTCAATTGACTCGAATCAATGGGTAGTGGCTGACCGTCGTCTCCAAGTTCCGGCATAACTTGAACTACAAACTGAGTTCCCCCACTCAGATCTAAGCCGAGCTTCACTTTACCCGTGGAATCCTTCTGAATTTCTTTAAGAATCTCACTGTTGATTTGCTTTTGCTCCTCTTCATTCGGAGCAGCCCAAGAGTTAGTCAGCCCTAGCTCTCCAGCCATACCGTTAGTGTGCTGCGGAAACAGATCACGCAAATCCGCATCCCCTATCGCTGCTTCCCATTGAGTCTTAGTAAGGTTTTCGCCTTCTCGGAGTTCTGCGCTAGCTTCTTTAAGGTCTGCGACTATTAATTCTTGGTTTCCGACCGCCATTTGATCGAAGAGATCGATCACGTTTTTGCCTTGGGGTGGATACCATTCAAAAAACGTCCAAACCGCGAGGATTGCAACGAGCATGAAGCGGCCGAATATGGGTTGTTTCTGCATGGAAAAAATGTGGTTGTTATTCGTCTTCAGTGATAACGCGCTCGACGGAGTTGCGCACCACTTCGATTTTAGATTCCCCAGAACGCAGGGTCACAGAGTCATCTTTCACCGTGATGATAGTGCCAACCATTCCGGCAGCCACAACGCGATCTCCGCTCTTAATCTTGGAAACAAGTTTCTGGTGTTCCTTTTGTTGCTTTTGCTGCGGGCGAATTAGGAGGGCGTAAAAGATACCCAGGAACGCAACTGGCATAAGGCAGGTAATCCATTGAGCTCCGCCCCCTTGTTGGCCATCGCCCGGAGGCGGCGCCATCGCCAACATCAAATCAATCAAAGTAATATCCATGGTCAAAAAGTGAAAGACGGCAAATCCTATGGAGAAAAAGCTCTTTGGCAAGCATTTAGCTTATTTTTAGGCGTTTTTTCGCTGTTCCTCAACCCGACTGGTTACGCGGTAATTAGCGTGAAACGCCGCTCGAAATTCACCAAAAGTGTCTGCCTCTAAATGGCCGCGCACCACTTCCATAAGGCGCAGATAACACCGGAGATTATGGATGGTAAGTAAGCGAAGGCCCAAAATCTCGTCCACATTCAGCAGATGGCGAAGATATGCCCTGGTGTGGTGCTGGCAGGTAAAGCAATCGCAACCATCTTCAATTGGCCCAAAATCC
>Ga0315320_10002926_pt1 | contig 14046 bp, 10 predicted proteins | sample M140m21515metaG_FD_203458 | JGI IMG/M metagenome (GOLD analysis project Ga0315320, IMG submission 203458) | Ammonia-oxidizing marine archaeal communities from Monterey Bay, California, United States - M1 40m 21515 | ecosystem: Environmental > Aquatic > Marine > Coastal | place: USA: California... | reverse complement strand
TGAAGTGGCTACACGCCGCCGGGTGCCCTTGGGACGGCGAGACGATGATGGAAGCGGCGCGCCGGGGACACAGGGAAATGTTCGAGTGGGCGAAGGAGAGCGGGTGCCCTGGGGCGGCGTGGAGTGAGCTCGTGTTTCAGGAGGAACCCAACCATTTTCTCGCGTCGCCGACGTCGCGATGGGAATACCACGTCGAGGATATATCGCGAAGATGGGAATACGTGTAGCGTGTAGCGAGTATCCGGCATCGTTTTAGTTTAGAACAGTACTCGTCAGTCGTTTCATTCGTCCTAATACGTGTGAGTTCAAATGGCAAACCCAACCCCCATCGTGGGCCAACCCCCATCTCGGGCCCCGATGTGAATGTATGATACAGGATACCTCCATCTCCATCCTCCCCGCGTGTACCCAACCTCTACCGCCCCGCAAACTCCTGCGTGGCGGCAGCCCTCGTCGTGCGTCCCTCCATCTTCGCCCGGACGACGCTATCCGGCGGCTGCATCCCCGCGATCGCCGCCTGAACCGCCGCCTGCGCAGCCGCCTGCATCACCTCGCGGCTCAGCGTCGCCTCCACCTCCGCCGGCGACGCGCCGAAGAGCGCGGGGGACAACCCGGAGAGGCCCGAGAGCGACATGCCGCCTTCGAGATCCTCGGACGCGCCGGACGTGCGTCGGTCACCGCCGATCGTCTTGGGTCCGACGGCGCCCGTGCTGTAGAACGAGTAGAGCGCCTGGAGGGGCGCGACGAACGCGGGGGATTGGCCGTCGAGGTTAGCCCACGAGGCGGCGGCTGCGGCGCTCGCGTTGGGGGCTCCGACGGCTGGGGACTGCATGGACGCAGCCTGCGCGAGACCCGCGATCCACTCGGGGGAACGAAGGAGCGCCGCGGCAGCCGCCGCGGTATCCCGCGGGTTCATGGCGACGCCGTGCATGGGCGGGGAGAAGATCGAGTTGGGCGCCGCGTTGACGTCCTGTCGGAACTTGACGCTCTGGCCGCCCTTCTTGGACTTTTTGCTCCCTTTGCCAACCTCGACGTCAAAGTTGACGGCGGGGATGGGGACGGGCGCGGGCGCGCCGCCCGCTCCGCGCTGAAAGAAGGAGGAGAGCCTGGATGCAGCCTTCACCGCGTTCGCGTTGTTCGGAACCTGCGCGTTGGCGGCGTCCCACTTCTTGTCCAGGGGAACCTGGCCGAGGACGGACTTGTGCTGCGCCGCCGCGGCGGCGGCGGCTCTCTCGAGCGCCGCCTGCTGCGCGCCGGTACCGTAGCCCTTCTCCACCGCGGCGCCCGCGGCACCCTCCGCGAGTCGCTTGGTAACCTGCTCGGCGCCCAGCCACTTGAGCTCGCCGCGCCCCTTCGTCTTGCCCTCCTGCTCGACAAACTCCAAAACCCCGATGCGAATCAGAATGGACGCCACGTCGTGCAGCCGCCTCGCCGCACCCGCGAGCGCGCCAGTTCCGTGCGCACCCGGCGCGTCCGGCGCGGGGACGCCGCCCAGCTTCATCGCCGCGACACACGCGTCAAAGGCGATCGCGGTGTCCGCAGGGACGGATCCCACGTGCTGCATGAGCCGGCACGCCAGCGCCTTGAGCGAGGACGCGTCGCCGGCGGCGCCATCCTCCTCGGCGGCGGCGATCACCGCGGGAGCCTCCTCGAGAATCTTCCCGAGCACGGCGTTGACCCGCGTGGCGCCGTGCCACTTGCACGCGCCTTTGCTGATGCGCTCCGTCACGCCGCACGCCTCGAGGACGTTCATGACGTCGTAGAGGCGGCGGCGCTTCACGCCCAGGCGCTCGGCGAGGGTATCGACGGCGACGTTACCCGCCCACTGCGCCGTGGACCCGCCACCCTCCGTCTGCACTGCGCTCGCGTTGTTCTCGCAGTTGGCCTCGTCGAACTCGGCGACGATGCGGTCCGTGATGGAGGCGAGTGAGTGTGCCTTGCGGACGTACGTGGGTCCCTGGTTGGCTGCTGCGGCGGCGGCTTTGGACGGGGACATCCAAGCCTCGGCGGGTCCGAGCGGATCCGCGCCGCCTTGCTTCACGGCGGTCCCCTTGAAAGCCGTGTTGGCGGTGTTGGGGTTGGCGTACGCGTGGGCCATGACGCCGCCGTCCTCGTCGTCGCTGTCCGCGCCCATGCGAACGGCGCGGATCTTCGCGTTGGTGACGGGCGAGAAGAGCAGCCGGGTCGGGGCTAGACCGGCGGGGGAGCCGAGGAGGGCGCCTCGCGAGAGGGCAAAGTCATCCGCGGCTTGCGCGCCGCCGACGACGCCGCCGCCGACGGTGTGCGCCAGCGTGGGAATCGCGGGCGGTGGCATCGCGGCCGCGTCCGCCGTCTGCTGCGCGTTATGCGCGACGGACTGCGCGCCGGTCCTCGCGGCGACTGCGTTGTTCATCACCGTGTTGGGCCCTTGTTCCCGCGCGGCGGTGAACGGCGACGCGGATGCGCCGCCGAGGGTGAACGCGTTGGGGTTGGCACCCTTCATCTCGCTCTGCTGGACAGCCTGCGCGATCGCCGTTTGCATGGCGCCGTCGCGGGAGCCGGAGCCGAGCACGGAGAGGAGCCAGCTGTGCGGCGAAAGCGCCGGGTTCTTGGATCCGGCTTTCGAGTCAAACGCATTCGTCGCGGGCGCGGCGACGACTGGTGAGGCGGCGGCGGCGGCGGCAGCCTCCGCCGCGGCGGTCGCGTTCTCCGCGTGCTTCGCGTCGATCGTCGCGTCGGTATCCGCGCGTTCCTTCATCTTACGCGCGGCGCCGGTGACTGATCGTGTCTTGGCGTGGACGGACCTCGGGGATTTGGCGTCCCTAAACGCGGATCCGAGCGATCCGAGTGAGCCGAGCGAGCCGAGTGAGTTGGGCGCGCCGCCCGAGTTGAGGAGCAGCGCCGCCTGCGCCGGGGTGAACTTCCCGACACCCGCGCCGGCGACTGTGGGCGGGGGAATGAGCGGGACGTCGGCGGCGGCTGCGATCTTCTTGAGCGCCGAGTCACCCCCGGGGGTGCACACGGGGGGTAGGTCCTGGCCGGTGATGGGCATCGCGGACGAGTGCGCGCGGTGGTTGGCGAAGAGGTGCGACGCGCCGAGCTCGTTGAGCGGCGTGTGGAAGATGCTGGCGTCGAAGCCGTTCTTGTTGACACCCTCGGGGGTGGCGCCGCCCGCGCCGGCGATTGCGTCTTTGAAGAAGGAATCCAGCGCGCCGTGCGAGAGATCGTGGGGAAACTGCGCGAGCTCGACGGGCGGGCGCGGGAACACCTCCTGTGTAGCGTGAGGCCGCTGCTGCGTGGGCGGGTGCCTGATGCGCTTGGGGGAGCGGACGTCGATCCTGTACGAGGATCCGCGCTTAGCCGTGTGAGTGTGAAGACCGGTGGGGGGAGCCGCGTTAACTCTCGCGCTCGACAATCCCGGGTTCAGTCGCGCGAATGAATCCTCGGACGGTGCGACGGGCACGTCGTCGGCGTCGAGAACCACGGGGTTCTTCCAGCCGTTCCAGGAGTCTGTTAGATACCGGTTCGGATACGTCAGTCGATGTGCGTGGATGTGGGATGAGAGTAAAGTCTGTTGAACGGAGGTGAATAAGGTGAATACGCACTGCTTATGGAGCTTCGGATGCGCAGGCACGCCGCACCCTTGGGCACGTCGTTGTTGGCCAGCACGCGGATAGGGCCGGACACGCCGGAGCCGAGGAACTCGTCGCCGGTCGCGGAGAAGATCCCGAAGAGCAGCCTGTGTGTTTTATCCGACGGTATTCGAGGTCAGGCGCGTGAGCACAGGTGGGATTATATTGTGACACGGTGGTGAAAAAATCCGTTGGTTGGTCCGAGCGAAAAGTGCGTCCGCTCAACGGGCGAGCCGCTCGCGCGGACCGCGGCGGGGCGCGCGGTGACGAGTGCACGGGATGACGGACGCGGAGACGTACCTGAAGATCTTGCACTTGTTTGGTCCGATGGGCGTGACGTGGTTGGACGCCTCGTCGATGGAGATGAAGAGGTTGCGCGCATCCTTCCACTTGTCCCTGTCGTTGCTGTTGGCGTCGGGCGCGGAGGCGCCCGGCGCGCCCTTCTGGGTCCTGCCCTGCTTACCGAAGCGCTGGATGGCGCTGAGGATGGGTCCTTGGCATCCCTTGGCGCAGCGCGAGCGGGTGACGGGGAGCCAGGTGTTGCCGTTCTTGTCCGTCAGGGCGGCGGAACCGTTGGCGGTGAATCCCTTGGAGGACTTGCCCGCAGATGCCGACTGACCGCGCGACAGGGGCTCGGCGTAGACGAGGTAGATGAGCGCGCGAACGCTGGTGCCGTTGTACAGCCTGAGCTCGTACTCCAGCGCACTGTCGCGAAGGTTCTCCGGGACGTCCATGCTGAAGCCGCGCTCGGTCGCCTCGTAGATGCCGAGCACGTCGCCGTTCGGCGCGGCCTCGGTGGCATTCGCCCAGCTCCCAGCGGTGGCTCGGTCGAAGGTGAGCTCGACCTGATTGTAGGAGCGCTTCTTCTTACCGAGCTTGTAGGCGCTGTTGGATGGGAATCGGGGTGGAGTCGGGTGGAGCGTCAGTGGTGATGTGTGCGTGGATCGTGAAGACCGATACGGGTGCGTGGGGATGCGCGCGGGGCGGGCGGGGACCGGAGTTCGGGGCCGGGTGGGATCCCCGGCGAAACATCGCATCGCGAGATTTCCCCGAGGTTTAACGTTCGACGGGACGCACCGGACTTCGTGCGTCTCCCTCTCCGGCTCGGTCCTCTCGACGAAGCCGTTGGGGTGCGCGGTGATGATGGGACACGGCACGAGCTTGGACATGTCCTCCTCCACCAAGGGCGCCGCGGTGGCGCGCGCGCCGCGGCCGGAACCCGGGTTTGCTCGCTTCGAGCCGGAGCCCGTTTGCCCCGCCATTGCTCTGTGAAGCCGAGATTCGGGTCGTCGGCGAAGCGCGCGTGCGTGCGAGGCGACTGCCGTCCCAAGCTACTGCGCGGGTGTTATACACGATACGTGGACTCTCTTGCGTCTGCGCGCGCGAGTGTGACCGGCGTTTACCGCGGTCGTGCTCGTGCGCGTGCGTTGTGTTTGGCCGTGGCCGTGGGTGGACGAAGTCGCTTTTCCTCAGCTGCGTCTGCGCAAACAACGACTCGCTCACGGCTAACTCGTGAAATCTGTCCGGCCAAAGAACGCGAACGGTCAGCGCCTCCTCTGACTAGGCGAAAACCACGGTTTACCAAATCCAAGAGTAATTGGGGTGCGAATCACGTACGGCGACGTTGCCGAGGGAAAACGAAGGGAAAATTGCCTTCTTTCGGCTATATGACCGTTGCGGGCCCGCACAGATCAAATAGGGATCAAATAGACTGGGAAAGTACGAGTTTTTGGTCCAAAACAGCGGCACTCCAACCGTCACTTTACGAGTTAAATCGTGTCAACCGACCTGCTTTTTGGAAAGCCGGCTCGAGGGGACGACCGCGCTCACACGCTCAACACGCGGCTTACACACTAAGACACTAAGGGATCCCTGGCGCCACCAAGTCACTCGCCTCGCCCCCCGCGGGCGTCAGCGGCGCCGCCATCCCCTTCTTCTTCGAGCTCTTCGTCTCGCCGGTGGCCCTCTCGTCCCTCCCGCCGAGCGGCCACCGGGGCAACAGAGGCACCTCCCGCCGTTCACCCCCGTCCTTCCCGTCGCCGTCGCCGCCGAGCCACGGCGGCGGGGGTTCCTCCGCGAGCCCCAGCGCGAGACGTTCGACACCCGCCCACGCCACCATCACGCCGTTGTCCGTGCACCACTTCGCCGGCGGCGTCACCAGCGGCAGCCCCGCGTCGCTCGCAACCGCCGACAGCGACTCCCTCACCGTCGCGTTCGCCGCGACGCCGCCCGCCACCACGATGCAGCTCAAGGAGGCCATCCCGCGCGTCCCCTCGCCCTCGTTCAGCACATCCCCGGCCCACTCCACCGCGCGCTTGGTCCGCTCCTCCAGGTGCTTCACGGCGGCTTTCTGGAACGAAGCAGCGATGTCCGCCTTCGTCTTACGCCTCGCCGCCACCGCCTCGTCCGACATGCCAGCCTCTGTAAGTACCCGCGCGTGCTCCGGCCGCGGAACCTGCCCCGGCGCGCACACCGCCGTGAACGCCGCGTCCCCCTCCGGCACGCCGAGGTCCCGCTCCACCGCCAGACGAACCGCGGTCTTCAGCCCGGCGTAGGAAAAGTCGCAGTTCTTACGTCGTCGCAGCGGAACCGGGAACTTGTACGCGTTCGCGTCGCCCTCCACGGCCAACGCCTCCAGCGCCGGGCCGCCGCCGCCGCCCACGTCCAGACCCAACAACCGCGCGGTCTTATCGTACGCCTCGCCCAACGCGTCGTCCAGCGTGCTGCCCAAGATGACGTGGTCGCCTACGCCGCGGGTTAAGATGAGTTGGTTGTGGCCGCCGGACACGAGCAGCGCGAGGAACGGGAATTTGACGCGCTCGGTGCCGCCCGCGAGCCGCGCGACGAGGCCGTGCGCCTCCATGTGGTGCACGGGGATGATGGGGATCTTGTGTTGCGCGCAGACGTCCTGCGCGGCGACGACGCCGACGCGCAGGCACATGCTCAGCCCGGGTCCGACGGTGACGGCCACCGCGGATAAATCGGATGCGGCCACTCCCGCGTCCCGGAGTGCCGCGGCGACGACGTCGTCGATGGCCGCCTTGTGCGCCTCTTGCGCCAGGTTGGGGACGACGCCGCCCCACGGCGCGTGGATCGCGTCCTGCGACGCCTTGGCCTCGCCGAGCACGCGCCCGTCGCCGGTGACCACCGCGGCGCCGGTGTCGTCGCACGAGGTTTCGATGCCAAGGATGAGGGTGTCCGCGCCGAGGGATACGACGCGGCCGTCGGGTCCGAGTCGGTCTGGGGAGAGCGGGCCGGAGCCGAACCCGGTGGCGGCGCCCGTGAGGCCGTCGATGCGTGCGCGTCGTTCGGGGTTGAGCGGAAGAACCCCACCCGCGGCGAACCCTCGTCGTTGGGAGGAGGGATTGGGACCCAATGAGCGGCGGGCGGCGGGGCGGAAGCCTCGAGCCGGCGCCGACGCGGGGATCGACGACGCGCGCGCGCCGCACGTCGTCGTCGTCGTCACCCTCGCCGACGCCAGAGCGGCCCGCATCGCCGCACGGATATTTTTCACCGCGGCGGCCGTGGCGCGACAGCCAACGCGCCTCGCGGAGTGCCCCTGCCGCATCGCTGAAATTACAACATCTCAACTCGTTTTTTCCTCGGCCGGTTCAAATCGACAGGCACCATGCCGCCCGTCAAGAAGCCCCCCGTCAAGAGGTCCATCGCCAAGAAGCCAAAGGGCGGCAAGTTCAGATGGGTCATCGGTCCGCCCCCGAAGAAGAAGGGCACGACCCCTTCGCTGGCCCAGCTCTCCAAGAAGGGCGCGAGGAAGGCGTGGGTCCAACGCATGGGAGCGTACGACTCCGACTAAATATGACGTGCGCGTTTGAATTGTAATCGTATCTGTATCGTTCGTCTACTTCCGGCGCATGACTATCTTGAGCCCGCCCATTCGCGGGGCCACCGGCGCCGCTGGGACCTCTGAAACATCGTCCCCGTCCTCCTCCTCACCTCCGTATTCCTCCTCCTCGTCGTCGTCGTTCTCTTCCCCGTCCTCGTCCTCGCCATCATCTTTCCAATTTTCGTTTGCGTCGTCGTCGCTGTCGAGTATCTCCTCGAATATACCCACCGCCCTCGCCGCCGCGCGCCGCCGCGGGATCAGGTTATACTCCTCCCCATCCTCGTCCAAATCATCCTCGCTCACCGCATCGCCGCGTTCCTTCCGAATCGCCGCGCGTATACGCAGCGGCTTGCCCCCGTGCGCCGCCTGCCTAACGGAGCGGCTCAGACCCCGGCACCCGGACACGTCCACGACCGTCAGGCTCCCGCAGCGCGTGTCCACCAGCCTCTCGAGTGCGGCGTCGGAGATGTCGGCACCCGCGATGCCCAACATGCGCAGGTTGGATAGGTTGTGCGACAGGGCGTCCAAACCACGGTCGGACACGTCGTTGGCGTTCATGTGAGACGTGCCCAGCTGCGAGTGTATAAACAAAACACAAGGCTTCAGTCTAATTGCCCACTTGAAAAAGATAAAAAAATGAACGCACCTCCAACGTCTCCAGCGACTGCGCCAACGAACTCGCCCACGGCCGGTCCCTCGCGGCGAGAAACTCGATTCCTTCGTCACTGGCGAACCCCGTCTTGGCAGCTCGGAGCTGCCTCAACTTACCGAGCCACATCGAGGGTATTCCCCACAGGTGCGCCGCGCTTATCGCGCACCCGGTGACTGTCGACAAAACACGACGTCAGCGTCAGTCAAATTGCCAATACGATAACTAAAAGAACCGTACCGTCCAGGTCCTCCACGTTTGCGTTGCGGGTCAGCGCGTCGAGGACGAACGCGTCGACGTAGGACGGCGTGAGGGAGTGGCCGGTGCTGTGCGTCCGCGTTGCGGCGCCGACGTGCAGCACCCGCAGGTTAGGCCAGCCCGGCGCGTCCCCGGCGTACGTAGTCCCTTGCGCGTTGGGGACGGTGGACCAGCCGCTCGCGCCGCCAAAGCCGTTGAGCTGTTCAAAAACGGTACACGTCAATGCAATTGCCCATTGGTGAGAGGTACAAAAGAAATTAAAATAAACGCACCTCGAGTTCCTCGACGTTTGGGCACGATCGCTGTAGCTCGAGCCACGGTAGGTTCTGGTGGTGCACGCCGCTGTGGCTCAGGTTCAGCCGCCGCAGCGCCGGGCCGCATCGTTTGTGCAGGTTTCGGATGAACCCTCGGTCCAAACCCGTGACGTCGGCGACGCTCAGAGTGGCGAGTCGGTGCGTGAGCATCCCGACGATGAGCTGGTTGGTGCCGCCCATCGACTTCGCACTCACGCGGTCCAGGCGCAGTTCCGTCAGTCGCTCGCCGAGTGGCTTCATCGCACCCAGCGTCAGCTTGGACGTCCCGCTGACGTCCAGGGACACGAGCTCCGGGCAGTGCTGGTGAATCGCGCGGAGTGAGGCGTCGGTGAGGACGCCGCAGTCCGCGAGTGAGAGACGCGTGAGCTTGGACCAGTCACCGTTGGTGCAGTACCGTCGAACGATCGCGTCGGAGGGCCGCGCCCACCCGTAGGAGAGGTCCACGTGCCGCCAGAGCGCGCGCGGGTCGCTCAACACCGCGTCCCTCCACCCGCGGCATACGGACGCGACGCGCGGGACCGTCGGGACCGCGCCCCGCCGGTGCGTCTCCGGCTTGGAATCATCGTCCCGGTCGTCCGGGGGCAACCGCGCCACCTCCTGCATGACCAGCACGAGGATCTCTGAGGGCAGGTCCGCCCAGTCGAGGCGCATGCGCTTCATGGCCCTCGCCTCCTCGCGGTTCATGGCCTCTCGTTCTCGTTTCAAACGCGCCGCACGCTGCGCCATGGTCTCCTCCGCTAGCTCTAAAGCGTCCATGACTGACGATGGCACCCTAATGCTCTACTCCGGCTTCGCGCGGTTGCTGGGCTTCCAGAACGGAACCTTGGTGCTCTGTCGGTCGGCGTTGTGCGGCGCCGTGTGGTAGGTGATGTTGTAGACGTAGTAGATGGCGGCGAAGGCGCACGCGGCTGCGATGGGGCCGGTCTTGACAGCCCCGGGCGGCGGGCGGACCTCCTTCATCGAACAATGGCATCCGAGAGGACAGAACTCGTGTAAATATCGGAACTGGAGGTGACGCGTCCTCACTCTTGGAACGGCATGTCCGCGACCATCGCGCTCAGCGGCGCCGCGCGTGCGGCGCCGACCGCGCGTCCCGGCCCATCACACGCGCGCAGACCCCGCGCGTCCGTCTCGAGGAACGCCCGTGCGCGTCACCACCGGTTGGACGTCCGCGCGAAAGCCACGTCGACGGACGCCTCAACATCCGTGACCGCCGCGAAGCGCGCGCTCAACGACGCGGTCGAGGGCACGTACAGGGGCGCGGGTGCCTCCGCGAGCGAGCGCGCGGCGGTGGAGGAGGCGCAGGTCGCGCTCGAGACCCTAGACGCCGCAGAGGGCGAAGACATCGATCTCGATCTCCTCGCCGGGAAGTGGAGGCTATCGTACACGACCGCGGCGGACGTGCTGTCGGTGCTGCGGATACAACGCGACTTGGGTCCACTGTCGCCGGTCGAGGTCGGCGACATCTACCAGTCGTTCAGTGCGGACGGACGCATCGAGAACGAGATCAGGCTCTCGGTGCCCTTCCTCCTAGCGCCAGCCACGCGGGTGAGTGAGCACCCTCCAATTGAACTTACGACTAATTTACCATGACTCGTCGACCATGACTCGCGGACATCTCAACCGTTGTTCCACCAATCGGTCCAACACATCTAACTCAGTTGTCTTCACCCACCACTCCATCACTTAAACGCAGGGCTCCGACGGCGGCGTGGCGCTGAAGGTGGACGCCGACTACGCCAAGGCTGGCGCCCGGACGCTCGCGCTGACGTTCCAGGAAGCGAAGGTCTCCGAGGTTCGCATCTCCGACCTCGCCGAGGCTGTCATCGCCCCCGCGCTCTTACCCAGGACGCCGCTGTCGCACCAGATCCTGCTGGCGATCAAGGAGCTGGAGCTGAAGTTCCCGTTGCGCGGCGCGGTGACCGCGATGGGAGGGCCGGGGGGCGACTCAAGTGCCGGGGGCAGCAACTCTTCGAAGGACGACTCTTCGAACGAGGGCTCGACATCAGGCCCGGTGAAACAGCCGCGCTCGGGGGGCGCGGCGGTGGGGGCGTACCTCCTGAGCTACCTGGACGAGACGACGCTGATCGGAAGGGCGAGCGGGAGCGGGGGGACGTTCATCTTCGAGCGCGCGTCTTGAGTACACCAGAGCAATTAGTCACGTTGAATAACAATTCGTATTAGCACAAGCGGATTTTGTGTGATTTTTTCACGGAAGCAGAATCAGAAGTTTTTTTTGCGCGTGGAAGGGTTGCTGATTTTGCGCCCCCTGGCCACATTTCGCGGCCAAAATAACTCAAAAACCCGGAGGAAGCGAATGGAAACATTTCCGAATTATTTAGACCAAAAACGCTCCTTATTGGCTGTTTGAACTTGATTTTTCCGCGGTCAAAACAACACGTTGGCAATTTCCATTATCGTCTCGAGAGTCGAGAGTTTCGACGAGTCGTGACCAGGACGAATCTGCTCCGGCGTAAGATTTGGGCAACCCGCACTTTTAAGCCCAACATTTGGGGGTGTCAGTGTATCCTCTCACGCGGGGGGGGTCGGGTGATGGAAAAATGAAAAGTGGCATGGTTCATCCGTCATTTCACGGTTCAACGAGGACGTCTCCACCCAACAGCGGCCGAATCGCTCGCCTCGTCAGCCCCAAATCGTGATGACTCCCCGGACACTTTTTACTAAAAAAGTGCGCGCAGGGTCGCGTATGGGCAAACAGTGTAAAACTCGACTGCTCCGAGAACGTTCGTCACGGCCGCGGCCGGCGGCATTCGACGCCGCGCGCGCTCGACGGAACGCACGGGCGCTCCATCGAAACGGGCGCGATGGCGAAAGAAGAGGAAGACCGCGACCCTCAGTACGAGGAGGGCGACCCGAGCGGGAGCGGCGGCGGCTCCGGCGGCTCCGGAGGCGAGGGCGGCGGGAGCGGAGGCGACAAGGAGGTGCGCATCGTTCGACTCACTCACACCCTTCGTATCCGCGCGCCGATCCGTCTACGCACCCGAAAACACACCCGAAAAGCGCGACATCGCGCACACACGAACCCACCTGACTCTCCATCCCACGCGTTCGTACCCAAAACGCAGGCGTCCGACGGCGATGACAGCAACGGGATGGACCAGGAGCGCGAAAACTCCGCCACACGCTACTCCGGGTCCCACCGCGAGGGCCACGACGATATCGGCCGCGGGTCACGCGGCGCATCCCCGGACGAGATCGGCCAAGACGCCCGGTCCACCAAGCGCAAGGAGTCCGACGAGGAGCTCGGCGTGGACGAGGAGATGGTGGACGGCGACGGCGTCGACGGAAGCGACGAAGGCTCCGAGCCCATGCACAAGCGAGGAAGGATGAATCGAACGAGCCAACCCGCGAAAGCACCGCCCCGGTTCGACTTTCACGACTTCCCGCGGAAAACAAACCAGGCGGACGTGGCGAACGCGGCGGTCACCGAGGAAGTGCGCGAGAGCAGACGGAGCGCCATACGCGCGCACGCGGAGGTCACCGCGAGCGCCACCGCGGGTGTCGGCAACGATAAAACCTCCTCGAAACTTCCAAACCTCCTTCAACACGCGACGCACCCGGACGCATCGCACACGCGCAGCTCGGCGTCCGCCATGAAGCTCGACACACAGCTGGACACGACACAGCTGGACACGACGAAGGACAAGGCGGATAAGACGAAGCCTGTGCAAGTCAACGTGCCGCGGCCGACGCAGGTCAAGGGCGAGGACGGCTTCGCCGTGCCGCCGCCGAAACGAGGCGCGGGCGGCTTACCGTTGATGCCGCCGCCGCACGTGCCGCAGGAGCCCGTGCGCGTCTCCGGGCACCCGCGGGTGTTCGGCGCCGCGCACAGGAGCATATTCATCGCGGGCGGCGGCGTCGTCGGGCACAACATACCCAAAACCACGACGTACCGGGGCCCGCCCACGCCCGCGGCTTCATCCGGCGGTAACAACACCGCCGCGCTGAATCACTACATTCGAAGCGGGAAACAGGTCGAGTCCGTGCTCGGCGCGCGGCCGTCGTTGAGCTCAATCACCGGCGGGTTCGAGTACCTCGTCAAGTGGCTGAAACAAGCGCACGTGCACTGCGCGTGGATCGAGGAGGACCCGCTGGACCAACTCGCGCCCGCCGCGCTCGGCGAGTACCTGCTTCAGCACGGCCGCCGGCCGCTGATGCTGATGGACCCGAACTGGGTCAGGCCCCAGCGCGTCATCGCCGTGCACACGCACGGCGGTGGGGGCGGCGGGGCTGGTGGCTCGGGCGCCGGCTCGGGCGGCGGCGGCGGCGGCGGCGGCGGGGGCTCCAACGGCGGTTCAGGCGGCGGCTCTGGCGGTATGCCGGACACGGGACCAGGCCGAGGGGGGCAGGGCGCGGCGCTTACATTGAACGCCGGCCTGGGTTCTCATGCGGACTCTGGCGATCAGCGCATCCCGTCGCCGGACGCGCGCGAGCCCGGGAGCGACGGGCCTGGGAGCGGCAACGGGCTTATGGGTTACGGCGCCGTCGGCCGTGGGCGAAGCAACTCGGGCAGCGGCGGATCCGACTCGGGCTCCGACCCGAGCGTGTGCACAAAGGCGCTGGTCAAGTGGTGGGGGTTGCCGTACGACGCGTGTACATGGGAACACGTCGAGGTCCACCCGGATCTACCGACGCTGACGCGGCAGTTCCGCGAGTGGTCCACAAATTCCCTCGCCGCGTCCAACGACCCGACTGAGAACGGGTCCACCGCCGCCGCGCGCGCCATCGCCGCCGCCAAGAAATACCACCAGAAACGGACCGGGAGCGGCGGCTCGGGCGGGTCCGGCTCGGGATCCGGCTCTGGCGGGCGCTCGGGCGGTGGGTCCGGCGCGGGGTCCGGCGGCGACGGCTCCGGTAAGGGCAGCGCGGCGGCGGGGGTCGACTCAAAAACGGGGGTCAACTCCGGCTCGGGCGGCGGGTCCGACGCGGACGCGAAGAAGGACTCCGGCGACGGCAGCGGCAACAAGGACGGCAGCGGATCCGACACTGACGACAAGGGTGTCGGCGAGAAGACCTCCGACCGCGGCTCTGGGGATAACCGCGAGCCGATGGATCTCGACGGCGGGCAAGGTAAGACTGGCCAGAACGGACCGCCAGGCGGAGAGTTGGACGTGGCGCTGGCCAACGAGCGGAGGCGGCATCGGCACGGGACTGTCTCATCGTCCAACGACCCGGCGGTCCGCTGGCTCATCGCCGCGTGGATGCACCGCGAAGGCGTGGTCATGATCATCCCCTCGGAGCCGAAGCTCGACGCGCCGCCGCTGCTCGCGAACCTCATCGGAGCCGCCAAGCCGGATGTGGACAGGCCGGCTATGCTGGCCAGACGACGCGCGGCGGCCATCGGTATGC
>Ga0315320_10002923_pt1 | contig 14050 bp, 19 predicted proteins | sample M140m21515metaG_FD_203458 | JGI IMG/M metagenome (GOLD analysis project Ga0315320, IMG submission 203458) | Ammonia-oxidizing marine archaeal communities from Monterey Bay, California, United States - M1 40m 21515 | ecosystem: Environmental > Aquatic > Marine > Coastal | place: USA: California... | reverse complement strand
TTTATGTTTTCAGTAAAGCTATCTGAATTCATGCTCTCCATAGCTTCTGACCAATGGCTAACTAAATATTGCAAAGACATTGCATTTCTCTCGTCTTCAGCTTTTGAGTAAACTTGAGGGTTACCGTTTTCGTCAAAATTAAATAACATATAGCCTCCACAAGACCATTCACTTAGTTGATCTAAAATAGGTTCAGGTATTCGTGTTCCTTCTGTCATTATGATAAATATTACACTATTTTAAATGGATACTCCAAATTTATCTGAAATGTACTTTTTTGATAAAGATGGTAAGTCTTCTTTAAAAATTTCTAATATCTTAAAATTATTATTTTCGAGCCATATCATTTTATCGTGATCTCTGGTTATCGACCTTAGGTAATTTGCCCTAGAGTTATTGTGAAAAAACTTATTGAATTTTTCGTGTTGATCACCTTGAACTTCTACCGCTATCCTTTTGGTCATATTAATTAAATCTACTTTCATTCTTGTCCCGTAGACAGGGAATTCTTCATAGCAAATTTGTCCATACCAAAACGTTTTAAAAAACTGTTTTACTTCGTATTGGAACTTAGATCGACATTTATCCTCCCATTTTATTCGGTATTTCGCAACGCTTTTATTTACTAATTTGCCATTGATATTATAAAGTTTCACTCTGAGCCTGTTAAAGCGTTTCTGAATTTTTCAAACAAGTACTGACAACCTTTTGTATTTTTTTCCAAATATTTCCTAAAGTTATCTACTCCTTGATGTTTAGACTCCATCTCTATACCGGCTTTTTTAAGCTCTTCAATAATTGAATCGTTGATAATAATCCAAGGACCTTTTACATCAACCATATCCCATTCCATCATGAACTGCAAAACTTCGTACTCTACCCAAATACTTTTACCGTCTGTTCTTCTGTATTTAATAGGGTAACGGACTACGGTCCCGGTCCTTTCGTTAGCTGTCTTTCTGAATATTACTTTGCAGTAATGGCCTTCAGGTTTATCAGATTTAGCTGGAATTAAATCTCCTTTAAACCTTTGCTGAAACTCTAAAATCCAATCTGAATAATGGAGAAGAGCGTTCCCGCCTGAAGCATTGGTTAGGTTAGGGTCAGTTTTTTCATATTGGTTAACACTAACTTTACTCCTAACTTGAGAAATCATAAAGCAAATATGACCTTTCGTTGAAAGACCTAAAGCCATCTTCTTTAAGAAATTAGAACTCAATACTGAGCCTCCTGCTACTTTATCAGAATCCTCGAAGGACCGATCCATGTCTTTTTTAGGAACCATGGCGTCCATAGAGTCAATAATAAAAAAATATTTATGGTCTGTAGGGTTATTCATGATAAGCTCCCTCATTAGCTGAAGGACGCTTTCAAAAATGTTACTTTTATAAACAAACCATTTTTCAGGTGATGTATCAACCCCTGAACGAGCTATCATGTTTGGAGAAAGTCTACCCTCAGATTTAATATAAACTACCATTCCTTTATCTAGGGTCTTCTGGAAGTTGCGAGCAAATGAAAGAGCATTAGACGTTTTGCCTCCTTCTGAAATTCCGGAGGCTCGAATTACACCGGGTCTTAACCCTCCAGACATCTCGTTGTCTAGCAGAAGACTTCCACTAGAAACTACATAACTAGGAGCTTCCTCAAAATTAAAATGTTCGTCTTTATGATCTTTTAGATAAGATTGGATCTGATCTATGGGATTAAACCCCTCAACTATTTTCTTTTTCGCCGCCATATTTAATAAAATCTATTAAACTTTTTAGTTTTCTTGGTACTTTTTTGTCTTCGCCTTGTTTAACGTCCTTTAAATCATACTTAGGAGGAGCTTTTAAGTCAAGGGAAAATTTAGCATATTCTACCCTAAGGTATGTTTTGCCTTGTTCTCCAATGAACCAAGCTAAACTGTCCATGTCAAATTTTGGCGGTAATGATTGCCAAAAAGCTTTAAGAGGATACTTTGTAATCAAATCTTTGCTAAATTTCATTTCTCGAGAGACAAAAGTTTTATTTCTCCAAATCTCTTTGCCTAAAAATTTACTAATTATGAATTGATTTAAAGTCTGCTTTCGCTTTCTTTTAGTCGCCATAAAAAAAGTATTGACCATCCCGGGGGAATAGTCAATACGTATTTTGTTTATCCTTTAACTCAGCAAGGAATAATACCTTCTTTTACTGTTAAAGCTATGTTTTAGGTTTGCTTCTGCTTCAATTCAGAAAGGACCTTTACCTTCTTTTTCTATCGAAGCTATTTAATTAGACGAATGTCATTCTCTGTCATGCGATTAACTAAATCATTAAAGCTATATTTGGGGTTCCAGCCGAGTTCGGTGCGAGCAGGGGTAGAGTCTCCGTATAGTAATTCTACTTCTGCTGGGCGGTAAAAATCTTTATTTATTTCCATTAAAATAGTTTTATTTTCAGTCGAAATGTACTTCTCGTTCAGGTCTTTCCCTTGCCATTCTCCCTGTATACCTGCTGCTTTAAAAGAAAGTTCAACAAATTCTTTAATACTGTGAGTTTCGTTGCTTGATAAAATATATTCTTTTGGTTCGTCTTGATTAAGCATTAACCAAACTCCTTGCACGAAGTCTTCTGAGTCTGACCAATCTCGCTTGGCGTGGATATTTCCTAGAAGAACTGGATCAAAATCATTACCTTGATTTATAGCGCTAGAAATACGAGCAACTCCCTTGGTAATTTTCCTAGTAACAAATTCTTCTCCTCGTTTTATGCCTTCGTGATTAAATAAAATACTATGAATAGCAAAAAGGTCGTAGGATTCCCTGTAAACCTTTACTAAATGCCTTGTAGCAGCTTTTGATGCTCCATATGGGCTACGTGGCTTAATTGGGTGCTTGATGTCTTGAGGGCTATAATCTACATCGCCAAACTCCTCTGAGCTTCCGGCGCTGTAAAAACGACAACTCCGTTTGTGTTTCTTGATTGCTTCCAAACATCTGATTACTCCTAGTGTATTTACGTCAAATACTTGTAGGGGCATATCCCAACTACAACCAACAAAAGAATTAGCTCCAAAGTTGATAAAATAATCAGGCATTGTTTCTAAAAATACATTATTAATAGATATTTCATCACTCAAATCACCGTCTACAAGTCTGAATCTCTCATGATCCTTGAAATCTTTTATGTTGTAGTAATTAGGTGAACCTGACCTACGCATCATTCCATAAACATAGATGTCATTAAGGCTAAGAAGATATTCTGCCATATTAGCGCCGTCTTGACCTAATATTCCTGTTATTAAAACTTTTTTCATTTTTTTAATCCAGCTATTACTACTCGGTCCCTAACATCTAAAATCTCATGAGTCTTGTTAATAAAATTAATCATTTTGTGAAACGAGGATTCTTCTCCGTGAATTTCCATGCAAATAAATTCAAAAATTGATAAATCTTTACCTAATAAAAAATCATACTCTGCCCCTTCTATGTCGCATTTTAGTAATTTTATGGGGGACTGACACTTATCGCAAAAATATTTTTTTCTAATGTCTTCTAACGATACCGTTGGAACATTTGTTATTTTATTTTTTTTGAGATGGTGTTTTCCTGTATATATAGAATTATCGCCACTAAGTCCTCCTGTATGTCTATAAATAGGAACAGTGCCTTTACTGTCCTTATAGCACGCCTTATTTTCGATTACGCAAATTCGAGATAAGTCGAAGTTGTTAGGGTAGTTTATGTTTTTTAATTTTTCTTCTGCATATCTGCAATTGTCTGGATCTGCCTCATAGCAGATGTATTTGTCAAATCTGATATTAAAAAATATTGGAAAAGCGCCTATATTAGACCCACAATCAATCACGGTTCCTCCTCGACAATCGTAGGGCAGAAAGTAACTTTGACTGACCTCGTAAATTATATCGTCAGACCAAGAATCTAATTGTTTTATTTTATCTTTTTTCATAAAGAGATGTAATCCGTGCAAACCGCAAAACAATTGTATTTGCCTGTCCAATCATTGCCTTTATGTACTATTACTGACCTATCACTAACCATCTCTCCGGGAAATGTCCATATATACCCTTTAGAAGTTATGGTAAACTGGTCTGTCTCGTGCCAGAAGCAGTGAATATTATTGTATAGCATAGCATTCAGCGCTGCTAAATTTTTTGCATGACACCATAATTTTTTATTTTTTAAAAATTTCTTGTCGATTTTATATTTTGGATAATCGTGGCCAAGAAAATACTTGTCAAAAATTTTCCAAACATCTACTTCGCAATGAATTCCTTTATCAAGTAAAGCTGAAACAGCCTTAGGTGAATTAGCTGTAAACTCACTTTCTCCATTCGTGTTTCCTCTGTGAGATATAGTAATCACTCTCTAAACCCCTCTCCGTTATACCATGCATGGCCAGCGTGTTTACCCCAATAATTTTCAACTCCTCCTTCGAAAGTTTTCCATCCTATATCATCAATTGTAATAAAGTCAACTTCAGTATTAAAATTTTCAGGGGTATTCCTAAAAAGATTTACCATTCCATTTACGGAGTAATCCCATGGAGAATTTGTCCACCAATCAAGCATATAAGAAGTCGGCCCGTATAGCAACAGATCCCCTATGTAACATCTCGGCTTAGAGGATTGTTCGGTTATTAAAATTCTTTTAGAGAGTATATCTGAATTTTCTATATAATCATACGCTCTATTCTTCAAGGTAAACTCACATCCTGCTTTCAAACACCTCTTGAATCCTTCTATACAAAATTTAGGGTGGCCGCGGCCAATCTCGTCTGGGAAAATATTTTCTTCCCAATATATCTCATCCACTATTTCTTGTATTTCGGGAGGTGGAGCAATCCCGTGTCCGCATAAAACTATATAGAATTTTTTATTTAAACTACGATTTTTATTTATAGCTTTTTTGATCCAAAGATACTTTTGGTCTGCGTCATTGCGATGTACGTAGAAGTGAGATAAAACTAGACCTGTCATGAAAAAGAGTAGTTGAAGTATTTTAAATCTTTAGCGTATAATTCTTCTACTACTTTTATTTCTTTAGGGGAATACATCTCTTTATAATGTGGGTGAGTTGACCCTCTAATAAAGCCTCTAGGTTCTCCTTTTACATTTTTTGCAAGAAAAGTATCCGGCATGTTAATTTTGTTTTTTATGTTTTCCCAATCTGCATCTAGGTTTTCAAACTTTCCTATGTAGTCCATTTTATTTTCTCCATCTATATTTATATATTCAAATTGAGGTTTGAAAAATAAATCTTCGCGCCAAGGAGAAAATTTCAAATTATTGCAAAAATTTTTGAAGTTTTCTTTATCAGATGAAGAAATATCAAACTCGCTCAATAAATCTTCATTATGAGTAATTTTAGCAGAGTACTTTCTGCGCCTATTCTTTCTAAATTCAAAATAAATACTAACCAACCTATCAAAAGGGTTTCTTACGAAGGTGAATTTGTAAAAATTACTTAATTCAGGTCGACTTTGCAGTACTTCTTTTATAGTGCAATGGTGCTCTTTTGGCTCGGGGTGTGTATTATTGTCTAAAGCTCTATTTAAACACGAACTAGCCGTCCGGGGTATAGAGATGTGAATAAATTTTTTATGAGTGTTTATTATCATTGTTAAATATCTTTTATGTTTGAAACTTCCCAAGTAAATCTGGGACCATTTGAGGAATAAGTTTGATCGGTATGTACCCATCTGGAAACGTAAGGAGAAAGTTGATTTACATCGATTACATCAAAATATTTAAATAAAGTTTCTTTTTTATCCCAAAGATCGGGTGGGCATCTTTTAGAGGTTAAGTAAGACTTGGCGAGTATCTCTTCGGGCGTGTTTACTGTTTGGGGGGTGTGATCTGCCCAAGGCGGAGGTTCGGTAGTTATACCTGTATAAATATTTAAGAGTGTTTCGTAGGTTTTTAATAAATTTTGTCTATTTGCTAAAAAAACATGATCGCCTATGTGGTAAGGTCTAGTCGTCCATTTGTTAAAAAAAATATTGCCGCATACCATTTTATCAGGGTTTTTAAAAAACTTTTCTTTTAAAAGAGTAAAATTTAAATAAAATTCGTCACTGCGCATTTTTATAACATAAGGAGATGCGCATTTTTTTAGTCCAGCGTAAGTCGATGTAAGGCTGTAAAAAAAAGTACTATCGCGTCTTGTTAAAACAGTCTTACTTAAATCGGGAAGTGGTTGAGAAACAAGTTTCGCCAAATTCCCGTCTTTTAGTTTTTTATAATTAGATTGCTTACTGGTGTCATCATTATCCCAATGGCTAACTATTATATTTTCAAATTCAGAATGATATCTCTCCGCGTACTGGAGAGAGGTGTTATTCAGTGGGCCTTGTATAACTAAATCAAACATATTCCATTATCCCTTTAATTCTTGTCATGTGTCTACCTCCGTCAAACGTCGTTTTTTTCCAAATTTTAACCATTCCGTTGAGGGTATCTTCAGAAACATATCTCTCGGGTACAGAAAAGAAATTGACGCAATTGTGACGCAAAGCATATTCTGCCATGTAGTTATCCATAACTAAAGCTGATCTTATGCCCTGAAAGTGATTGGCTAAGATGTTTATCCCTTGGCCACTTCTGCAAAAACCTATTCCGAAATCACAAGTTCTATTTTTGATAGACTTTACTGCAGCCGTGACATATTCATTATAGTCGCAATTTTTTTTGATATAAGAGCCAAAATCTATATACGGGATTTCATTTTTATCTAATATTCTTTTAGCACTAGTCTTAATGTCAAAGCCTGAATGGTCTGAGCAAATAGCAACTGGTTTTTCGCCGAAACGTTTCGTCACATGATCGACAAAAAATTCTAATTCAGGAGGCGTCCCTAAAACATGCATTTTCTTAACTTGGGAAATCCCTACTTTTAATCCATCTTCAATTAAAAGATTATACATTGGGCAAATATAGAACTCTTTCTTGATTCTGATGTTCTTTTTAATCATTTCCTCTGCATACTTCACAAACATCTCCCCGGTTTTATAGTAGTATACTCCTACAGCTGCGTTCTCGCTTATTATTTCTTTTTCTGCTGTTTTAGTTGCAAGGCCAAGTTTGTTAATATCTACGTAGCTATGGTCAGGACTATTAGCTTTAAATGTGAGTAAAAAACCATCTAAATTAGGGTCAATTTCAATAGGGTTAAATTGATCCTCAAAATAAACATCAGGAGTATAAATTATTAATGGTAAGTCGTTATTAATTAAATCTTTAGCTAGAAGGCAAGTGGAAACCGAGCCTTCAGTTAAATGGTCTACTACTACAATTTTGGTGTCTTCTCCGAATTTTTGTTTTAAAATTTTATCTATCGAAAAATTGTTTATGTGTTCTAATCGTACCACGAATATTATATTACATTCGTGCGTATCTATAGAGCTCATGGACCAGTCTATTATATGCTTATCTTTGGACATGATAAGCGGCTTAGGCATTGTGTACCCTTTATCTAAAAATCTTTGAGCTTTACCTGCTATAGGTAATAATAAATTATACTTTTTCATATTTTAACTTTAATTGATTAGTTGTCTTTTCGCATGAAGTATTAATCGCGGTTTTTAACCCTATATTATACAACTGAAAAATAAATATTCCACAAAAAATATCTCCTGCTCCATTAACTTGAAGTCCTTTTATGGGGTTTGATTTAAAAGAGTGGGTAAGCTTTCCGTTAATGACACATTCGCAACCATATTCGTCATGAAAAATTAAAGGGGTTTTAGTCTTTATTTTACTATAAAGGGGCTTCCTTTCTCTAGAATCAAATACTACTGAGCAGGCGTGGATAATAGGCAGGTATTTTTCACGGGAATCCAAAGTACAAAAATCAATACTTACGTTAGAGTGGGAAAAGCACGGCAAATAATCAGAGTGAATATCATCTACATAAGCTAAATGGGTCCAATCATGAAGCTTTTCCCATGAAGTATCTTTTTTTTTAAAAGATTGAGGGTTATAAAGAATAGAGCTCCGTTTTGAGTTTTTAAACTCACTAACTATAATAGCTTCAACACTTCCTTCTTCGAAGGGCGTAGTTTCGAGTTGAGGAAATTTTAGTCTATTAATATTGTAAATACCTCCTAGTTGGGTTTCTGTGCTTTTAGCTATGTTTGTTTCTCCTTTTTTAAAAGTAGATATAGAAAAAATATGGTCTTCATAACGTTTTCCAAAAAGAGCAAGTTTAAAATTTTTCTTTTTCATCTAATCTATAAATACCTTCTAATACATCCTTTGTGTAAGTAAGGGCAATTAATTCATGGTCTATTAAGTAATTAACTAACTCCATGACTACATTTTCTCCTCCTTTATTATTGAGTGTGAGAGTGCAGCTTTCTTTGAGTTCTCTGCAGGCATCAGAAGGACAAAAAGAGTAGCCTACTTCCTTTGATATAGGGAGATCAAAAAGATCGTCTCCCATAAAAGCTATCTCTTTTGTTAAGCACTTATATTTGTCGCATAAAGTTTTCAGAAATTGAGTTTTACATTTTCCGCGTGAAAAATAAAAATCTATGTTTCGATTTTTAGCTAATGCTTTATTTACGTTCTCATCTCCGGACAAAAAACATACATCTACTCCAATAGTTTTTAAGCGCTTAATTGCCGTAAAGTCTTTATCGCAAAAGACTTTGTAGCAACACAAGCCATTGTTGTCGTAAACTTTTTTGCCGTCCGTTAAAACGCCATCAATGTCCAAAATCAAAACTTTAATCATATCTTAGATTTAATATTATAATTATCTATATAATAATTCAAATCCTCTGGAGTGCCAAGACCCCACATATTTTCGATGTCAAAAGTAGAAATCCTCTTACCGTCTTTAATAGCTTCGTTAAAGGTTGGGCAAACATAAAATTCATTGTTTGTCCTAATGTCTTTATTAATCATTTGTTCTGCGTATTTCACGTAATCACTACCCTTTTTCCAATAATAAACACCAACCGTAGCGCAATCAGAAATAGGTTTTTTTTCTGCAACTTCAATTACGTAATTATTTTTATCTGTTTTCGCGTAAGACCATTTAGGGTGCGTTGAAGTAAATGACAATATCCCTCCATCAAGATCTTGTTCTTGCATTTTGTACATAAACTTACTAGACGACCATTCGATAAACTGGTCGGAATTTGCCATCATTAAAGGCTTGTCATTGTTTATGTATTCCTTTGCTAATAGTGTAGTACATGCAGCACCTTCTGTTAAACCTTCTACTTCAACTATTTTGCAATTAGGGGCGATTAAATTCAATACGGAGTCTAAATTATATTTTTCTTTATGAGTTTTTTGGACAATAAAGATATAATTAGCTTTAACATTAAGGTTGTCAACAACTACTTGAATCATCGGCTTACCATTTACTTCAATTAAAGGTTTAGGAAAAGCGTAACCAGCTTTTTCAAAACGACTTCCTGCTCCAGCCATAGGGATCAAAACATTAAGATTTTCATCTTCCCATGTAGGGTTTACTTTTTCTTCAGTTGTCATAAAATTAATTATTTTGTTTAAGCTTAAATCCTGAGAGTCTTTTACTCGGCATACTTTAGCTCCACTTCTTTGCGCGGCGAGAAGACCCGTTGGAGAATCTTCTATAATTATAGTGTCTTCTGGGGTAATTTTCAAAGCAGTCATAGCTTTCCAGTACATTTCTGGGTGGGGCTTTGGGTTTTTAACATCTCCGTTAGAAACGAGATAATCAAAATATTTAATAATTCCTAACTGGGATAAAATTTGGTAAACTGTTTTTCTAATCGAGTTAGAGCAGCATGCAATTAAGTAACCTTCGCGTTCTAAATGTTTAAATATCTCTATTAGTTTTTGACTTTCGTCGATTGTATTAAGTATTTTTTTAGTTATCTCCTGTTTCTTATTCCAGATTGATTCGTGTTTTGATATAGGTAGAGATCTTTCTTTTGATAGCATTGAAAGTTTTTCACTTGTGCTTAGTCCGTCGTAAGTTGAGACATGATCTGATTCGCTGATTACATATTCTTTTCCGGCTTCTTTTAAAGCTTTGTTTAAGGCTATATAGTGAGTATCTTTTGTGTCTATTAATACTCCATCTAAATCGAATATTATCAGTTTTTTCATGCTATCCCTCTCTTTTTATAATCTATCCCGTATTCTTTACATAAATAATCTATTTCTGATGGGTATTCGTTATAGGTCCATTTGCCTTTAAAAATCATATTACCATGCGGGTACACTTTTGAATCCCAATGAGCTAGTCCTCTCTTTTTTTCTTCATTAAAAGAAGACATAAAGCATTTATCATGAATAAAGTTAGTAAAAATTGAATATACTTTAGCCTCAAAATCCCAAATATTAGTAGGGGCGCAAGAACTGAAAACATCTAGAAGTTTTGAAGCCTTGCATAAAGTGGGTTGAATAGTAAAAGAATATTGTTTTGGGCATAACGCGAGATTTGGGTGAATATCTGAAATTGCAAAATTATAATCACCCGGAGTATCCATGCATTTCAAAAGCTTAATAAAATCAACTTTATTACTTTTAATTAGATCGCAATATTCTTCGAGAACGTCATATAATGGCTCCCTATAAGGGATCATGTCTTCGTGAGTGAATAATATAATGTCGTCTCCCAAGCTTCTGAGGGCTTTTTTTATTCGGCTGGTATACTGTAGGCTTGGGTCGTAAGTAATAATATTAGAACCTGATAAGAATGAATCCGGTTTATCTACGATTATATTTTTTTCGTATTTTGAAAAATACTTATTTAGCTGACCGAAAAAAGCTGGCCATATATCTTTGCAGTCAGTATGTGTATGTATAAAAAAATTAAACATTATTTTTCCGTGTCGTTGTATATCTAATTAAATCGTTCATTCAAAAATTGTATTTATTAAGTTCTTTTTTCGCCAAAGATCTTTTTCTATAAAGAAGGCTTTGTAAAGCTTAATAGCGTTGGGTAAATCGTTTAATGTATTTAAGGATTTTGCATGAGCACTATTTAAATCAAAACACTTTAAAGTAAATTTGTACAAATCTTTTAGGTGACTCATGTTTTTACCGCTGGAATAAAACCACATATCAGCAGGCCCATCGGAATCTAAATATTGCCAATTTGCCATATGTAGCTGATTCATGTTCAACTCAGGATTAAAAGTTATACATTGAACTGGGAATGGATTATCTGCGTTATGAGGCCCTGATGTTCTTCTGTTAATTCTGCCTAAATCAAATCTAGCTTTTATTACAATATCGTAATTATCTTGCTCGCAAGCTAACTTGATCGATTCAGATACAGAGTAAAAGTGCGATAGAATAGTATTTGGTGTTCTGGGTGGATTCGGTATAATGCCTAAGTGTTGTGTTAACTCGTTGAAGTTTATTTGTTTTTCAAAATTATAAGCTTTGGGTTTATATAAATTTATAATATTTTCTTTTTCGTGCTCATCCCAAGAATGTACAAATATGTCTGGATTGCACTTTGACAGTATTCTGTTTCTAATATGCTCGTACCCCTCCTTCCCTTTGGAGGATGAATCAGTTAACGAATCAAACTTTCCATGTAAGCAAAGAGCAATCTTCATTTTCTTGCTATAAAATAATATTCTTTAGGGCCGTAGCCTTGAGAGTCTGCAAATAAATTTATTTGTTTCCGGTGGGTTTTAAAATAGCCGATTTCGTCGTTTTTGAAGCCAATTTTTAATAAGTCATCTATTACGTTTTGACAATTACCTATGTAAACATTTTTTGGTTTTCGAGAGTTCTTATGATAAGAGCAACAATCTTCTAAATCCATAAAATGAAAACTGAGTAGCCCTGACTTCTTTAGTAGTCTAAACGATTCTTTAAGGAGTGAAAATCTAACTTTATAATTAGAAATATGTTGAAATACTTGGTGACTCATAATAAAATCATAAGTTTCATCTTTAGCTGGCTTTAAAGTATATCCGTCGTTTTCCCAAGTATTGCAATTCCTTTCTGGAAAAAACTTTCGTATATATTTTAGAGAGTAATCTACGTTTTTTTTCGAAATATCTACTCCGTCCACGTTTTTAAAAGGGGCTAGTTCTAGAAGATTTCTTATATTTCTTCCACAGCCGCATCCAATATCAAGCGCTGACTTATCTTTCCAAATATGCGGAAAATATTTTACAGGTTTAAGTAAAGCGTCCCAATAATTAACATCCATATTATGTTGAAAATGGTTATCGGTAATCATGCTTTCATTAGCATCTTCAAAAATTTTTTTTTGTTTTTTAAGGAATTCTTTCATTTTTTAAATAAATTAAATGTTCTTAAATCTCTATAACACGGATCTTCTACTTGGTCTTCTGCATGTTCGGGGTAATCCATTAATAGAGTTAAGCCTCGTGCTGCTTGTTCTGGTGTCATGTACATATTCCACCCTCCATCTCCTAAGTCGTCGTCTTGGAAAGGAACGCCTATGGTGCGACCTTCATATCTTAGCCTTCTTATGGTCTCTATAGCTTTCTTGTCGTCTGTAAGTATCATTCCTCCTTTACCTATCTTCAATGGCTTTTTGTGGTGGAAGGATAAACACATATAAGAGCCCGGTATGTACATGTCGGACGTAAGCCGCTTGGCGGCATCATAGATAGGAAACGGTTTTAATTGATATATCCCGCTCCATTCAATATCTTCAAATTCTAGATTAGCTCCCGCTTGTAAAATGGATTGAGGAGGGGATATGTAAGTGCGGGAAGGTATGGTTATAGTGGAGCCTTGAACTTCACAGTATTTGCAACAAAGAAAAATAGCATCAGTGCAGCTATCACAGGCAATGGCGTATGGAGCGCCGGTGTATTCAGCGATAGCTTGCTCAAACCATTCAACTATTTCAAAAGGGTTTCTCACTTCTCCAAGATATAATATTTCTTTTTAAAGCCACAGCTTTCAAATAATCTACGGCTTGCTTCATTATTGATTTTAACTTTGGCAAAAGCTTCTGGGAACTTTTCCATAAATCCCTCTACCATAAACTTACCTACACCTTTTCTCTGGTAATCTTCTTTTGTAGCTAATCTTATATCATTTTTTACATGCCCTATAAACCCAATAACTTCTCTATCCTTAGCGCATATTAAATAGTTAGGAAAATATTTAAACATATATTTATAATGAGTGTCGTATGTTATAATGCTTGAGTTACCGAATCCTTGTGCATTATTATTCCTTATTTCAAGTATAGAATCCCAATGTTCGCCGGGTAAACTACTGCATTTTATTAATTCCATATATCCTCTTCGTGAAGTACCGGATGGTTAACATTTCCCCAGTGAGCTAAAAGGTATGTCCTGCTTGATTTCCATCCTTCAAGTTGTAGTAAAGGGCCTAAAGAAGAACCTATGTCTATATATTGATTATTATCATGCTCTTTAAATAAATCGTAGCATAAAAAATTACTAAGCGTAGCGGCCGAAAAAAGAAAAAGATGATCTTTTATATTATTATCTTCTATCCAAGCGCTAACTTTTTCTGGCAAGTCAAAATCATTTACCATGCAATTAGTTCCTACTGGGAAAAATTTTTTCACCTCAAAGGGCAATTTGTCTAGTTTCGAATTTTCATTAGCTACTAATACTATTTCTCTACTAGAAAAAATAGGAAGCATTTCTTTTATGAATCTAGAGTAGTTTCCGTTTATCATAACGTTAGCAAAAGACAAGTTTTTGTTATCTTCATCTCCGTATAGATCCGTACAGAATTTCCATGAAGCTCCTCCATCTAGACTATTTTGGCCGGGTATACCTTTTATGTAGTTATCTTTTTTAAATTTAAAAGCTTCAATAAGTTTTTCGTGCTCTCTTTTATTCTGGGACGGTATAAAACTTTTTTGCTCTTCCGGGATATAGCTGTTAGCGTAAACCTTTTGGTCTCCATGTATATCGCCTTGTATAAAATGATCTTCAGCTAGAACTACAGTTTTATTGCGCATGACTGTAACCTCTCCGTCCGAAAATCTAGAAAAAGCAAAAGGAGTGCTTGATTTAATTAAAGCTAAAAGTTTATCAAATTCTTGGCTATATTTTTTCATTTATAAAATCTAAGTATAAACCT
>Ga0315320_10002922_pt1 | contig 14052 bp, 11 predicted proteins | sample M140m21515metaG_FD_203458 | JGI IMG/M metagenome (GOLD analysis project Ga0315320, IMG submission 203458) | Ammonia-oxidizing marine archaeal communities from Monterey Bay, California, United States - M1 40m 21515 | ecosystem: Environmental > Aquatic > Marine > Coastal | place: USA: California... | reverse complement strand
ATCATATTCGGTATTTTTTATGATTTTATCTGTGTATCATAGTCTGTTTTTGATATAATTTGGTTACGTGTTTATTAAAATCTGTCAATGGAATGATTATATGACGATTAAAAAACCCTCTAAATAGAGGGTTTTTGACGTTTTACCCAATTAATTGATTGAGTTATTATCCGTTAATACTAGGTGCTGATACAGCAACTGGTAATACTTCACCTGATGCTAAATCTAATGGGAAGTTGTGAGCGTTACGTTCATGCATAACTTCCATACCTAAATCAGCACGGTTGATGATATCAGCCCATGTGTTAATTACACGACCTTGAGAATCAACAACTGATTGGTTGAAGTTAAATCCATTTAAGTTGAACGCCATTGTGCTGATACCCATAGCAGTTAACCAGATACCTAAAACTGGCCATAAAGCTAAGAAGAAATGTAAAGCACGAGAGTTATTAAATGAAGCGTATTGGAAGATTAAACGACCGAAGTAACCGTGCGCTGCAACGATGTTGTAAGTTTCTTCTTCTTGACCGAATTTGTAACCATTGTTAGTAGATTCGTTTTCAGTTGTTTCACGAATTAATGAAGAAGTTACTAATGAACCGTGCATAGCTGAGAATAAAGAACCACCAAATACACCTGCAACACCAGCCATGTGGAATGGGTGCATTAAAATGTTATGCTCAGCTTGGAATACAAGCATGAAGTTGAATGTTCCAGAGATACCTAAAGGCATACCATCAGAGAACGAACCTTGACCAATAGGGTATACTAAGAATACAGCAGAAGCAGCAGCTACTGGAGCTGAGAATGCTACGAAGATCCAAGGACGCATACCTAAACGGTATGATAATTCCCATTCACGACCCATGTAAGAAGCTACACCTAATAAGAAGTGTAATACTACTAATTGGTAAGGACCACCATTGTATAACCACTCATCGATAGAAGCTGCTTCCCAAATTGGGTAGAAGTGCATACCGATAGCGTTAGAACTAGGAATAACCGCACCAGTCATAATGTTGTTACCGTATAATAACGAACCTGCTACAGGTTCACGGATACCATCAATATCAACTGGAGGTGCTGCGATAAATGCAATAATGTAACAAGAAGTAGCTGTTAATAATGTAGGGAACATTAAACAACCAAACCAACCAATGTATAAACGGTTTTCTGTACTAGTGATCCAAGCAGAGAATTGTTCCCATACTGAGATACTATCACGTCTTTCTAAAGTTGCTGTCATAAAATTATAATATTTAGTTTATTATAGATGTCCCATATATTTCTATAAGTTAAGAATAATTGTAAGACGTTAGAAGACTTTTTATAAGGGTACAAATTAATTTTCTTTGACAAATTTAAAAAACTCTTTTTCAAATTCAAATAAGGCTCTGTTTGTTGTTCCACCAATTAATAATTGACTATCTTTTTGAAGAATCCAAATCTGTGAATAGGTTATATAGCTAATTAATGTACTTATCATTAAGAAAAAAAATCCTGAATAGATTAATGGAATACCAGGATCAATTTTAACCTGTATTCCCGTAGCACTTAAGATATCTAATAAAGTGAGATTTTGATTAAAGTTTAAGTTTTCATTTAATTCCATATTTCCTAAAAATTGACCATTTTGATTATAAATTGAGCAGTATCCTTCAAGATTATCAATTAATAAAATTAGTCCATTTCGTGTAAATTGGTTATTTGAAATCCAAGTTAACCAAATTTTTTCTTGATTTGGAAAAACATTAATCAAAGGATATTCAATTGTGTGATTATTAATTGTTTCAAATCTTAGACTTATTAAACTCCAATCAGTTTGATAATAATAAATTCCTTTATAAATGAGAGGATAATTTACCGAAATCGTTTTTCGTCTTATTTCATTACCTTGAGCATTTAAAATTGAAATATCTGAATGAAATTGAGAAACAGTTTTATTCTTTGTATATGTTATCCAAAAATCATTAACACGTGCTGAATTTTGTGGAATAATCGTTAATGCACCATTTGCTAAAATATTTTGAATATGAAAGTTTTCTGTCTTTGGGACAATTTCTTGTGCTTTGAAGCCAAATAATGAACCAAAAATTGTTCCACTTAGAACCAAAATCATACTAAAATGAACAATAATTGGTGCAATTCGTCCAATTAGACCTTTGTAAGAATAAACTATATTTTTCTGCTGAAATATGGAATATTTTTCCATTTTAATGGAAGCTAAAACCTTTGAGAAAGAAAAGGTGGACAAAATTGTATAATTATTTAGTTTATAAAAAGCCTGATTTGTTCTAACAAATTGGCATCGGCGCGCAATTTTTAAAGAAGGTAATTGTTGGAGAAAACTACATAAAATTAAACTAAAACCAAATAAAATTATTAGAGATAGAAACCACCAGGTTTGATAGACATGGTCTAACCCAAAGTAAAGTATTCGATCCCATGATAGAAATCCAAATACGGGATTGGTTAAAGGATAATTCATTTTATATGCCTCAATCGACTGATCTTGTTCAATTATCGTTCCAAAAATGCTAAAAATACTAATTAATAACAACATGAAAATTGAAAATCGTAAATCAGCGAATAATCGAAAAATTCTCTGTCTCATTCAAAATAAAAACTTTAACTTAAATATATATAGGTTCCGCAGATGCTAAACGAATTTGGCCTGAAGTTGCCCAATTCTGCAATTTTGCCATTTGGCTAGTCTCCAAGTTAGCCAATGGCACGAATTCTTTCAAAGCAAGACAAATATCTTCTGTTGTAACTTCACGTTTTTCATAAAAAGCTTGATACATACCTTCAATAATACTTTGCTTAATTTCAGCTCCTGAAAATGATTCAGATAATCGGGATAATTTTATGTAGTCAAAGAGTTCCCAGGTATTTGGTCGAAATTCTTGAAGATGAATTTTAAAAATCTCTTTTCGTTCATCTTCTTTTGGGAGATCTAAGAAAAAGATTTCATCAAATCTTCCTTTTCGGATTATTTCTAACGGTAGTACATCAATATTATTTGCAGTTGAGATAACAAAAACAGGTTTTGTTTTTTCAGATAACCAACTAATAAAAGTTGCTAACACACGATTACTAGTTCCACTATCTCCTGTACTATCAGTATTTGTAAATGCTTTATCAATTTCATCAATCCATAAAATACATGGTGAGATTGTTTCGGCAACTTCAATCATTTGTCGTAGGCGAGATTCAGATTCACCAACAATTCCTCCAAATAATTTACCCACGTCTAACTTCAAAAGTGGCAGCTGCCAATCATTTGCAATAGCTTTCGCGGTTAATGATTTTCCAGTCCCTTGAATCCCAATTAATAATAAACCACGCGGTGTTGGTAATCCATAGTTTGAAGCCTGGATACTAAATGCTGTTTTTCGTTTCATTAACCAATCTTTTAGATTATACAGCCCTCCAAGATTTGTGATTTGTTCATTAACAGAACAATATTCAAGAATTTCCGTTTGACTAATAATCTGTTTTTTTTCACTTAATAAAACAGTAATGCTATTATTATCAATAGTTTTATAGGTTGCAATAATTTTTGTTAAAACTCTTCTAATTCGTTCTAATGATAATCCTTGACAAGCACGTGTTAAATTTTCTAATAATTCAGCATCGACTTTAATTTTTAATGATGTGATCAATCTTGTTAATTCTTGATTAATTTCATCTTCTAAAGGTAATTGGAACTTAATAATAGTAATCCATTCTTGTAATTCTTTTGGAATTACGACATCTGACCCAATAATAATTATTGTTTTTGGTTGTAATTTTAATATTCGAATTAGATTCCTTAGTTTTCGTGAAACTGATAAATCAGTTAAAAATCGATCAAAATCTTTTAATACAAATAAAGCGGGAGTTTCTGAATTTAATCGTTCCACAAGCTCTAAAGCTTGTAATGGATTTTTTTTAGCAAAACCTTCATTATTTGGATTATTGGTGTAACCATCTACAAAATCCCAGCTATATATCGTTCGATTTAAATTTGTTTTTATATTTTTTCGAATAATATATTCTACTCGGTCCTCTTCAATTGTATTGATATAGAGAATTGGATAACGAGCTTTTAGAAAAAGAGCTAATTCACTGGTAAATTTCATAAAATATTCATTCAAAAATGGATTTATTAGTCTGACATTTGAGTACTTTTTGATAAGTGTTTGTGGACTTCCTCTTCGTCTATGTTAATAGAATACTATTCGTTTAAAGATTACGAACAAAAAAACTCTTTATTATTAATTTTTTGTTGAGCGTAATAGTTCGATAGAATCTTATATAATCGATCTTTATTAATCTTGAATTTAGCATTCGAAACTTCATATTATACTGAAGTTTATCTCTGTCAAGATATTCTTTTTTTCAATTAAATGTTAATGCCAGTTAATCATTAGTATTTAATGATTTTCTTCTCTATATATTTGCCAAATCGAGTAATCGGAAATTATATTAATATTTAAAACCGATCGATTGACCATTATTATTACAGAGCTAAGTTCATTAAAAGGCGCACTAACTGACGTAATAGCGTACTCTAATAATGAAATTAACGACTAATCGTCAATAATTTTCTCCCTTTCTTACGACGATTCTTAATAGTTTTGCGGCCTTGAAAAGTTGACATACGAGTTCTGAAACCAGATATTTTTAAAATAGAGTATCGACTTTTATTTGAAAGTGTACGTTTTGTCATATTCTAATTAAGTTAAAAGATAATCATTTTTAATATTTTACTATGCATAATATTTAAAAAATCTACATTAAAATCAAATTTTGTTATAAGATAGAGGATCGTAATAATTGATAAATCACTAATGACCTTAAAATTTTTGCTTGACGACTAAAGAAGAGCAATGCCTCTTTCTTATACTCATATAATGGATTTTGTTGTCCATAACCACGCCAGCCCACAGCTTCACGTAGTAGTGTCATTTCTTGTAAATGTTCGCGCCAAAGTATATCAATATTTACTAAATTAATATTCCGTTCTACACTTTCACAAACTCCATCACCATGAATATTGAGTTCATTTATTTTTAATTGATAAACTAACCAAAATTCATTAAATAAATGTTGTTTGATAGATAATGGATCAGTGTTAACATTAACTACGAATTCTCTACCAAATAAATGTTCAAATAATGAAATGACTTGTTCCATAGAGTCTTTTTCTTTTCTTACTTGAAGCAAAATATTAGTGATCATTTGTTCTCCATATGCAAGAATATGTTTTTGAAGTGATTGTTTTTTTAAAATGGTTTCCCGTTCTAGATAAATAACATTTCTTTGCTTATTTAAAACGTCATCATAATCAAACAAATTTTTTCGTTGTTGATAAGCTCGCTCTTCTACTTTTTGTTGAGCTGAATTTAAACTGCGCGTAAGAATATTTGACTCTAACGGTGAATCATCCAACATCTGAGATTGAAGAAATGTTTGAATCCTTGATCCTCCAAAAAGTCGTAACAGATTATCGTCTAAACTTAAAAAAAATTGTGAAGTTCCAGGATCACCCTGACGTCCGCATCGACCACGTAATTGATTGTCTACGCGTCGAGAATTATTTCGTTCTGTTCCAACAATATATAATCCACCAAGATTTTTAACAATTTTATTTTCTTGTTTTTGATTCTTATTGTAATATGTTTTTAACTCATCAATTAAAAATTTAATTGAACATTGATAAGAATTATTTGGAATTGAGATCTTATCGTTTTCTCTTAATACTCTTAAAATTTCGATATCGGATAATTGTAAAAACAAAGGATCATTTAATAATGAAAATAAAACACTTAAAAAATTTTGAGATTTCCATTTTAATCTATTTTTTAAAGGAGATTCAAATATATTAACGTTCTTTGAAGTAAAGTAATTACGTGAAACTGTTAAGATATCATATAATTCTTTTTGAATATTAAACGCAATATTCCCTCCAAGGATAATATCAGTTCCACGTCCTGCCATATTTGTTGCAATCGTAATAGCGCCTCTTTTGCCAGCTTGGGCAACAATTTCTGATTCACGCCGAACATTTTCCGGTTTAGCATTTAAAAGCTGATAAGATAATTTATATTCATTTAGTAACTCAGCTAACATTTCAGATTTTTCGATTGTCGTTGTTCCAATTAAAACTGGTTGACCTGTAGATGAAATGATATTACAAGTTTTAGAAATGGCATTCCATTTTAAAAACTGATCCTTATAAATTAAATCGGATAAATCTTTTCTTAAAGTTGGACGCGCTGTTGGAATTTCATCAACTGATAACTTATAAATTTTTTCAAATTCAACTTCTGCTGTTTTACCAGTTCCGGTCATACCAGATAGTTTAGGATAAAGTAAAAAAAAATTCTGATAAGTTATTTCAGCTTGTGTTTCTGATTTTTGTCGAATTGGTAATTTTTCTTTAGCTTCAATAGCTTGGTGAAGTCCATCACCCCATCGTCTATCAGGCATAATTCGACCTGTGAATTCATCTACAATTACAATCCGATTGTTTTGTACAATATAATGAGTATTATTAACAAATAAAGAACAAGCTTTAATTGCATTGATTATATATGGAATCCATGGATCACGTACATCATATAAATCTTTAATCTGTAAAATTTTTTCAATTTGCTGGCTACCTTTATCTAGTAAAATGATATTTTTATTTTTTTCATCAACTGTATAATGGACATTAGGGTTTAAATACTCAGTAACTTCAGCTGCAATTATATATTTATCAACTGGTGTTTCCACATTATCAGAGAGAATTAAAGGTGTTTGTGCTTCATCAATTAAGATCGAATCGACTTCATCAATGATACAATAATTAAATGGACGAAGTGTTATATCTTTTAAATTTAAGGCCATATTATCTCTTAGAAAATCAAATGTTACCTCATAATTGGTAACATAGGTAATATCAGCATTATAATTTTTTTTTCGATCAAACTTAGACATATCATCTTGAATCAAACCAGTACTCAATCCGAGTAAATTGTAAATTTGACCCATGGATGTACAATCACGACTTGCCAAATAATCATTTATTGTAATGATATGAACACCTTTTTCAGTTAACGCATTTAACGAAGCAGAAAGTGTAGCAACTAAGGTTTTCCCTTCACCAGTTTTCATCTCGGCAATTTTTTGATTATTCAAAACAAGGCCTCCAATTAATTGAACATCAAAATGTCTTAATCCTAATGTTCGTAAACTAGCTTCCCTTGTTAAAGCAAATGATTCACTAATTAATGAATTTAAATCTTTTGATTCGTCATAACGTTTTTTTAATTGGATACTTTTAATACGTAATTCATGATCAGTCAAAGTTTGGAAACTATCTTCCAAACTATTTATTTGATTAACTAATTTTTTATACTTTCGTGTAATAGAAGTTGTTTGCATCCAAAATTATTTAAATATTTTTAAACAATAATATTTATCCGTTTTTTTCTTCCTTCATGGTAATCAAATTTTACTATACCTTCTTTTAATGCGAATAAAGTAAAATCTTTTCCATATCCAACATTTATGCCTGGTTTAAATTTCATTCCACGCTGGCGAATAAGAATATTACCAGCCTTAACTTTTTCACCACCAAATTTTTTTACACCTAATCTTTTAGCATTTGAATCACGACCATTCTTTGTACTTCCTGCACCTTTCTTATGAGCCATAGTTTTTAATCCTTATAATTAAAAAATAGAATTGTTACTGTATCATTCTATCTCTCTTTTTGTTCATTCTTAGCAATATCAAAAATGTTTTCTAATTACTATTTTTATTTATTATTCGAAGTACTAATTTCTTCAATAAAAACTCGTGTTAATTCTTGTCGGTGACCTTGTTTTTTACGAGTTTTCTTTTTTGGTCGCATTTTATAGACAATTGTTTTCTTACCTCGACGGTGTTCGATAACTTTACCGAATACGGATATTTCAAATTTTTCCGGTGTCGAAACATTTTTAATGTAAGGTTCTCCAACGAATAGTTCGGTATCATTATTAACTAATAAAACTTTATCAAATATGATTTTGTCTCCCGGATTTTGCGGCAGTCGATTAAAATCATAATACTTTCCTTCTTCAATCCAGAATTGTCGTCCACTAATTTCAACAATTGCATATTTCATAATCTAAATTAATTTATTTTTGTTTAATAGGAATAGTACTAAATTTTTTTTTAAACCGTCAACTTTTTTAAAAATATACCTCAGTCTGTACTTATTCTTTTTAGTCTTACTAGCTCATTATAAAATAACTGAAATGCTTTTGATTTGTAACATTCAGGGTTACTAATTATTGACAACTGACGACTAATATGAAGATTTTCAATCTTTAGTACTTTAAGTTGTTTTAATTTTATTTCTTTTTCAATTGACGAAGATGAAACGAAAGCAGCACCGACTCCTAAATTAACTGCTGTTTTAATTGCTTCAATTGAATTTAATTCTAGAATAGTTTTTAATTCATTTGTTTGAATTCTATTTTGAACCAATATTTTATCAATAAATTTTTTTATTGTTGACGTTGAATGTAATGTTATAAAGTCTAAACAATATAAGTCTTCTTTTTTAACTATCTTTTTTATTGCAAATGGATGAGAATTTGAAATGATTAAATTTAATTCATCAGCGACAAATGGTTGAATTGTTAATTTTTTCTTTAATTTTTTTGATATCTCACCGCCAACAATTGCTATATCTAATTGACGATTTATTATACTCGTAGCAATTGTTGTCGTACAATCCACTTTAACTTTCAAATCAATCTGAGGATAATTTTGAGCAAATAATGCTAAAATTCGCGGCATTAAATAAGTACCAATTGTTTGGCTTGCTCCAACTTTTAAATTTCCTCTCTCACCTTTTTTTAAATCAATCAAAGCTCGACAACTTTCTTCACAAAGGATTAATATTCTTTCAGAATATTGCAAAAAAATTTTTCCATTCTCAGTCAAAGAAATGTTATTTTTTTCTCTATTAATCAGTACTGTGTCTAAACTTTCTTCTAGTATTTTGATCTGCTTACTTAATGAGGGTTGGGAAATATATAGACTAGAAGCGGCTTTAGTAAAATTTTTTTCTATTGCAATTGCTTTTAGTATTCGAAGTTGTTGAAGAGTAAAAGGTAACATGTTGAAGTTAATTAATTATTATTAAAATAAATACCTCTAAAGATTGATTACGGATGGAGGGACTCGAACCCTCAAAACCAAGGTCACTAGTACCTAAAACTAGCGCGTATACCAATTTCGCCACATCCGCTAGATAATAAATAATTATCAAATTTATATTATTGTTAAAAATAAATCTTTAAAGGGTATTTTAAGATTTATTCATTCTCGTCCATATATATACTATATACAAAACTTGTTGGTTTTCCTGTTAACATTGATTTAGCTAAGGATAAAGATTTCTGAGCTGCTTTATATCCTTTTCGTTTCCAATTTGCTTTACGGGCATTTTTTTTTGATTTTGATGTTCGTTTTTTGGGTACAGCCATTATTAGTCTTTCTGTAAATATATGTCAGTCAAGAATATTACATTTTATGTAGAAAGTCAAATTTTAATAAAAATACTTTCAAAAACATCTTAAAGATAAAATAGAGAAATAATATTCAAATTCCTTGATTTAATCTTCAAGATGTTGTAATTCTTTGACCAATTATTCTCAACAACTTTCCTTCCACGTGTTGTTGACCTGAAGACTGAAAAAATGAATTTTAGTTTACAACTATAGTTGATTTAAAGTTTTCTTGAGGTTCTGTTAAGATCTCTGGTTTAACATCATCAAAATTAACTTCTACTTCTAATTCATTTATATATTTCCATAAACTACCTTCAGCTTTTTTTCGACGAACAATAATTTTAGTATTGGGATACAAAGTTTTCGATAAACATTGTTCGGCTAAACTATCTTCTAAATATTTCATAATTGCACGTCGTAATGGTCGCGCACCATAAATTGGATCATAACCTTCGTCAGTTAAAAATGCTTGAACTGGAGGTTCAACAGTCAAACAAATTTCTTTTTCTAATAATCTATCTTGAAGTTGTTTGACCATTAATTCACAAATTTTCCAAATGTTAAGACGTGTTAGATGACTAAAAACAATAATTTCGTCAATACGGTTTAAGAATTCTGGACGGAAGAAGTTTTTCAATTCATCATTTACTAAATTCGCTGTTCGCTTAAATAATTCTGGATCCTTAACTGGTTCAGCTTTTGGTTCCCATCCTAAAAGTGCATCAGGAGTAAGTTTAAAGCTTCTGTCATCACGTCCAGATTTAGGTTTAATTCCACTTTCCCTTTCAATAATTTTTGACCCTAAATTAGTTGTCATAGTAATTAAAGTATTTGTAAAATCAATTACTCGACCTTTTGAATCTGATAAACGTCCATCATCTAGTATTTGTAGTAATAGATTAAAAACATCTGGATGTGCTTTTTCTACTTCATCAAATAATACTACAGAATAAGGTTTTGTTCTAACAGCTTCAGTTAACTGACCACCTTCGTTATAACCGACATACCCTGGAGGCGAGCCAATTAATTTTGCGACAGTATGTTTTTCCATAAATTCTGACATATCCAATCGAATCATACTTGTGTCGACACCAAACATATATTCTGACAACGCTTTTGTTAATTCAGTTTTTCCGACACCCGTTGGACCTGCAAAAATAAAACTCGCAATAGGTCGATTCGGATTTCGTAATCCTACTCGTGCACGTCGAATTGCTTTTGAAACTGAAATAACAGCATGTTCTTGCCCAATAATACGTTCGTGGATTATTTCTTCCATCTTCATCAATCTTTCAGATTCTGTACCTGTAAGTTTAGTAACAGGAACACCTGTCCAATTTGAGATTACATGTGATATATCATTTTCATTGACTAGATCAACGTCATCACGTTTAACTTGAACTATACCTCGCTTTTTACGAGCTAATAAAGCTTTTTTCATAATGCTAATGTGACTTCGAACTTCCATTTCGTGAAGTACCAATTGTTGAGCTGTCGCAAAATCATGGTTCTTGATAACTTCATCTTTATCTTTAAGTGTATCTTGTAATTCGACTAATAAACCTTGTAAACCCGCTGGTAATCTGCGATTTTCTAACCGAACTCTTGCTCCAGCTTCATCTAAGACATCAATTGCCTTATCTGGGAGAAAACGATCAGTAATATATTTATCTGAAAGAATTGCTGCTTGTTCTAAAGCTTTATCACAATATGTTAAAGAATGATGTTGTTCAAATTTTGCTCGTAAGCCGCGTAAAATTTCAATCGTTGTTCCAACACTTGGTTCCTCAACACGTACAGGTTGAAAACGTCTTTCTAAAGCTGGGTCACGTTCAATATATTTGCGGTATTCATCATTTGTTGTTGCGCCAATACAACGAAACTTTCCACGTGCTAAAGCAGGTTTTAAAATATTTGCTGCATCCACTGCCCCTTCCGCTGCTCCAGCTCCAACTAATGTATGAATTTCATCAATTACAATAATAACTGAACTATCGTTTTGGGCCTCTTCAACAATTCGTTTTAGTCGCTCTTCGAATTCTCCACGATATTTAGTACCGGCTAAAATTGAACCTATATCTAAAGCCATTATTAGGCTTCCATCTAAAAAATCTGGTGCACTTTGTGTTAAAATTAGTTGTGCTAATCCTTCTGCAACAGCAGTTTTACCAACTCCTGGCTCACCGATTAAAACAGGATTATTTTTTGTTCGTCTAGCTAAAACAGCAATAACATCATCAATTTCTTTTTGACGTCCAATAACTGGATCTAAATTTCCATCTGTTGCATCTTTACTAACATTCTGAGCATATTCATCTAATGTTGGTGTTGAACTTCCTTTTCTTTCACGTTCTAACAAAAATTTCTCGGCTTGTGTCAATGGACGCAAAACTTCTTCTTGTGTTTCTTCAATATATTCAAGAATTAAATTTCTTAATTTTGGTTTATCCACAAGTAGTTTATCTAATGTTCGACTTGCAACTCCATCCGTTTCGGCAACAAGTGCTAATAAAATATGTTCAGTCCCTACAAAATTTTGACCTAAATCTTTACCTTCAGCAACTGCCATTTCTAAAACACGTTTTGCTCTTGGAGTGAAAGGAATTTCCGATGCAACGAAACCCGTTCCACGCCCAATATACATTTCAATTTCTTTTCTAGTTTTTTTTAAAGTAACACGAACTTTCTTTAATGCTCGGGCACCAATTCCGTGTCTTTGACCAATTACACCTAGCAATAATTGCTCTGTTCCAACAAAGTTATGACCCATTCTTCGTGCTTCTTCTTGAGACAACATAATTACCTTAATAGCACCTTCTGTAAATTTTTCGAACATTTTGTTATTCCTTATTCTAAATTAAAATTTTAATTTCTTAGTTTCTATTCACTAATTAAAATATTATAAATTTGTAATTATAATTTATGATGTTACGAATATGATACTTTACTATTATAATTTGCGAGATTTTGATTTATTATTGTACTTAAATTTCTCAACTTGCAGCATTTTATTAAAATAAATCTGTTATCTAATTTATCAAGTATGATTATGATTTAAATTTTCATAGCGCATATATTAATCTTAATACATTTAGTATAGTTTTTTTATAAAAATTAAAATAAAAGCGTATTAAAAATAAAAAACGTGAATAACTTAGTTTGAATATATTCTAAACAAATTCAAGATGCTAGATTTTGAGATAGTTTTTAAAATAATAGTTTTCAATAGATTTTTTGCTATGAATTACAAACTCCCCAAGTAGGACTTGAACCTACGACCGATCGGTTAACAGCCGATTGCTCTACCACTGAGCTATTGAGGATATCCCAGTTACCTTTTAAATATCTACTGTATTATATTCTTGTTAAATAAACAAATATTTTCGATATATTCACTTAGAGTTATTCAACTAGTCATTAATTATAATATTATTACTCGCATGTAAACAAATCTACTTAATAAATGTTTTTGTTTAGAACGTTGAAATAGGTACGATATTGTTAATTTAATATGTCTTTCATATTATTTTTGCTATAATAATAATATCTCTCGGGACTAACCTCAGAAAAATTACCAAAAGCTGAAATAGTTCCAATCGAAAAATATTGGGCCTCAGTATTAAGACAAAATTAAATTAAAGTCAACGTACAAGTACAACTTGCCATAAGAAAACCATCATTTTTAAGGACGCTGTCGTTTTACCTCACCTCCAAATTCTATGAGTTATTCCACTTGCTATACCATATACCAAACAACTACCCACTAATTTTACCAATATTTTTGCTGATTTAGTTTCAGACATATACTTAAAAGATAAATAATTTTATTATACATTATACTAACGATCAACATTATTTTTAACTTTGGCATTGAACTATTTTCCCAGCAAGTCTCCCATGCAAGTATTTTCATCGATTTATAACGTTTCACTACTGAGTTCGAGATGGATCAGTGTGGTTCCGTTGAATACACTATAAACACCAAAGTAAAAATAACTACTATAATTTAGTAGTTATAAAACTTTCTTCAAATTAAAAAAGTTTTTTACTCTAAATATAAATGTTGACTGCTCAAAAATCATTAATATTTAGAATTAGACAATAAAAATTCAAGTCTTCGGTCTGTTAGTACATCTCAGCTCATACATTACTGTATTTATACTTGATGCCTATTAAACGGTTAGTCTTACCGTGACCTTATTCATATACCAAAGTACATGATGGGAATACTTATCTTGAGGTGGGCTTCCCACTTATATGCTTTCAGTGGTTATCCTCTCCATACATAGCTACCCAGCGTTTACCGTTGGCACGATAACTGGTACACCAGCGGTACATCCTTCTCGGTCCTCTCGTACTAGAGAAGGCTCCTCTCAATATTCCAACGCCTACACCGGATATGGACCGAACTGTCTCACGACGTTCTGAACCCAGCTCGCGTACCGCTTTCATGGGCGAACAGCCCAACCCTTGGGACGTACTACCGCCCCAGGATGCGATGAGCCGACAT
>Ga0315320_10002920_pt1 | contig 14069 bp, 8 predicted proteins | sample M140m21515metaG_FD_203458 | JGI IMG/M metagenome (GOLD analysis project Ga0315320, IMG submission 203458) | Ammonia-oxidizing marine archaeal communities from Monterey Bay, California, United States - M1 40m 21515 | ecosystem: Environmental > Aquatic > Marine > Coastal | place: USA: California... | reverse complement strand
CATAAATTGGAAAGAAAGTATTGAATGCTGGTTCACAGAAATCACCAGGATCATTGAAACGCCGGTTTCGGTTCAGTCCAGCGATGGATGACATTTCCTCGTTGGTGAGCTCGAAATCATGAATCGCGATGTTTTCCTTAAGGCGTTCAAGGTTGCATGTCTTTGGCACTACCGCAGTGCCACGTTGAACTCCCCAACGCAACAGCACTTGGGCGGGTGAACGCTGGTGCTGCGAGGCGATTCCTTTGATTAACTCATTTTCCAAAAGCGATTCGCTGGCTTCGGCCATGTTCAATTGGAAATACGACTGAGCACCAAGAGGTGAGAAATCCGTTACACCGATGTTGGACTCGTGGCAGAATCGCGTCAGTTTTTCCTGAGTCAGGTAGGGGTGCATTTCAATTTGCAGCATGGCCGGTGGTACGTCAGCCTGATTCAGCAGGTCACGCAGCAATGAACACCCGAAATTGCAGACGCCGATTTCCTTGACCAACCCCGCCTCAACCAGTTCCTCCATGGCTCGCCACGTCTCAATGATCGGAACTCGGTCAGCCTCAACGACGGGGTGTTTCGCATCGGGGTCAGTGAACCAGCCTGGCGGATAACGGTTTTCGATTGGCACATACTTCTGGGCAATGGGGAAATGAACCAAATACAGATCAAGGTAATCGAGTTGCAAGTCTCGCAACGATTTCTCCAAAGCCGGACGAACGTGCTCTTTGCGATGGTAGGTGTTCCAAAGTTTCGATGTGATCCAGAGGTCTTCGCGTTTTACGCTTCCCTTCGAGAGAGCTGCGGTCAAGCCTTCCCCTGTTTGCACCTCATTGCCGTAGTCGCATGCGCTGTCAAAGTGTCGGTATCCGCATTCGATTGCGTCCACGACGACTTGAGCGGTCGACTCCTGTTCAATTTTCCAAAGGCCTAGGCCGACTGATGGTACTTCGCGCCCACTCGCAAGCTGGATCATTTCCTGTCCGATGACTGCGTCTCCCATGGTATCTCAACGCTGTGCTTTTCCACTGCACAGCTCGAATGCAAATATCTGGCGATAATGTAACGGATGACGGGGCATTTGAGGGATGCGGGGTAATGATTTGTTGTTGGCATTGTCGTTGACTTGATTTGATAAACTAAGGGCTTCAAGCCCTTGGTGGGCAACCCCCTGCATCCCGATCGGTCGAGTGTTTTATGAGATGGTTGGCGTTCTGGTACTTGTTGGTTGGTGTCTGGATGCCAGCATGTTTCTCTCAACAGGTGAAAAACACGTCGTCAGAAATGCCGGGTTTTTTGTCTCCAAGCGAATTGAAGTCAGCTGGTTTTCTTCCGTTGTTTACGGGCGGGGATTTGTCGCGTTGGCGAGTTGAGGCAGGGCATCAAGGACACTGGCAAGTGAAGGATGGTGTCCTGAAATATGACGGCAAAGCTGAGCAAAAGAGTAGTTTTGATAAAAGCCTTTGGACACGGGAAGCATTTGGTGAGGTGGAGTTGTACGTTGAGTGGTGTCTGTCAGCTGAGCCTCGGATGAAAGAGCATCCGATTGTATTATGGAATGGAGATTTTCTACGAGATTCAGAGGGAAACAGGATCACTCGCCCGCATTTGGATGCGGGTGATAGTGGAATTTATTTTCGGGGACACTTTCTATGTCAAGCCAATATATGGAGCCAGGTTCTTGGATCAGGTGAGGTCAATGGATATCGGACGAACCGCAAGTTGCCAGTCAAGTTGCGGCAATCCTGTCTGCCATTCAAAAATGCTGATCATCCTCTGGGTGATTGGAACGTCTTTCGAATACGGTTACAAAATGGGCGGATGTCGGTGAATCTAAACGGTCAATCGGTTTTGCAAACCGAACCGCTACCCGACTTGCCCGTGTCTGGGCCGATAGGCTTGCAGCATCACGGGGATCCGATCGAGTTTCGCAACATTTGGGTAAAGGGATTGGCAGCCGATGAGTGATGAAAATGTACGAGCAGGCTTGGTGGGCTTTGGTGCATGGGGACAGCATCATGCCAACGCCATCAAGGTCACCGAAGGCGTCGATCTTGTGGCTATTGCGGCCCGCAGTGATGCGTCAACTACCGCAGCCAAAGAAGCTTATCCCAGTGCAGATGTGTACAGTGACTTTAACGAGCTGATTGCTCGTGACGATCTGGATTTCGTCGATGTGGTCGTGCCCAGCCACTTGCACCATGCAGTAGCAACAGCAGTGCTTGGGTCGGGGAAACACCTGTTGCTGGAAAAACCCATGGGGGTTTCGCTCGACGAATGTGACGACATGATTCGCTTGGCAAATGACAAGAAATGTCTATTTGCGGTTGGGCACGAACTGCGTTTGTCATCCATGTGGGGAAAAGCAAAATCGATGATTGATGAGGGGTTTATTGGCGACCCGTTGTATGCGTTGGTGGAATTGTCACGGAATCCTTATCGTCAGGGAGCAGACGGCTGGCGCTACGATATTGATCGCGTGGGCAGTTGGATTCTCGAAGAACCGATCCATTTCTTTGATCTCGCGCGTTGGTACCTCGAGGCTGCCGGGCAACCTGAGAGTCTTTATGCCACCGCGAATTCACGTCAACCAGAACACCCTGAATTGCACGATAATTTCAGCGCCGTCATGCACTTCACTGGAGGTGCCTATGCCGTTGTCTCTCAAACGCTGGCGGCATTTGAACACCATCAAACTATCAAGGTCACCGGTACTGAGGGAGCATTGTGGGCATCTTGGAGCGGTGCGATAGATCGCACACGCCATCCGACTTTCTCACTGCGGGCATTCAATGGCGGCGAGGTCGTGAATGTTCCCATCGATAAGCCAACGGGTGAACTGTTCGAGTTAGAAGATCAGATTGCAAGAATGGTTGACGCAATTCGCAACGATGTGCCACTGCACTGTTCAGCGGAAGATGGTCGTTGGTCCGTTGCCATGTGCTTGGCAGCCGAGGCCTCGGTCAAGGCTGGAACTAAAGTTGCGATGGCCGAATATCTGTAGGCTGCCTTGGTCAAAAAATCGGTCATGGTGTCGTTGCTTTTCCAGTTTTCTATCGCTGGGATTCGCGGCCTGTACCGGCAATTTTATATCTAAGTAATCTGTTGAGTGTTCATGATCCGGAATCGAATCCTAGGCGAGCAAGCCCTAGTTACCCTTAGCTGACCCCGGCCAGTCTCGCATCCACATTTTCCCCTGCACGCTTCTTCCGTTTGGGGAACCGCCGGCGATAATGAGTTTGCCCCGAATGATTGCGGCGGCAGGCGACGAAAGAGGCATGGGCAGCCTGCCGACTACCTCCCAGACGCTGCCCGGAGCGAGTGCCAGGATATCAGCATCAATTTGCTTTCTGCCGCCTTCGGGTGTTGTGTGGCCGCCGGCCATATAGATCAGGCCACCGTTGATAAACGTTCCTCCTTCGGAGTGGGAATGTCCTTTGGGAAGTTGTGGACCGCGAGAAAATGAGTCGGTCTTCGGATCATAAATGTCGACTCGCGCCTGATCGATCTGGACACTGTCATGATGCAATTGGCCCCCAATTACATGGATTTTTCCGTCGAGAGTCACTGTTGAGAACTGGTTGCGAGGCGCAGGCAGTGGAGCAGCGGTTACCCATCGTGCTGCACCCTTAGCCCATTTGTCGAGGTCGAGCACCCAGTGATCTCCAGCATCCGTGTCGCGATCCGCCTTGACGCCTCCCATGTAGTGCAGTTTGCGGTCTACTAACGCGAGACCGCCTCCGCCGCGTGTCTCTGGCAACAGGGGGGCCGCAGTGAAGCGGTCTTTGTCAATGTCGTAACTCCACACTTCGGCAATCGTGTGGCCTTTGTACCCGTCCTTGAAACCACCCGCAAACCACACGGTCCGGCCGTCAAGCACCATGTTCATATGAGTTATGGCGCTGGGTAAATCCTGAAGCCGTCTCCAGCTATTCTTCTTTACGTCAAAGACATCGCAACGTTTGCTCGACTTTACTCCCGCCGAGTAACCTCCAAAAAAGTACATTTGATCATCCAGTACGACGGTGCCAGCCTCCCACTTTCCCACAGGCATGTCTTGAAGTTGTTGCCACTGCTCTTGAGCACGCGCATGCGTTGCTCTGGATAGATCCATTGTGAACAGTGCTGCAAGAAAACCCGTGATCAACAAAACGCTTGTTCTACGAGATTTGCTTGTTGATTGGCATAGACGAACGGTTTTATGGAGTTTTTTCGTGACGGGGGCAACGTATGCTGGCTGGTTGTCTTGAGCTGAACCATCGATCATTGATCGATCACTTTTACTGGCATTGAAGCTGCCACTTGGGACAATCATTGCCGTGCGTAACGCGATAGTGTTGATGTAGCGTTTTGAAAACATTGTTCGATTTTCAACGCGGCAGTCTTCGTTCTAACCAGTCGGTTGCTCGAGCGGTCCATGACCCGATATTTGAATTGGGGCGATCTCGTGTTCCGTATCCGTGCCCGCCCGTTTCGTACACGTGCAACTCAGCCGGAACCTTTTGTCGTTTCATGTCGGCGTACAGTAGCACACTGCCTAGCGATGTCGAGCCATCGTCATGGGTATGGATGATAAATGATGGAGGGGTGTTTTTGGTGACCTTGATGACCGGCATTAATTTGTCCGTCTTGTTGTCGTACATGTTCCATGGGTAAACCAGCATTGCAAAGTCAGGGCGGAACGATTGTTCGTCAACTTGATCGATTGACTCATATGATGCTTCTTCGTTGGTGATCAGAATCGCACCCACTTGTCCGCCGGCTGAAAAGGCAAGTAAACCAATTTGATCACGGTCCAGATTCCATCGTTCCGCATTGGCGCGAATCCATCGCATTGCCCGTTGGGCATCCTGCAAAGGTCGCTTCCAACCGGCCTCGTGGGCATTATTTGGCAGACGTGTTCGGTAGTTCAGCACAAAGCAAGTCACGCCCAGATCGCAGAGCCAGTCTGCCGCTTCGGAGCCTTCAAGATTGGGGACCACTTTACCGAATCCACCGCCGGGCAGAATCAGGACGGCTGAGCCATTCGCGTTTTTGGTAGCCGGGTAGACGCTCATCGGTGGCCGTCTGATTTTCTCGACCCGAATGATCGGAGGTTTGTCCACTGCCCGCATCGGCAACTGAGTGCCGGTGGTTCGTTCCGTTTCTCCAGGAGCCAAGTCAGGCCAGACAAAGATAGGTTCGGTTGTTAGGGTTTCCTGCGCATGACTGCTCAGGGCAGGCACGCACAACAGTGAAACAATAAAGACTGCGAACAAACATTTCATCAGATCGTCGCCGGGGTTGGGGGTGTCATCAATTCTAGCTGCGAGATTATCGCGTTGTGTCAGCCGGTTGCCAACATGGTGCGGAGTGTCGCCAAGTCTGCTTTGATTGCCGCCAGATGCTGCGGTACGAGATCTGGATCTCGGTGGTCAAGGTATTCTTCGTGCAAGGAGATGGGCCCACTGAAATCGGTGTCAGTGAGCATCTTGAAAAATTTCGGGTCGATACGACCCTTCCCCAAGGGGACGTTGGTGGGCTTTTTGGATTCGTTCCAAACGAAGTCTTTGACATACACGGTGTCGATGGACGGTCGGATCATGTTGAAGGTTACTGGCCAACTCATGCCACCTTCGGCGGTTGCATGGCGAATGTCGTACGCAACTCCGATGTCATTTGGGTGAATGCCCTCTAACGCCATCCGTAAATCCCAGAGCGGGGCACCAAGATAATTGGTTCCCGCGTGATTTTGGTAGACACCGGTCAGGCCGAAGTCATGGTTCATGGCGGCAATTTGCTTGATTTTTGGACGCCATTGATTGATTTGTGAAAGGACGCTTTGTCTTAGATCGTACTTGTAGTACTTCATGCGGTAACGTTTGATGCCCAGCGTTGCGGCTGTTCTCAGGACTCGTGCGGTAACAGGATCATCCGGATCGTTGACGTCCGACGTCAGTACGGTGATTTCGAGGTCACGCTTCTTGAGTGCTTCTACCAGAGCTGGGAGTTTCTGCTCAACGTGCTCTGGCTCGACGTGACCTCCCTTGCGAACGGGAGCCTCAATTCCATCGAATCCCAGTTCAGCGATTCGGTCGGCAAGCTCGTCGAATGAAAGTGAATTGAATGGTTTGGTAAATACACATATGGGGTTTTTTCCATTTCGATTTGTGTCGGCAGCACGCCCCGTTTCTACCTGCGTCAGCAACGATCCAGCAGCGACCGCGGTTGTGACGCTCATGAATCGCCGCCGGTTGGTGCGTTGCTCCGCTTTTTTTGGATCATTCATTTTTTGGCTCCCAAGGAAAGGTAAGCGAACAAATTCCGCAACTCCTCCGGTGTCATGTCCTTCAGAACATCCGTCGGCATCAGGGATGTGCGAATCGCTTTGAGTGTTTCAATATCATCGCGACTGATAACGGTAAGTTGGTTGTCGGCGTTGCGAAGAGTGACCGTTTTTGGGTCTTGTGCTGCGATCATTCCATTGAGGACACGCCCGTCGATGGTCAAGATCAAATAGGATTGAAAACCCTCGCGAATTTCCAAGCTCGGTTCGACGATTGAATTCAGCCAGAAGGTCAGGTTTCCCCTTTCATATCCATCCAGCGGAGGACCCACTTTCTTGCCTTCTCCAAAGAGTTGGTGGCAATTGCCGCAACGTTTCGTAAAGTGTGCCTTGCCTTTTTCTTGATCGCCTGGGTTGGCTGTCAGAATTTCGCGAAGGCGTTTCATTTCTGCGATCTTTTCGGGGGCCGAATCGATTGCTTTTCCAAAAGCCTGTTCGACGCGGGCCACAATTTCAGCATCCTCGTAGGCTCGCAATTGCTGCACGACATCCGGTGGGATTTGATCGCGTCTTAAACGCCATGCATTCAATTCGGCAAGTAGAACGTTTGCCCACGCCGGTCGACTCGCCAGCGTGCGGCATGCCGTTGCCCTGAGTCCGTGTTCCCCCGATATGCGACTGCCAAAAGCGGACACGAGCGTCTTGGGAATGGAAGCATCGTCGTACTGCGTGAGTGACCGCATGGCGACTCGTTGTAAAGCTGGTTCGCTTGTGTACTGGCCCGTTGCCAATCTCAGCAGAGTTGGAACAGCGGTGGGGTATTTCACTTCACCGAGTGTTTTGGCAATTTCCAGTTGAATTCCCAGATCAGCTGATCTGTTTTTCAGAACAGCTGCCGCTTTTTCGGCGGCCTCGGTTTGTCCCTGTCGCATGCCCAGTACCAGTCCGGAATCACCCAACTTGGCCTGGTACGTTTTTAAAGCGTCCTCCAGACTGTCGGGAAGCGTTGGCAGTGATTGTCCCTGAAATGCGCGGTTAAGCCCAGTCATCAATCGATCACGATCATCTTCACTGGGAGCCATTGCCAGTAACTCGGCACAGTGTTGCAGTTCTGTGGGGCTTCCTGATGCTGCGTAACGCTGCATAAGGCGACTAGCGATGTGATCGCGAAAGACAGGCCGATTCCATGTGTTTGAGTCGGTTAGCATGTGCTTGATTTCGGGCCATGCAGAAGATTGGCCCTCGAGTGCCCACCAGATCATTAGTGGCATCTGTGGATCGTTCGTGTCTGCATCATTGGCTAGCAGAGATCGAATGATGGGGAGTGAAACTTCGGCATCGATGCGTTTGGCTGTGGCAGCGAGTTGGCTACGCACTTGCACATCAGGCTCGTCTCTCGCTACCTCGATCAAGGCTTCGTGCGCCCGATGCTGATCGCCCAGCAAGCGAATGACCCAGCGGCGTATGTCGGCGTTAGTGCTCTTTAGCCACTTTGCGGCACGATCGTCTGACAGTTCTTCAAGCAAGTTGATGACCCACAATGCTTCGAGGGATCCTTGGTCTACGAGTTCGGTCAGTTTTTCCACAGTTGTTTTGTCGCCGCGCCAGCCAAGTTCCAGTGTCGCTCTCTGGCGAACCCATTTGTTGGGATGCTGCAAGCATGAAATCAAGTCCTCCGACTTGCGTGTATGGAGATCGCCTTCGCCGTATCCTGCCAGTCCGCCTTTTGGAATAACGCGATAGACTCGCCCGCTTTCTTTGTGCCAGTCGTCGACCGGGCTGACATGACTCAAGCGAGTGTCGTACCAGTCGGCGATATAGACCGCCCCGTCCGGTCCCACACCGGAATAAACAGGTCGAAACCATCGGTCGTCTGTCGTTAGCAGGTTGGGCTGGTCGATGGTTCGATAGGTGGACCCATCAGGCAGGCGGCTGCTGTGCCAGACAAGGTTGTGAAGTGCGTTCGGCGCGATAATCGAACCATCGAATTCTTTGGGATACGCCCCCCCCTCATAAATGCAAAATGCTTGAGGAAAGCGTCGGCCGTCACCTTCGAATTTCATCGGGGAAAAAAATCCAAACGCATAGGGGTTCGTCAGTGGGCCGTGCTTGCCCCAGTTCTTTGCTGAGTAACTGCCTTGGGGGAAGTACCAGCCACGCGTATTTCCGCCATTGGTTCCAGTGAAAACACGACCTTTGGAATCAATGTCTAAGCTGAACGTGTTACCGCCACCCTCAGCATAGATTTCAAAGACGCGAGTTTCTGGATGGTATCGCCAAACGCATTGCCCTTGGAAACGGACGCCTTTGGTGACTGACGAACTGACGTCACCAACTGTCGTGCTACCATTGCTTCCATAGAGCCAGCCATCAGGACCCCAGAGCAAGCTGTTGGCGACGGAGTGGGTATCCTGAAGGCCGAATCCTGAGAGGTGAACCTCGGGCTCCCCATCAGGCACATCATCCCGATCGGCATCGGGGTATCGCAGCAGGTAGGGTGGGTTCAACACCCAGATGCCACCGTTGCCAACCTGCACAGAGGTGGCGATATTCAAGTTTGAAATGACTTCTTTGTGCTTGTCATAAGTTCCGTCGCCGTTGGTATCTTCGTGAACGGTGATCTTGTCGAGTCCGGGAGTTCCTGCGGGCGGTGGATCTGGAACCTTGTCGAACACGGCGCGAAGGTGCTGGTCAAATCGAATGACTTTCAAACCGGCGGGATATTGGTATTGGCGGTACTGCACCACCCACATGCGGCCCCGTGAATCCCAGCTGACGAATAGAGGTTGAGCCACGATGGGTTCGCTGGCTGCTACTTCCAGTTCAAAGCCATCGCGAACGTTGAATTGTTTGACTGCATCAGGTGCAGGGGTTGGTGCGGAGTCGTCCGCCATCACACCTCTACCTCCGAATGTGCGCATGATTTCGGCAACCTTTTCGTTGCCGGCGCGGGTAGTGTCAGGTTCCTGAGCTGGTGAACGTCCGATTAGCAAGTTGTTCGCGAGCAGAGCAATGACCAGAACGGATGGTTTGTGCATCGGTGTTGTCCGTGGTTGGCTAGCAGGGTAGCGGAGGCTTTATCTGGCGGGTGAAAACGATCGAACGCAATCAAACGGTGACGTGCTTGCGTCAGGACGAGTGTGTCTGGCTGAAACGGGTGTTCAGGACAGGATGTTGTGCAACACGTTCCCGTGCACGTCGGTCAATCGAAAATCACGACCACCATGTCGGTAGGTGAGCTTTTCGTGATTGATCCCCAGTTGATGCAAGACGGTAGCCCACACATCATATACTTGACACTTGTCTTGCACGGCATGGTAGCCGAGTTCGTCAGTTGCACCGTGGACAGTGCCACCTTTCACGCCACCGCCGCATAGCCATGCGCTAAAGCCAAACGGATTGTGGTCTCGGCCATTACTGCCTTGAGAAAATGGTGTGCGTCCAAACTCGCCGGCCCAGACAATTATTGTGTCATCGAGTAATCCGCAGCGTTTCAGGTCTTGGATCAATGCAGCGATTGGCTGATCAACTTGAGTAGCCATCGCCCGATGTCCTTTTTCCAAAGCGCTGTGTTGGTCCCAGGGATTGGCTGCACCTCCAGCTCCGATACCTCGTGTCAGACAACTGAGTTCGATGAAGCGAACACCTCGTTGAACCAGGCGTCTGGCGAGCAGGCATTGGCGTCCATAAGACGCTAGGGCCGCATCCTGCGAGTTGAGTCCGTAAAGTTGCTGGGTTTCTGCGGTTTCATCGCTGATGTCACAGAGTTCGGGAACGGCCGTTTGCATCCGGAAAGCCGTTTCGAAGTTGGCGATGGCTGCTTCGACTTGTGGATCCTCTGTCGCGTTCCTGAGAAACTGATTGTCCAGAACGCGTGCAAGTTCTAGTCGCCGCTGTTGAGCTTGCAGACCATCGACACCACGAATGTTGCGGATGGCCTCTTCCTTATCTGCTTTGAGTATCGAGCCCTGATGTTGGGCGGGTAGAAAACCATTACTGAACAAAGCGACGCCACCGTGTGGTGGCACCGCACCGCCACTTTGTAGGACCACGTAGGCTGGCAAGTTTTTATTTGCACTGCCGAGCCCGTAGCTGCACCAGGCTCCAGCGGTCGGGTGACCCATGAATGGGAATCCGCTGTGCATGAGAAAGTTGCCTTGGGCGTGCTCGTTGACTGGTGAGGTCAAGGAACGAATAACGGCCAATTCGTCCGCTTGCTTGCCGACATTGGGAAACATATCACTGATTTCCAAACCACTTTCGCCCCATGGCTGGAATTTGAACGGACTTGCCATGATGTTGCCGTTGTTGTTGAACTGTGTGCGTTCAACACTGACTGGCATCGATTTGCCATGCAGTTCTTTCAGCTTGGGCTTCGGGTCAAACGAGTCAACGTGCGAAACGCCTCCGGACATATAACAAAAGATGACATGCTTGGCTTTTGCTGGATGATGCCCATTGCCCCCGCCTGTTTTCGAGTCCTCGGATCCATGACTGGACTGTTCCGCAAGCAGGCCAGCCAAGGCCATCCCGCCAAATCCACTGGACATTTGCTGTAGCAGACGGCGCCGTGATGTTGCGAATGGTGAGGCTTTATCGGACATAGATGAATTCCTTCAGTGTCAGCATGGTTTTCGTCAAATCAAGCCATGCTTGGCGTTCACTGGGTTTGCCGGTAAGAGGCCCAAGTGCATCAAGTTGCCTCTGTGCCTTGGACTCTGATTCCTGAAACTGTTTCAGCTTGGAAAGTTGTTGCGATGACATGGCTTCTGCAATTTGTTGCTCGGTGATATAGACACCCGAGCCAGAGTAACTTGCAGCGATTTCTTCATCGCTCAACGCTCGGTCGTACAGCGCGGCTCGGTCGATCTTGCCATGAAAAAGACGGTTGCCACTGGCGGGTAAATGGCGGACACCAAAGCTGATGATTGCTTTGCCCGGCAGATAGGTCACTGGTGGCTTGGTGCGGTAGGGCTTGCCGTATCGCTGGCCATTCCTGTATCCCACCACGCGGCCGTCGGGGTGATAAGCAATGGCAAAGTGTACGAATTGATCTACCGCTGCCTTTTCCTGAGGGCCACTGAATGGATTGGTTCGTTGAAAGCCATTACTGCCGGCTAACCACTCACGGGGCGCTTGTTCACCAAAAACGATCGAATCAAAAACAACACCATCTGGTGTCTGGATCGTGATGACACCACCACCACGCTGGTTGAGGTCACTGACTGAGACCCACGCTTCGAGAGTCTTGGCTGTCAGGCTGCTTTTAAGGGGGGCCGTGGTGACATACCCGCTTGATTTGATCACAAGTTGACCATCTTTCACCACGGCATTCCCGCTTGCCTTTCCGTTCAGGGTTTGCATCGTGTCGTTCAGGTCAGAATTGAATTCCCAGCGTGCAATGGGTTTTAGATCGTTCTTTGCATTTGGTTGGTTCTGTTTTGCTTTTGCTGTTAAGCGTTCCCGCACAGGTGTAATGATGGCGTCTCGCTTGGATGCGATTTCTGCTACTTGTTCTTGAAGTTCTTTTGCCGAGGCAAGTTGCTTCGCTAGAGCCGTTTGATTCGCTTCCAGAAAGCTCTTCGTTGTTTTGATTTCCTGTGGGTTGGGATCGCGACTGAATAGCGTCTGGAATAGACGGGTGATTTTCGATTCTGTGTTTTCTTTATTTTGAATATTACTCAGGTCGTTCGCCAAAGAGTTGGCATACCGATTGATTTGTGGATCATTCATCATCGTTAGCGACTGAGCTGGGACGTTTGTCTCGTCACGACGCCCCGTGGTGGTGAATGGTTCCGGGAAATCAAAGACACGTAATAATGGATCAAGGCGGTTGCGAATCACCTGTACATAAATGCTGCGGCGCGGTGTGTTACCGCTGACCGACCTGCCAAACATATTTCGATCGAGCTGTCCGGTCGCAACCAGCAGTGAGTCGCGGATGACCTCGGCTTCAACTCGGCGCACGTTGGTATGGGACAGCAAAGCGTTGTCGGGGTCAGTTTCAAGCGATTTGCGGGATGGCGTTGAGCTTTGTTGCCATGTTTCGGAACTTACAATTAGCTGTATCAGTGACTTCAGTGACCAGTCATCCTGCTGGAAACGATTTGCGAGCCAATCGAGTAATTCCGGATGCGTGGGCTGACGTCCCATGCGACCAAAGTTATCCGGTGTCTGGCTAATACCTTTTCCGAATAGATGATGCCAGATTCGATTCACAATCACACGCCGAGTGAGTGGGTTATCCTCGCGTAGTACGTCTTCGGCTAACTCCAGACGACCACTTTGGGGCGTTGCATAGGGAGTTTCGTCAAACGCTTCCAGGAAGCGTCGGGGTACCAGTTCTGTGGGTTTCTTGTGGTCTCCGCGGACGAACAGTGGTTGAGTTCGGCCCCGGGTTTCATCGAGTCCAGGAACGCGAGTGGGAACCTGCACTTCACTTTCTAGGCGACGATACTTCTGAACCAAACGAGCAGCGTTGGGCAATGATTTCAGATTGTTGGCCAACAAGCCAAGTTGGACAGACTGATTTAATAAATCTGCTTGTGAGTCCGTGATTGAGGTAGTTGACCATGCCACTACCGCGTTGTGCACTGCTTGAACCAACACCTCTCGGAACTGGTCAAAAGTGACGGGCGTTTCGGTGGTAGTGGACAGAATTGCCTGCAGGTATTCAGGTTGGTTACCGGGGGCGGGCAAGCCTTTCTGTGAAAGACGCACTTCCCGCACGCCAAACCACGAACGGCCTTCGTTTCTGGTTAGCAATGGTGCATCTTTTGCAGTAACGATTTCCAAGTGAGCGTCGTCGTCTTTCCAGTAGGACATGTCGAAGCGATGCCATGTCCAAGTCGGTTTTAACGTCGTGACCGGATACACAGTGCCGTTTCTCGGATAGTCCTCGACTACGTACCGCGTCATGGCGCCTGCATTACCAATGGCTCGAATCCATACCTCTTGGTTCTCTTTGACTTCGAAGTCGCGAGAGGTAAGGCGTCCTCCATGCTTTTCGGAAAGTAAATGGGTATAGATTCCGGCTGGGTAAATGGCTCTAAGTGCGTTATCACCTTCTGCCAATACCGAAAAATCACCCGCAGGTTTGGGTGCGTTTTGTAGTCCAACGCCACTTCTGTACCAATCATTTACCGCGTCCTTCGAATTGAATTTCCACGTTTGGCTTGATCCCGCGTCAGTCGGTTTCGCATCTTTTTTCGATTGCGAGTCAACGAGTTTATTCCACTCATCCTCGAGTCTGTCCTTCTGGTCTGCGGTTCTCAGTTGGTCCACTGTTCGGGTTAATGATTCAGGTGGTTGCCCATCTGTGTTTTTAAGATCACTGATCCGTGAATCAAGCGTTGTCAGGGATGCCAGCCAGTCTTCAGCAATGCCAGCACGGATTTGTTGCTTGGTTTTTTTGAGTTCAGTTACGTTGTGTTGCTGGATTTCTGGAGTCTCAATGACCCTGCGTGCGGGGCGGCACGAGGCAAGGATTCCAAATAATGCGTAGTAGTCTTTCTGGCTGATTGCATCAAATTTGTGGTCGTGACATCGGGCGCATGAAACCGTCAGTCCCAGGAACGCTTTCGAAAATACGTTGATCTGGTCATCGATGAACCGGACCTTTTCATCGAGAGCGTCTGTGGGGGCAAATCCGTGAAATACCATTCGCCAGTGAGACGGACCAATGATCGACTCATTGATTCCCATTTTTGCATTGATGCGTGGGTCTGGCAGTAGGTCACCAGCAATGTGTTCACGCACAAGCGTGTTGTATGGAATGTCGTCATTCAACGCGCGAATCAAGTAGTCACGATAG
>Ga0315320_10002914_pt1 | contig 14084 bp, 13 predicted proteins | sample M140m21515metaG_FD_203458 | JGI IMG/M metagenome (GOLD analysis project Ga0315320, IMG submission 203458) | Ammonia-oxidizing marine archaeal communities from Monterey Bay, California, United States - M1 40m 21515 | ecosystem: Environmental > Aquatic > Marine > Coastal | place: USA: California... | reverse complement strand
AACGCAAAATGGATTAGTTATGTTATTGCCTCACGGATACGAGGGGCAAGGAGCAGAACACTCGTCTGCTCGAATGGAAAGGTATTTGCAGTTATGTGCAAAAGATAATGTTTATGTTGCGAATTGTTCTACACCTGCAAACATGTTTCATATACTTAGAAGACAAATGAAAGCATATTTCAGGAAACCATTAGTTGTTTTTACACCAAAAAGTTTACTAAGACATCCAAAAGTACTATCATCTGTCGATGAATTTACAAAGGGATCTTTTAAACCCTTAATTGATGATAATAGTGTATTAGATTCAAAAAAAATTACCACATTAGTATTTGTTACAGGGAAGTTTTATTATGACTTATTAGACCAAAAAGAAAGGCTAGGCAGAGATGATGTAGCACTAGTTAGAATTGAGCAACTTTTCCCATTACCAATTAATTTAATTAAATCAATTATTTCAAAATATTCTCAAGCATTCGATTTAGTTTGGGCCCAAGAGGAACCTAGAAATATGGGGGCTTACACCCATATCTTGTTAAATTTAAGTGAAGCAAAAGACTTTAGAGTTGCATCTAGAAGAACATATGGAACTACTGCGGCAGGCAGTACTGTTAGATATAAGAGAAGACACCTAGAAGTAATTGATTATGTTTTTGATCGAGAAAAAAATAATCAAAGACAAAAAAACAATACTTTATAAAAACAAGACATTATGATTTTAGAAATGAAAGTTCCATCACCGGGAGAGTCTATTACGGAAGTTGAGATCGCAACTTGGCTAGTTTCAGATGGTGATTATGTGGAAAAAGATCAAGTTATAGCTGAGGTCGATAGTGATAAGGCTACATTGGAATTACCTGCTGAGGAAAGCGGAATAATCACTTTAAAAGCTGAAGAAGGTGACGCTGTTAATGTCGGACAAGTTGTTTGTTTGATTGATTCAAGAGCAGCAAATCAATCAAAGCCTGAGGCAAGCGGTCAAACAAATATAAAAAATGAAGTAAATGAACCTGCAATTAAAAAATTTAAAGTCGAATCAAATACTAAATCTCACATAGCAAGTCCATCAGCAAGAAAAATTATCGATGAAAAGAATTTAGAAATTAATAATATTATTGGATCTGGAAAAGATGGTAGAGTAACTAAAGATGATGTTGTTAACTCTAAACCATCAATGGGTTCCCTGTCAGTAAATAATGATAGAAAAGAAACTAGGACTAAACTTTCTATGCTTAGAAGAAAAGTCGCTGAAAGACTGGTTACAGTTAAAAATGAAACGGCAATGTTGACTACTTTTAATGAAGTAGATATGTCTTCAATATTTGATTTAAGATTAAAATATAAAGAAGATTTTAAAGCCAAACATGATGTTAGTTTAGGTTTTATGTCATTTTTTACATTAGCAGTTGTTAGGGCATTAAAATTATTCCCTGCTGTAAATTCAATGATTGATGGAAAGGAAATGATAACTTATGAATATTGCGATATTAGTATAGCTGTTTCTGGACCAAAAGGGTTAATGGTGCCAGTGATAAGACACGCAGAAAAAATGTCTTTTAAAGAAGTTGAGACTGAAGTTAAGAGGTTAGCTATAAGAGCTAGGGATTCTAAAATTACAGTTGATGAAATGACGGGAGGAACTTTTACTATCTCTAACGGTGGAGTCTTCGGAAGTATGTTATCAACTCCAATTCTTAATCCACCTCAGAGTGGAATATTAGGAATGCATAATATAGTAGAAAGACCAGTTGCTAAAGATGGTAAAGTTGAAATTCGTCCAATAATGTACTTAGCACTTTCTTATGATCATAGAATTATCGACGGTAGAGAAAGTGTCGGATTCTTAGTGGCAATTAAGGAAGCGCTAGAGAGTCCGATTGAGTTTTTAATGAATGACAACATAAAATCTTCTTTGGACCTGTAAAAAATTATTCATTATTTATACCTTTACTAAATAATGATTACTGATACTCACACTCATTTATACTTAAAAGAATTTGCCGATGATATTGATGTTGTAATCAATCGTGCTCTAAATTTAAAAATTAACAACTTCTGTCTGCCGGCCATAGATTCATTTCATACTGAGTCTATGATTGAATTAAAAAAAGCATATCCAGAAATAATGCATCTCATGGCTGGCTTACACCCATGTAGTGTTAAAGAAAACTATTTAGATGAATTAAGTCACGTTGAAAAAGTGTTAGAAAATCACCCTATAATTGCGATTGGAGAAATTGGTATTGACTTATATTGGGATAAATCAACTTTAAGTATTCAAAAAAAAGCATTTGTATCTCAAATTAGATTAGCTAAAGATTTAAATTTACCAATTGTAATTCATTGTAGGAATGCGTTTGACGAAATTTTTAAAGTATTAGAAAAGGAAAAATCAGATAAACTTAGAGGCGTATTTCATTGCTTTAGTGGTAATTACGAACAGGCATTGAAGGCAATATCTTTTAATATGAAATTAGGAATTGGTGGAGTTGTTACTTTTAAAAACGGAAGAATTGATAAATTTTTAAAGAAAATTTCTTTACAAAATTTAGTTCTTGAAACAGACTCCCCTTATTTGGCACCTACACCGTTTAGAGGTAAAAGAAATGAGTGTTCTTATTTATCAATAATAATCGATAAACTAACTCAAGTTTATGACACTCCAAAAGAAAACATAATTCAAACTACTACAAATAATGCAATTGAATTATTTAACCTTAAATTTAAATAGGCCATTAATTAATTTAGCATATTGTTTTGATTTTAATGAAAAATGATGTCAGGGTTTAGTAATTCACAAGCTTTAACTTAAAAACATTTGAAATGTCTTGTAATTTATCAAATTATGTTGTGAAAAAACATAAAAGAGCATTTTAGTATAGATTTGTATTAAAATAAGTACTTATTTTTTTTAAAATCACTTTTTTTCAGTTTATTTGTTGGAATGTAATTTTTAGAGAGGTGGCCGAGCGGTCGAAGGCGCACGCCTGGAAAGTGTGTATACATCAAAAGTGTATCGAGGGTTCGAATCCCTTCCTCTCTACATAAATTTTTATTATTTAAAATTACATTTTTTTTATATCTTTAACCCCGAATAAATTAAAAGAAATTAAAATGAAAAGATTATCTATTCTTACATTGTTACCAATTTTAATGATAACTAGCTTAAATGCAAAAACTAGTTTATTACAAGATGAGGTAAAAGAAGTTACAGAATCTGTTGTTGATTCAAGTGTAGCTGAATTAACTCCAGTTATGGAAACTGTTGAAGAAACACCATTTGTTGAGGAAGTTGAAACCACTAACTTTCACCAAGAATTAAAAAAGAGATTTATTGAAGGAGGCCCTGGATTTATGGGAATTGTTTTGTTATGTTTAATACTTGGACTAGCCATAGCTATTGAAAGAATTATTTATTTAAACTTAGCAACATCAAATTCAGACAAGCTAACTACTGACGTTGAAGACGCTCTTAAGTCTGGAGGTTTGAGTGCTGCAAAAGAAGTTTGCAGAAACACTCCAGGTCCGGTTGCATCAATATTTTATCAAGGATTAGACAGAGCTAATGAAGATATAGAATCTGCAGAAAAAGCTGTTGTTGCATATGGAGGAGTTCAAATGGGTCAGCTTGAAAAAAATGTTTCATGGATATCTTTATTTATTGCTTTAGCCCCAATGCTTGGTTTTATGGGGACTGTTATTGGGATGATTCAGGCTTTTGATAAAATTGAAGCAGCTGGAGACATGCAGCCATCTTTAGTAGCTGGAGGTATTAAAGTTGCCTTACTTACAACTGTATTTGGTCTTATTGTAGCAATTATTTTACAAATATTTTATAATTACATCATCTCAAAAATTGATAGTATTGTAAATGATATGGAAAACGCCTCAATAACTCTGATCGATCTATTAGTTAACAATAAAAAATAATTATGAATTTATACAAAGGTACTTATTACACGGGGGGGATACTATCTTCAATTGGGATAATTTTAGTTGGATTTATAACACAAGGATTTACCGACTTAATAGGTATGCTTTTATATTTAGCATACATTATATTAGCTCTCATTATTTCTTTTGTTTTATTCTTTACACTAAAAAACATCTTGTCTAATAAAACTTTACTACTAAGTACCTCTAAGGTTCTGGGAATATTTTTAGGCACTATGCTAATATGTTATTTTGTTTTGTCATCTGGTGAAGAAACTCCGTTAAGAGACGGGAACATTCTATCAGCATCTGGTTCTAAGTTAGTTAGTGCAGGATTATTTATGTTCTATGTACTTATACTAGCTGCAACTATTATAATGGGTGTTTTTGGTATAAAAAACATGAAAAAATAAATTATGGCTAAAAGATCATCTCCTGAAGTTAATGCAGGATCAATGGCTGATATTGCATTTTTATTACTAATTTTTTTCTTGGTTACTACTACCATTGAAACTGATTCTGGGATCAGTAGAAAGCTTCCTCCTATTGAAGAATCTGAAGAAGACGTGATTATCAAGCAGAAAAATATTTTTACCGTTTTATTAAATGGTAAAGATCAACTTTTAGTTGAAGATGAAGTAATGGAATTAGAAGAGTTAAGAGATGCAGCGATAAAATTTTTAGATAACGGCGGTGGTTCTGGAGAAGATAAGTGTAATTATTGTAGGGGATCTGGTGATACAAAATCATCAGATAATCCTGATAAAGCAATTATTTCATTAAAAAATGAAAGAGAAACTACCTATGCTACATACATTTCGGTTCAAAATGAACTTGTAGCTGCTTACACATTTCTTAGAAATAAAAGAGCTGAAGAGTTATTTGGAATAACTTACACTGAAATGCAGAAGAACTACAAAGATGTCAATTGGCCTGGGAGTAAATCAAAATTAAAAGAAAATATAACTCAAATCAAACTTGAATATCCTCAAAAACTTTCCGAGGTTCAATAATACACATTATGTCGAAATTCAATAATAAAAAAAAAGGTGAACTTCCAGCTGTAAATACAGCTTCTCTACCCGATATAGTTTTTATGCTACTGTTCTTTTTTATGGTAGCAACTGTAATGAGAGATAATGAACTAAAAATTAAAAATGAACTTCCAGCCGCTAATCAAGTTGAAAAACTGGATAAAAAAGACTTAGTTATGTATATATATTTAGGGAAACCTAACGATGGTTTTAAAGATCAATTTGGTGAAGAAGCTAGAATACAACTTAATGATAAGTTTGCTGAAGTATCTGATGTACCAGCTTTTATTTATTCTGAAAGAGAATCAAAAAGAGAAGAATTAAGACCTTTTCTTACAACAGCTTTAAAAGTTGATAAAGACGCTTCTATGGGTATTGTAGGAGATGTTAAACAAGAGCTTCGGAAGGTTAATGCATTGAAAATTAATTACACAACTCGAATTGGTGATGTTTCTTTAAATAAGAATTAACGATTCTTAAAGTTGTTTTCTTAATCTTGCAACAGGAATATTTAATTGCTCTCTATACTTAGAAACTGTTCTTCTTGCTATTTTATATCCTTCTTTATGCAAGAGTTTTACTAGTGAATCGTCTGATTCAGGCTTTCGTTTATCTTCTTCATTAATGATTTTCTCTAGTTTTTTCTTTACTTCAATTGTAGAGATTTCTTCACCTTTATTATTAGTCATTGATTCACTAAATAATTCTTTTATCAACTTGGTTCCATATGGAGTATCAACGTATTTGCTATTTGCAACTCTAGAAACCGTAGAGACATCCATATTAATTTTATTGGCAATATTTTTTAAAATCATTGGCTTTATTTTTTTTTCATCACCAGACAAAAAGTAAGCTTCTTGATATGTCATAATTGCTTTCATAGTCAACATTAATGTTTGTTCTCTTTGTTCGATAGCTTCAATAAACCATTTAGCTGAATCTAATTTTTGTTTAATAAATTGTACTGCATCTTTTTGAGATTTTCTCTTTTTTTCTAAGCTGTATCCTTTAAGCATTTCGGTATACTCCCTACTTACATTCATAGTTGGTTTGTTTCTACCATTAAGGCTTAACATTAATTTATCATTTATAATTTCAATCTTAAAATCTGGAATAACTTGTTCAATCAATTTTGTGCTATTGACAGAAATTGAATTAGCTGGTTTAGGGTTTAATTTTTCAATTTCTTTAACAGCTATTTTTAATTCTTTTTCTGAAATCTGAAATTTACTCAGTAACTTTTCAAAATGTCTTTTAGTAAATAAATTAAATGAATCTTCGATTATGTCTAAGGCTAGTTTTATACTTATTTTATTTGAATCTTTTCTTCTTAGTTGTAATACTAAACACTCTTGAAGAGATCTTGCGCCAATTCCGGCAGGATCTAGATTTTGAATAATTTTTAGAATGTCCTCAATGGTCTTGTAATCTGTAATTATATTTTGAGTAAAAGCGAGATCATCAATTATATCTTCAAGATTTTGGCGAATATATCCATCCTCATCGATACACCCAACTAAAAACTCTGCAATTTTCATTTCTAAATCATTTAATCTTTCTGTATACAATTGATTTAGAATTAGTTGTGTAAATGACATTCCTGATGCATAGGGAATAGAATTTTCATCTTTATTAGAAGAATTATAAGAATTGAGTTTATAATCAGGAATTTCATCATCATTGATATAATCTTCTACATCGATATTTTCATCATCATTAAACTCATCTTTACTTGTAAGCTCTGCAATTTCAAGAGCAGGATTTTCTTCGATTTCTTGTTTTAGTTTTTGCTCAAAATCTAATACAGGCAATTGAATTAGCTTCATCAATTGGATCTGTTGAGGAGATAACTTTTGAGATAATTTTAATTTTAAGGATTGCTTAAGCATTTGTTAAATTTTTAGAACTCAGCATTTTGTGGAGTTCTTGGAAAAGGAATTACATCTCTAATATTTGACATTCCGGTTACAAACATAATTAACCTTTCAAATCCAAGCCCAAAACCTGAATGTTTTGCTGTCCCAAACTTTCTTAAATCTGTATACCACCACAAATCATCTAGATTTACTCCTATATCATTCATTTTTTTATTTAATACATCCAATCTTTCTTCACGTTGAGATCCGCCAACAATTTCTCCAATCCCTGGAAATAGAATGTCCATTGCTTTAACAGTTTTATTGTCTTCATTCAATTTCATGTAAAAAGCCTTAATTTTTGCAGGATAGTCATATATTATGACTGGACATTTAAAATGTTTTTCAACTAAATATCTTTCATGTTCACTTTGTAAATCTGCACCCCAGTTTTCAATTAAATATTTAAATTTTTTCTTTTTATTCGGCTTGCAATTTTTTAGTATTTCAAACGCTTCAGTATAACTTATTCTCTTAAAATCATTGGTTATAACAAATTTGATTTTTTCAATTAGAGTCATTTCACTTCTAAGATTTTGTGGCTTTGTATTATCTTCTTTAATTAATCTTTGTTCTAAAAGTTCTAGATCATCGATATTATTTTTGACAATGTATTGCAACAGATATTTTAAAAAACTTTCTGCTAAATCCATATTTCCGTGTAAATCCATAAAGGCAACTTCAGGTTCAATCATCCAAAATTCAGATAAATGTCTTGATGTATTTGAATTTTCTGCTCTAAATGTTGGTCCAAAAGTATATACTTTTCCCAGCGACATAGCATAGGTTTCTGCCTCCAATTGACCAGAAACTGTTAGACTTGTTTCTTTCCCAAAAAAATCTTTAGTGAAATCGACTTTGTTATTCTTGTCCAAAGGTGGATCTTTTGGGTTTAGGGTGGTTACTCTAAATTGTTCACCGGCTCCCTCTGCATCACTGGATGTAATTATAGGGGTGTGAACATAGTAAAAACCATTAGAGTTAAAATAATTATGTACAGCAAATGATAAACTTGATCGCAGCCTCATAATAGCACTAAAAGTATTTGTTCTGGTTCTTAAATGTGCATTATCACGGAGAAATTCAAACGAGTGTTTTTTTGGTTGTATTGGAAATTCTTCTGAATCACATTCACCTAAAACTTTTAGGTCAGAGACAATAATTTCTAATTTCTGACCACTTCCTTGACTTTCAACTAAATCTCCACTGATTTCTAAACTTGTGCCAGTGTTTATTTTTTTTAAAATATCTTTGTCAAAATTTTCAAAATCAAGAACACATTGTATACTAGAAATAGTTGACCCATCATTTAATGCTATAAAGCGATTAGCCCTAAAAGTTCTAACCCAACCATTTATGGTTATTTTAGACATAGTTGTGGTACTTAGTAAAAGATCTTTTATTGAATGATTTTTCATTTAACTATAAATTATATTTTCAAAGATAAGTATTAAAATAAATCATACTTAATTTGCTACATCTTCATCTTCAATAATTTTTATCAAAGGTTCTTTTAAAACTTTTTCATTTGCTATTGAGGCTTCTAAGGACAGTAACATTGAAGGTAAAAGTAAAAGGTTGGATAACATTGCAAATAGTAATGTGGCAGAAACTAATGCGCCCAGAGCTACTGTTCCTCCAAAATTTGACACTGTAAATACAGAAAATCCAAAAAACAACACGATTGAGGTATAAAACATACTAATGCCAGTTTCACGAAGAGCGTTATATACAGATTTTTTAACTTCCCAATTATTAGTAATTAACTCTTGTCTATATTTTGCTAGAAAATGAATTGTATCATCAACTGCAATTCCAAAAGCAATACTAAATATTAGTATCGTAGACGGTTTTATGGCAACACCTATATAACCCATTAAACCAGCAGTAACTATCAATGGTAATAAGTTAGGAATTAAAGAAATAAATATCATTTTTAGAGATCTAAACATATAGGCCATTAATAGTGCTATTAAGAATATTGCTAAAGAAAGAGAGATAATTAAATTTTTGACCAAATACTTAGTACCTTTTTGAAATAAATATGCCTTTCCTGTAATTGAAACTTCAAAATTATTGGATGGCATTATTTTTGAAATCTCATAATTTAATTTTTTTTCAATTTCCTCCATCTTTTCAATTTCCATATCTTTCATAAAAGCTGTAATCCTTGTATACTGACCTGTAGAATCAACATAGTTTTTGATTAAATCAACATCAGAATTAGAAGTTGAATTTTTAGCATACGATAATATAAAGCTATTTTCTTGTGAAGTTGGGACTTGGTAATATTTGGGATTCCCATTATAATATGCTTGTTTAGAGTATTTCACTAGGCTTACCATTGAAATAGGTTTAGATAATTCAGGAATTTCTAAAATTACTTCTTCTATTTTACTCATTTTTTTTATGGTGGACAGTTTTGTAACTCCTTTTTTGCGCTTGGTATTTATTAAAATTTCTAGAGGCATTATTCCGTTAAACTCTTTTTCGTAAAACATAATATCATCGAACCAATCTGCTTTTTGTGGCATATCGTCAATAATACTTCCAGAAATTCGAATTTGATATATACCAATAATACTTGTAACAAGAAGTAGAATAGAAATTATGTAAATATTAATTTTACTTCTCTTTACTGTTTTTTCAATCCAATCTCCTAAAGAATTTATCCATGTTTTATTTAAATGCTCTAAGTGCTTTTCTTCAGGGATAGGTAAAAAGCTATAAATTATAGGAATTACTAAAATACATAATATGAAAATTGCCAAAATACTGAGAGATGCAATAATACCAAATTCTTTTAGGAGCTTACTATTTGTAATAATAAATGTTGCAAATCCTGATGCTGTAGTTACATTTGTCATTAAAGTAGCGTTACCAATTTTAGTAATTACTTTTTGTAGAGATTTTGCTTTATTTCCATGCTTATTTACTTCATGCTGATATTTATTTATTAGAAAAATACAATTTGGAATTCCAATTACTATTATAAGTGGGGGTATAAGACCAGTAAGAACTGAAATTTCAAAATCACCTGCAGGGGTGTTTATGATAAAGAGCCCTAAAATCCCAACAGTCCAAACAACACCAATCATAACAACAAATAATGAAATAAACGTTGCACGGTATGACCTAAAAAACAAGAAAAATATTATTGAAGTAATTATTAGGGCTAAAATTACAAAAGTAGAAATTTCACTTTTTATATTCTCAGCATTTTTTGTTCTAACATAAGGCATGCCAGAAATTTTAATATCCAAATTATACTCTAATTCAAACGATTTAACTTTAGGAATTAAAACACTGTTAATATATGTTTCTCTTCCAGGTTCATTTACTATTGACTTTTTTAAATGAATAGCTGTTCTTACAGATTTTGTTTTAGTATTAAATAAAAATTCATCATAAAATGGGTATTTTTCAAACAGCTCTTTTTTTAATGAAATTAGTTCAATATCAGACGTAATTGTATCTTTTATAAAAGGCTCTAAATAGAACTGCTGCTTCTTTTTATCTTTTTTAAGTTTTTGTAAGTCACCAATAGCTATTACAGATTCAACAAAACTAGTGTCTTTTAAAACTTTTGATAAATTGTTCCATGCATTGAGATTCTCAGTTGTGAAGAGTAAAGAGTCTTTAATTCCAATTACTATCAAATTACCTTCTTCCCCAAATTTATTAGTAAAATCTAGGTACTCTAAATTAACTTCATGATTATCTGGTAATAAGTTTGCTTCTGTATTTGAAAACTTTATGTACTGCCATTGGCTTATAAAAAATGATGTAGCCAAGACTAATAAAGCGATTATTAAGATCCTGTTTTTTAGAATTAAATTAGAAACTGAATCCCAAAATCCAACTAAAAATACTCTAGCCATATTATTTAATTATCTGTATTAAGTAAAGATATTAATTACTGTACTATTATTTAAGTAAATAATATATTATAAAGTCATAATTTCTTTCTGTTTTACTTCAAATATTGAATTAATATTATCAATATTCTTGTTTGTCAACTCTTGAATATCTTTTTCTGCATTTTCTTTTAAATCATCAGAAAACCCATCAGATTTTTTTATTTCATTATTAGCATCTTTTCGAGAATTTCTAATAACAATTTTTGCTTCTTCTGACTCACTTTTAGCTTGTTTAGCCAAATCAATCCTTCTTTCTTCAGTAAGTGCAGGGACATTTATAATTATGCTTTCCCCATTATTCATTGGATTAAATCCAAGATTAGCATTCATAATTGCTTTTTCAATTTCAGCTAATAAATTTTTTTCCCATGGTTGTACAACTATAGTCCTTCCGTCAGGTGTATTAACACTAGCAACTTGAGTTAGTGGAGTTAATGCCCCATAATATTCAACAACAATACTTCCAAGCATTGAAGTATTAGCTTTACCTGCTCTTATATTTAGTAGCTTTTTTTCTAAATGTTTTACTGCATTAGACATTGATTCTTTTGCTGATTCAAAAATAAATTTTAATTCTTCTTCCATCCTGTTTAATTTTAACTAAAACGATTTAAAGTTACTGTTGTTCCAATTTTTTCGCCTGATATTAATTTTAGTAAGTTTCCTCTTTTGTTCATGTCAAATACAATTATTGGTAATTTATTTTCTTGACTAAGAGTGAATGCTGTAGTGTCCATTACCTTTAGTCCTTTTGTCAAAACATCTTCAAATGAGATGTTATCAAACTTTATTGCATTAATATTTTTTTCAGGATCTTCATCATATATACCGTCAACTCTTGTACCCTTTAAAATGACATCTGACTCTATTTCAATAGCTCTTAGTACTGCTGCAGAGTCAGTAGTGAAATATGGATTTCCAGTCCCACCTCCAAAAATGACAACTCTTCCTTTTTCTAAATGCCTTATAGCTTTTCTTCTAATGAAAGGCTCGGCGACTTCATTAATTTTTATGGCAGTTTGAAGCCTTGTTGGCGCTCCAGAATTTTCTAAAGTACTCTGTAAAGCAAGACCGTTAATCACAGTTGCTAGCATTCCCATATGATCTCCTTGAACTCTGTCAATTTTATGCTCATCGTTGTTAGAAAATCCTCTAAAAATATTTCCACCTCCTATAACAATAGCAACTTGTACGCCTAAATCTACTATTTGTTTAATATCAGTTGCGTAGTCTTGTAATCTCTCTGGGTCAATACCAAAGTTTTTTTTGCCCATTAAGGCTTCACCAGAAAGTTTAAGTAATATTCTTTTGTATTTCATGCTTAATTTTGAAGTTAAGCTAAGATACTGCAGATTTTTTAATTAAATAAATAATAATAATAAGGAAATTATTAGCCTAAGGCTACTCTTTTAAATTCAACAACACTTAAATCTTGTTGATATGAACTCACATATCTTTTAACACTTTGTTTACTGTCTTTTATAAAGTCTTGATTCACAAGAGTGTTATCTTTAAAAAATCTTTTTAACTTACCTTTAGCAATATTATCTAACATTGATTCTGGCTTTCCTTCTGATCGTAATTGATCTTTAGCAATTTCAATTTCTTTTTCTATTACGACTGAATCTACTCCATTCTCATCTAATGCAATTGGGTTCATAGCAGCAACTTGCATAGAAACATCTTTAGCAGCTAAATCTGAACCTTCAATGTTAGCAGATAATCCAACTATCGAAGCAATTTTATTCCCAGCATGGATATAAGATCCGACAAAAGGTGCATTTACTTTTTCAAAAGCATTTATTTCTAACTTTTCACCAATGACACCAGTTTGTTCAATCAATTTTTCGCTAACTGTAAGATCACCAATTTTAGAATTTAATAATTCTTCTTTTGAGTTACAGTTAAGTGCAATCACTGCTATATCATTTGCTAAGTCTACAAAATCTTCATTTTTACCAACAAAATCTGTTTCACAACCAAGAACAATAGCTACTCCAACTGTGTTATCATCATTAGTTTTTGTAATAGCAGCACCCTCCGAGGATTCTCTGTCAGCTCTTTTAGCAGCAACTTTTTGCCCTTTTTTTCTAAGAATTTCAATTGCTTTTTCAGAGTTGCCATGAGCTTCGACTAATGCTTTTTTACAGTCCATCATTCCAGCACCTGTTGTTTTTCTTAAGTTATTTACTTCTGCAGCTGTTATTTTTGCCATGATTTGAAAAAATTATAAGATTGTTGTATTGTGATTTATTTGTCTTCAGATTTAACACTTCCTTCTTTAACCTCAGATTTTTTAACTTTAGTTTTTTTAGCTTTTACTTCTTTAACTTTAGGTTTTTCAGGTTTTACATCTTCAATCTTAGAGTTTTCAGTATTTGCTTCTTCAACTTTAGTGTCTTCAACTTTAGCTTCTTGAGGTTTAGTTTCTTCAACTTTGGTTTCTTCAACTTTAGCTTCAGGGGTTGCAGCTTTAGAATCATCTTTACTGTTTTCTTTTTCAGAATTTCTTTCAGCTAATCCTTCTTGTATAGCAGGGGTAATATTTTCTAAAATTTTAGTAATAGATTTTGATGCATCATCGTTAGATGGAATAAAATATTCTACTTCTCTTGGGTCAGAATTGGTATCAACCATTGCAAATATTGGGATATTTAATTTTTGAGCTTCTTTAATTGCAATGTGTTCTCTAATTATATCTACAACAAATAATGCCCCAGGCAATCTTGTCATATCTGAAATAGATCCCAAATTCTTTTCTAATTTTTCTCTAAGTCTACCCACTTGTAGTCTTTCTTTTTTAGAAAGAGTGTTAAATGTGCCATCTTTTTTCATTCTATCAATTGCAGCCATTTTTTTAACTGCTTTTCTGATAGTTACAAAATTTGTTAGCATTCCACCAGGCCACCTTTCAGTAATGTATGGCATATTTACTTTTGAAGCAGATTCTGCAACAATTTCTTTAGCTTGTTTTTTTGTAGCTACAAATAATATTTTTCTTCCAGATGCAGCAATTTTTTTCAATGCTTCAGAAGCTTCTTCAATTTTTGCAACAGTTTTGTAAAGATTAATAATATGGATCCCGTTTCTTTCCATGTAGATGAAAGGTGCCATGTTTGGATTCCATTTTCTTGTAAGATGTCCAAAGTGGACACCCGCTTCTAATAATTCTTTTACTTCTAATTTTCCCATTTTGTGATAGTTTACTTTCTGTTGAATAGCAATGCCAAGTGTTTATAACTTGATCATTTAGATGCTAAACTAAATCTTGAATAAAAATTCAT
>Ga0315320_10002909_pt1 | contig 14087 bp, 10 predicted proteins | sample M140m21515metaG_FD_203458 | JGI IMG/M metagenome (GOLD analysis project Ga0315320, IMG submission 203458) | Ammonia-oxidizing marine archaeal communities from Monterey Bay, California, United States - M1 40m 21515 | ecosystem: Environmental > Aquatic > Marine > Coastal | place: USA: California... | reverse complement strand
GCTGTCGCCCACTTCTATCAAGAGGCCATGATGCAACCTAAAGGACTGCCTGCTGTGCCAAACTACCGCACTCGCGTCACCCAGGTTTATGTTAAGGAAGACGGCGGTTGGAAAATTCGCGCGGCCCATTGGTCACCTTTAGTCGGCGGCGCCGGGACATCCCAAACTGTCGTAAAGTAATCTGCTGATGTCGAACGGGCCGGGACCGCAAAAGCCGCACTAAGGACTCTTCGTCTTCTTCGCCGCCCCATTCGCCTGGCGCTGTCAGCGCCATCAGCGCTGCGTAAGGCTGCGAGCCGATCAGGTCTGGCTTAATCCCCCTTTCAGCGCCCCTTCAACCGTCTCAGCCCTAAACCAAACTGGCTTCACCGGAATCCATTGCGGTCTTCAGGGTTTGAAAGGCGTTCAGACCAACCGGCGCGCCGCCTGCCTCTGCCATCGCATCGAGCAGCACGATCCATAGAAATTCGATCGATGTGATATCGGCCAGCACATAGTAATTGGGTACCAAGGACTGGTCACACCGAATGATAATCACGCTTAATTCATTCAATAAGGTTTGCGCAATCTGAAAATTGGTAAACCGGTGGGGCCTTAGGTCAACGGAAATAAGCGCTGCCAGCTTCCGCCAAGCCGCCTGCCCCGTCACGGCCAAACAACCATGGCTGTCTTGGCGCGGCACCTGATAGCAATCCGGCGCCTCGTCCAACGACCCAGTATTGCAAAGCGTTGTGATCATCGCTGAGGCCCCAGGCGTTGTATCCAGCAACAGATACTCATCAAAGGACAACTGACTCACAAGCAATCCGTTATCCTGCGTCTTGGCACAGTTCGGCAAACCCGGTAAGGCCAACGAATACTGCTGCAGGAAGTGGCCGGCCCCCGCGCCCTTGAACCCCGCACGCGGCATTAAACACAGATCCACCAGTCCAAGGTGGACCGCTTGCGCGGTATCGGTTGCCAGATCACCATAATTCGCTGGCAACAGGCCGAGTGCATCTTCAGCAAGGCGCGCCTTAAGGCTTAGGTGTTGACGATGCAGCGGGCTTTGTCGCGCCAAATCAGTCGTGGTCATGATTCAAGGTCCTGGCGATGGGATTTCGGGTCATAAAACGGGGTCTGCACAATCTCCGCAGTGACGCGCTGCCCGCCATCAACCTTTATGGTGATCCGGCAACCCGGCTTGGCCAATGCAACCGGCACGTAGGCCAGCCCGATGATGGCATTGAGGCTTTGCGACGTCATGCAAGACGTCACCCGTCCAATCATCTGGTTGCCGTCCAGTACCAAATGGCTTTCAAGCGGTTGGGGGCTATTGAGATCTTTGATCATAAAGCCCGCCAAGACTCGCGTTAATGGGCGCTGCTCGAGTTCCTGGAGTGTTCGATGTCCGATAAAATAGGGCTTCTTACGCGATAGCGCCCAGTCCATCTGAATTTCGAACGGGTTCGACATGGCATCGGTATCTTGCCCCACAATAATGTGCGCCTTTTCCAGCCTCAGCCCGCGCTGTGCTTCGACCCCAAAGGGCTGGATCCCGCTCGCTTCGCCTGCCGCCATGAGCAGGTCCCACAACGCCTCCCCGTACTGCTGAGGCGCGTGGATTTCGAATCCCAGCTCGCCCACAAACCCAACCCGGATGAGTCGAACAGGCACTCCGGCAAGCGTCGCACCGCACACGCCCATATAGGGAAACGCCTCGGCCGATAGGTCCACGTTTTCCGCAACCCGGGCTAAAACAGCGCGCGCCTTGGGCCCCGCAATATTGATTGCACAATAGGCGCTGGTCACATTGGCAATATCCACCTTTAGCCGCCATTGCGCGTTCCACTTCAGCATATTGCGGTACACCGAATCGACGCCACCGGTGGTGGCCGTGACATAAAAATGTTTTTCATGCAGCCGGCAGGCCACACCATCATCGACCACAACGCCCGCCTCATTGATGAGCAGGGCATACCGCGCCTTGCCGACGGGCTGCTTTTTAAAGCCGCCCGTATAAACTCGATTCAAAAATTCGCCCGCATCTGCCCCACGCACTTCAATACCGCCAAGCGTCGAGACATCGATCATCCCCACGCCGCGCCGAACCTGATTGATCTCGGCCTGAATGCGCGCGTTCTTTTCAGCTGCCGGACCATAGAACGCCGGACGAAACCACGCCCCAGCTTGCATCATCTGTGCGCCCAATTCGATATGGCGGTGGTGCATCGCGGTATGACGCGTCAGGAAGAGGCCGCGGCCGGCGGTGTGCGCCAACTGCTCGGCCGCAAACGGCGGACGGGCCGTGGTCACCCCGGTTTCGGCGACCGTCTTACCGGTTGCGTCCGCAACGAGTCGGGCAACGGTTAATGCCGAGTGACGGCCCTGCGAGGGCCCCATGCCCGCGGTTGAATAGCGCTTAACCAATTGAATGTGCTCATAGCCCTCCCGCGTCGCGTTCAAGATATCGTTAATCTGCAGATCTTCATCGAAATCGACAAATTCTTTACCCGAGGCATGGGCAAAGATCGGCCAGACGTAATTCAATGCTTCCCCGGTTTCTGGTACTGGCTCGCCGCCTTCCGCCATCAGGCCCAACGCCTGCAGCGCATCCTTGCCAGCCCGGATCCCGTCCGCCTGGGTCGGCCCCTCATGCCAGACCCCATTAACAGAACCCGCCAGCCAGCAGTCATCGGGCAATCCCGCGATGGAGAAGGCCGCAAGCGCATCGTCGTACAGCAGTCGCCCACCGGCTTGGCACGCAAGCTGGTAGGTCGGCACATAGCCACCCGCCATGGCGACAAAATCACACGGCACCCGCGTGATCCGATCCCGCGCCACCGCCCCGGCTCGCAGCGGGCCAACATCGACGCCCGCCACGTGGTTTTGATCAACCGACGCAATCGCTTGATCCACGCCGTGCTCAAACCAAATTGGAATGCCCGCTGATTGGACCTGATCGATCAGGGCATGGCCGTCATCTGGCCTCGCCCGAAAATCAACGAGACCAAAAACGCTCACCCCCGCGCGCGCCAACATCAGCGCCGCCCGATAGCCCTCCCAGCTGCCACAGACCACAACACCCTGTCGGCCTGGCTGGACACCGTAGAGTCGAATCAAACGCATTGCTGCGCTGCTCATCATGATGCCGGGCAAATCGTTATTCCGAAACACCACCGGCTGCTCGAGAGAGCCGGTGGCAAAAATCACCTGACGGGCACGGACTTTGAACAGGTGCTCACCCTGCACCACCGGGATCCAATTATCCGCGTACCAGCCGTTGCAAATCGCGCCAGTTAGCGTTTCAAGGTTTTCAAATTGTTCAACGCGCTCAATCAAGGCGGCGCGCGCTAAACCGTCGGCCGACCCAGCCGCCTCGGCATCGGCATCGGTATCGGCATCGGCATAATTCAAGGACCCACCCAACGCCACATTTTCGTCAACCAGCAACACGTCCGCGCTGGCCTCAGCCGCTTCAATACTGGCGGCCAGACCCGCAGGCCCACCGCCAATCACCAAAATGTCACAGTGCCGGTAGCTTTGCGCGAACCGCTTGGGCTCAAAGCCCTGGTCAATCACCCCCAGCCCCGCCCGCTTTCGGAAAAATCGCGCCCAGAGCTGCCAAACACCACGAGGCCTAAAAAAGGCTTTGTAGTAAAAGGCGACCGGTAAAAAGGGCGCGAGCCAACCGAGAATGGCATTGCGATCCCGTTTGAGCGTGCCACTAAAGTTCTGGGCCTGGACCACAAGCCCCTCGGTAATCAAAACACGATCGGCTAACGCATTGGGCTCCGATAAAAGCTGCACTAGGGTGTTGGCGTCTTGGCCTGCCAAGGTTAATAAGCCCCTCGGCCGATGATATTTAAAGGACCGTGAGAGCAACCACTGATCGTTTGCCGCAAGGGCCGTGGCTATGGTGTCCCCTTGCAGACCAGAATAAGACTGGCCCTCAAAGGAAAAGGTCACAGTTTGGGTTCGATCGACCCACAGGCCATAGGGTTCTGGCAGGCGCGGCTCAGGCATGAGGGTCTCCGCTGACGGCCCGCGTGAAGGTCACCCTTTCAACATAAAGCTCACTGCTGGCAAAGGTTCGAAGCACCTGATCGGTTAGGGTGTCGCGCTCGGCAATAAACCAGTACGACGTAGGCCGGTGACACCACCATTCCATCACCACGCCCGCCGCATTGTCGTCAAAGAAAACCTGCTCAGCCCAAGCTCTCGAATCCTGATGCCTTGGATCTGTTAGCGGATGTACTTCGCCGCCATAGAGAAATTCTGAGATATTTCGAAGCCCGTTCAGCGGACAGCGCAATAATTTCATACTGATTCCTTAGTGGCTCGCGGCGGTCGCGCCTGCCTCGTTAACTTGCTGAAACCGATAAAATCGCTCCAACTCAAAGGGCTGGATTAACGCGGGCACCTTGCCGGTTGCGACCAGCTCGGCCATGGTCTTACCGCTGATCGGAGTCGCTTTAAAGCCCCAGGTGCCCCACCCCGCATCTAAATAGTAATTCTCAACCGGACTCAGTCCCATGATGGGACTATAGTCGGGCGTCATATCGGTTGTGCCCGCCCATTGCCGAAGCAGCTTGGCCTGGGCCAAAAACGGAAACAACTCAAGGGCTGCTGCCGACAAAATCTCTCTTTGATCCAGCGTCGCACGGGTGTGATACAACGGGTAGGGGTCCGAGCCCCCGCCGATCACGAATTCGCCGCGGGACGTTTGATGAATATAAACGTGGACATGAGGCGAGCTGACATGCGGCGTTAAAACCGGCTTATAAGGCTGGGTCACCATCGCTTGCAGCGGAAACGAATGGATGGGTAGCTTGATGCCCGCCAACTTGCCCACCACGGAGCTTGCGCCCGCCACCGCCTGCACCACCGCCCCACAGGCAACCCTGCCGCGATTCGTGCGCACACCAACCACCCGGCCGGCATCGATCTCGATGCCTTGCGCCTCGGTCAATTGGTGCAATTCAACCCCGCGTTGACAGGCGCCACGCGCATAACCCCAAACCACCGCGTCATGACGCGCCGTTGCGCCATCGGCATGCCACAAGCCCGCCAAAACGGGAAAGCGGGCATCATCAGCCAGGTTTAGATTCGGAACCAATTCTTGAATGGTTTGCCGGTCCACCAGTTCCGAGCGCACGCCAAGATGCTGATTGACTTCGGCGCGCCAGCGAAAACTCCGAATGGCCGCATCACTGTGTGCGAGCGTAAGCTGCCCGCGATTCTCCATCATTATGTTGTAGCCAAACTCGTTGCTTAACCCTTGATAGAGCGCGACCGACTCCCGATAGAAGTTAACCCCAGATTCTGTTAAGTAGTTCGACCGGATCACCGCCGTGTTGCGCGCGGTATTGCCCCCACCCAGGTAGGCCTTGTCGATGAGCGCAATATCCGTAATACCGTGGTGCTTTGCGAGATAGTAGGCAATGCTGCAGCCGTGCCCACCTGCGCCAATGATGACCACATCGTAGTGCGACTTCAGCGGCTTGGTTGGCGTGAAATGGTGTTGACCAGGGTGCTGTTTACGCAAACCGTATTTAAGTAATCCAAAGGGCACTCTACATCCTTGATTTTTTTCTATTGGTTTCTTGCATCGTTCGCGATGTTCGGTTTAGTGATTGATCTTTAGCGCCTCAACTGAGCGCTCAGTCTGCCCCAGCCCCTGAGCGCGAAGCCTCGGTTGAGGGCACCAAGACCCGCCTGCCGAGATCTTGTAGGCGGTTCCATAACCAGGGATCGATCGTTACACTCGCCATATAGCGCTCCTCAAACAATGCTTGCAGCGCTGTGTTACCCCAATGGTCCTGCAACGACAATCCTTGGCCTTCCGGGTCTGAATGATCTGAACTGAAACCCCAATCGGATCGGGCCACTTCAATGCTAACGCTTGTCTCAAGCGGCGCGCTGGCCTGCCAGATTTTTGAATCCACCCGAATGCCCGTGACATCACCCTCTAAAAGCACCCACCGCAAGTGCGTTGGATCCTCAGTGCTCGGCCAACGGATACTGGCGTAATAGCCCCGCTGACAAACCTGCATTAGCAGCGGCAACATAAATTCAGGCTCAGTACAGTTGGCAAGCGTTGCCCGGCTGACCCCATGCTGACGCGCTTTGACATAAATCAGTTCCATACTCGGAATCAAACCAAACAGCGCACTGCCTTGAAAACAATCCAGCATCAACGCGTTGGACTCGTAGGTCACGGCCGGCGCCCACTGTTTGTGGAGTTCTAAACTGGGCAAGGCCGCCTCCAGCAAGGCCAGCCCGCCAAATCCCCATAACTCTAACGACAACACAGAGGTCGCCGCGCTCTCATACTCGCCTAAACTGTATCCCAAGGCCTCAAACGATTGTTTTAGCTGCCCGAGCAGCTCACCGTATGAGACGCGCAGCATCAGAGCACCGGCGCCGTTGGGAAATACCAATGATCTGGATTGAGGTCCTGTGACAGATCCGCAATAATCGGCGCACCCTGAAACATGGTATTGCGCACCCACAGCTTTGATTTTGGATCGAATTTCCCAACGCCAAAAAACGACAGCTTGGCCCGCAACAGATGCATGGGCTCAAGATTCCGATCAGACAAATTACCTCTAATATCGCCGTAGGGCAGCCCGCACATCGTTTGAACTCGGCGCACCGTTGCCAGTTGATCGGGATGGGCGATTAAAAAGTCGACCACTAGGCTTTCTGGGTTGTCCGCCAAGAACCGCTGCATCGCATCGAAGCACTGGCGCACGCCCAACGCTATTAGAAGCGGCATTTCGCGTTCCGCCCCAGCGTCACAGGCGCGATCGCCGAGCCTGGGCTCCATCTTTTCTTCAGAGCGGTACCAAAAAAGCGCGTGGTGGTTTGGGTCATCAAAATCAATATTCAAAGCCCAGTCGTAATGCGTTTCAAGCAACACCAGAAGCTCAACCAGAGTCATGCCGGAATCGAGATCTAGACGTTCCTCTACCGCCATGAATTCTTCAAGGGGGTCTACCAAGTGCGGATACAGCTCGAACAACAGCACCTGCACAAGTTCTTCGGCAGCCGGTCCATAGTGGTCCTCAACGAAAGTCTGCAGCGCCTTCCAGCCCCCACTTGTAAGTCCGGCACAAAATGCTGGCCTTGTTAACTTAGCAATCAAGGCAAGACAAGCCGCAATCAGAATTTGATTTCGACTCGTTTGGTAGTCCGCGGCAACGGTGGTCTCTTGGAGATGTTGCACAACCCGCCGTAGCATCGACTGCAAGGCGTACAATTTTGGCGCATCACAGTCTGTTTGATTCAGTACCCGCGCCAAGGCAATTTCCCGCTGGATCATCCAATGACTGATCAAAACCGGATGTTTAATCAGAAACGGCGCCATACCCAGCCCCGTCGCATTCCCAATACCGATATAGCGTTCGATCTCTGGCGCGATCGTCACGGCTGTACCGGGGGATTGTCTGCGCGCGATATGTTCCACCTGCCGACACGAAAAATGGCGCAGCATATAGCAGGTAAACATTTCCCCTGAAAAGGGTGTTCTAAAGCTCCGGCAACTGGTTTTCACAACGTGCCAGCCCGCCATACCGAATTTACCGCTGCCATAAACGGCCGTCGTTCGACAGAGATACCCCGCAACTTTCAAGCGCTCAACATCGGGTTGTCGCCCGGTTGCCAAACGCGCAACCACCTCTGCAAAAGACCGCGCGCTGCGGTTAGCCCGAGACAACACCAACACGTTCTCGTCCATTCTGCCGGCTTCTTGCAGTGGCACATTGCGCCGGAGCTGATCAAGCTGCTCATCTGATAACTGCCCTCGAACGAGCGCCATGGTGAGATCCCATTGATTACTGATGACGCGATCATTACGACGCGCGTTCTCCAAGGGCTTGGAAAACACGACAAAGTGGTAGGTCTCAGGGCCGGCTTCGAGGCAATAAATCGCCTCGCCGTAGCCTTCGTCGTCAAGCGCAAAGCACACCTCGGTAATCCGCCAAGCTTCTCGCACCATTCTGCGCACCAAGGTCCGCATGAAACTTAAGCGCGATGGCTGCATCATGCCGAGTCGATCAAGGTCCATTACCACTGCGGCGGGTCTTAAGGTTAAGGCCGCGCCATCATCGATTACGGTGCTGACCCTGGGGTCAAAGACCGCCCCAGTGACATCGTATGCAGGGGTCAAAGAATCGGTGATTGGGCTTGGCATGTGGACTAGACAGCGTTTGAGGTTGCGGGCGGGCCGAAGGAGGCTTCAAAAAATCTGAGCCAGTTATTACCCATGATTTTGTTGATATCGACTTCGCTAAAACCCCGCTGTGCAAGGCCCGCTTTGATATTGGGCAGGTCGCTGGCGCCTTGAAACCACTCGGGCTGATCTGGCCAGCGTTGATCCGCCGCACTGCCCTCCCCGTGATCGGCAACAAACGTCCAGCGGCCACTGCGCATCCACTCCAGGGTGTCATAACCCCAGTTTTGACACAGATCGGAACCAATACCGAGTTGATCGATTCCAATGCGTTCAACCGTTTGCTCAATCATTTCGCAAAAGCTCTGCAAGCTGCAGGCTGATCCATTTTTTAGGTGGAACGGATACAGACTCAGCCCCAGCATGCCCCCGGACTCGGCCAAGGCGTCGATCACGGTATTGGATTTGTTTCTCAGTGCCGGGTGAAAAAAGGCGGGGTTGGCGTGGGTAATGGCAATGGGCCGGGATGACAGCTCGATGGCGTGCAAGGTGGACCGCTCCGCGGAATGCGACATATCGATCACCATGCCGACCCGATTCATCTCTTGGATCACCTGCTTACCAAAACGCGTGATGCCGGAATCCTCGTCTTCGTAACAACCCGTCGCCAAAAGGCTTTGATTATTGTAAGACAGCTGCATGAACCGCGCGCCCAACTCATGCAGGACCTGCACCAGCCCCAGGTCATCATTAATCGGTGAGCAGTTTTGAAAGCCGAAAACGATCCCCAAGCGGTTGCTGCGCTGCGCCTCGAGCACATCCGCCGCCGTTTTTACCGGCATAATCAGATCGCTATGGTTTACAAAATGGCGGTGCCATTGGGTGATTTTGAGTAAGGTTTCTCGGAAGTCTTCCCAATAGGACACCGTGACATGCACCACATGCACACCGCCATCACGGGTTTTTTGGAACAGCGCGCGATCCCAGTTATTGTATTGCAGCCCATCGATAACTACATCAGATCGCATCGGTAAAAGGTCCAGTTTTTATTCTTATAATTTCGCCAATGTGTGCTTGCATTGCGATGATGTCAAGCGCTTTTAGCACGAATTTGTAAGCCCAAAAAACACCCCTTTTTGGGGCGTTTGCAACAATCGATCTCGAGACAAAGAACGAGTCAAAAGAACCTGATCAGCTGGATAATGCGGCAATGGACTCCAACAAACTTTGCGGCACCTCAACGCCAAATTCGGTGTGCTTGGCTCGCAGGTTGCCTCGGCGCTCGCCGGGCACCCTCACCAAACTGTCGGCGGTCAGCGCCGCCAACATGGACTCCAAGTGTGGGATATAACCCGTCGAAAAAAAGCTGGGGTCCATCGCTATAATCGTTTGACCGACATTGGGCGGACCCCCTTCCTCATTGGCAAACATGGACGCTTCATAGGAGCAATTGCTGCCGGTCAAAACCCCCGCGAGCAAGTCGACCATTAAGCCCAGGCCAAACCCTTTGGGGCCGCCGACTGGCAGTTGCGCGCCGCGTAGCGCGGCCGCTGCATCGGTCGTGGGCTCACCGTGCTCGTCGATGGCGTGCCCGGCTTCCAGGGGCGCGCCTTCCGCCGCCGCCCGGACAATATTCACCCGCGCCGTTGAAGCGGTTGCCATATCAAAGACGACGGGCTCGCTTTGATCTCGTGGAGAACCAAACGCGAAGGGGTTGGTGCCGAAAAAAGGCACCTTGCCGCCATGCGCTGCGACCGCTTTGGACGAATTCGCAAACACGAGGCTGACAAGACCCTGCTGCGCGAGCCGGCGCGCAAACCAGCCGAGAACACCCGCCGAAGAAGATCGATGAATGGCCATGATCCCAACACCTTGGTCCTTGGCCGTTGTGATCAGCCGATCCTCTCCAAGCAAATAGGCGGTATGACAAAAGCCAAAGCCGGCATCAACGACGGTGCTGGCATGGGAGGTGCGAACAACCTTGGGTACCGCATCGCCCAGGATCTTGCCGCATTTGAGGTGTTTCAAATAAAGATGGATGTAACCGAGGCCAACATTGCGAATGCCTTCTGCTTCGGCATCCATGAGCTCTAAGGCGACCGCTGACGCTTGGTCAAAACTCGCGCCGGCGCGTGTGAGTGCCTCAAAGCACAATGTTTCAATAGCCTCTAACTGCAGTACTGGCATAACCCCTCCCCCAACCTTTTTTTGCAGCCATTGTGGCAAAAAGGGCGGCGACGCGCCAAGTGCTGAAGCAACTGAATGCCTAGACGGTACAACGGACGCCTCAGACCCAGCAAACGGGCCTGAGACGCCTTTTATGCCGGCTTAATTCATCCCCGCGGCTGGGAACGACAGCGCGGTACGCTGAATCGACACCGACTGAACGGCACGGGCATCACTCACGGCGCGCCGATACGCGGCCATATCCTTCGACTGCATCAGCGCCTCATTACCCGACATCAAGTCAGTCATGTTGCGTGCTCTCGCATTGACCCAATGCGTCGCTGGGTTTTCACCCGCGCCGATGATGCGGCCAAAATAAATATCACCCGGAAAGTCACTCGCGGCGCTCGAGGCCATCAGCTTCTCAAAGGCTTTCATAAAAGCGCCAGGGTCAGACACTGACATGAGGGTGAGCATTGACACCGTGCCGGCTTGGCCTGAAAGATTGGCATTGATTTTCGCCATTTCCATGCTGAACATATTTTCTGACACCCGGTCCGCAGATCGGCTAAGGGTTGTCATATAGCGCATCCAGTCTGCAGATTGCGCATTGGCAGCGCTCGATTGCTCCATCACGGCAAGCGATGGGTAAACAACATTGATTTGATGCGTAGCCATGTTGTCGCCATTACTAATGTTCTGCACCAGTGTGACGCTGACCGGGTTGTTTTGGCCCGAGGGTGACGCCATGAATTGCTGCATCGACCCGACGACGGCCGCTGGATTGGTGGCCGTGATTTGGTACGCCATACCATAGGCCGTTTCAGGCGCCGCATGGTCGTCAGGCAGCACCGAAAAAGATGTCGCAGCGAGCGCTGCAAATAACAGCCCTTGTTTCATCATCATTTAACTCCTTTTAAAGGTTCACATTGGGCACGAATCATTTTGAACGCGCAGGCTTCAGATTCCGCGATCTGACATCTTGCTGCAATGATGGTTCGATATTGGTTCAGGCAAACCAATCACCGTCTCCGCCCAAGCTGATGGCGCCAGCGGGTCATCAATGGCCTCCGCATCGTAGAGATTTGCGCCTGCTGGCCAGGCATTTACCGCGCAATCCACCGCGACCCAAAGGCGAATCCGCCGGGTCTCAACAACCTAGTCGTCGAGCGCCCAGCAAAACGGCTTGATGCGCCAATTGCCAGCCTACCACTCGTCGCGATACCATCTCGGCGCGTCGCTTTTGTCCTGCGCCACCGTTCAGTGCAGGCTTTCGGCAAACCGCGGCGGGCTGCATGCATCCCGTAGCGGACGACGAATAAAGCAAAGTGCATTACTGGTTTGGCGTCGCGCGCGCACGCGAGCTTCGGATTGCAGCGTTGGCGGTAAACCCAATAAGTTTAGGAGTAATACCCATGCGTTCGTTATCCCCTGCTTCGCGTCTTGCCGTGCTACTGAGTTTGTTCCTGTTTAATAGCCCAACCTATTCGGAAACCCTATCATTGTCGGAAGCCATCACGATCGATGGTGTTTTAGAGGAAGAAGCGTGGTCCACTGCCCGTGAGTGGACTAAGTATTACGAATCAATACCGTTCTCGCTCGCCGCCCCACGGCATTTCCAAAAAGTGCTCATCTTGGAAGATGAAAACGGCATGTATTTCGGGTTCATTAACGAGCAAAGCAAAGACACGATCCGCGCGAACCAACACCAGCGCGATGATGAACGAGCCAATGTCGACAAGGCAGGGGTCTCGATCGACTTCGACGGCAATGGCCTCACCGCTTACGGGTTTTCAGTCTCAGCAGGCGGCTCCATCAGCGACAGCATTTACCGCAATGAAAACGAAGGCAATACTGACTGGGATGCGGATTGGGACTCGGCAACCCACATTGAGGGCGACGCATGGTTTGCAGAAGTCTTTATTCCTTGGAGCATCGCACCCATGAAAGCGCAGCGCGGGGACGTTAGAAAAGTGAAGTTGGCTTTTTGGCGAATGGTCGTCACGGAAGGCCGGGTCAACACCTCGATCAAGGGTAACCCACGACAAGAGAAATTCATGTCACTGTTCCACGATTACACCTTTCAGAACTACAGTGTTTCGAAGTTGGATTTTTTCCCGTTTATCAATGTCACCGAGGACCGGATTCTGGATAAAGTCGATACCAAGGTTGGTATGGAAGTATTTTGGAAGATCGACTCCGGCAAGCAACTCAACATCGCTTTGAATCCGGATTTCGGTCAGGTTGAAAGCGATGAGTTGGTCGTTAACTTTACCTCCAGCGAAACCTATTATTCAGATAAACGCCCCTTCTTCTCGGAAAACCACTCGTTATTCGATGTCAAAAGTAACGAGATGTTCTATATCATCAACACTCGGCGCATCGGCGCGGCCCCCGACTACAATTGCGAAAGCTACGCCCCGGAGGCGCAAAGCGCCTGCGAAGCCAGCCAGGTCGGTGTCACCGACATCGACTACGCCGTTCGTTATACGCAACAAAATGAGACACTCGATTTTGGGTTTTTAGGGGCCTCTGAAGCCGACCCGGCTTACAGTCGCGGCAACGATTTTTACGCTGTTCGTCTGCGAAAAAATGCTCAGCGGTACTCCATAGGCTATCTAGGGACGTATGCCGAACGTCCTATTTTGGAACGAGACGCCATCGTGCATTCCTTGGATTTGACTTACCGCCCTACCGATACCTTGCGCGTCGCAACCGTTGTGATGGGTTCCTCGATTGACCAAGGCATAGACAACCGTCATTCCTCAGGTGAGGCCTTTCGGATTGGTATTACCGCCTCACCGAACAAAGGCCGCTGGCATGATGTGAGCCTTATGTTTTTTGATGATGAGGTCGATATCAATGATATGGGGTACCAAATGATCAATAACTGGGCCTACGCCGGCAGTCATAATGGCTGGAAATTTACAGACTATGACGCGTCGTCCCCGCTGCTTGCGACTGAAATCAATGCCAACATTGCCGTTGAAACCAATGCTGATTTTTCAACCGCTGGTAAATCCATTCAGTTCGCCTACGGTGGTAATTTTAAAAATACCGCAGGCTTTCAGATCGAGAACTTTTATCGCACCGCTGGCAAGGACTTTTGGATTACACGGGATAGCCTGACAGCACCGGCGATTAATAAGCCGGTAAACTTCGGCACGCAACTGAATTTGATGGGCCCCTCGAATAAATTTTTCAATTACGGGCTGCAGTTTTACCGCGGCAAAGGCTCTGAATGGTATTCAGCCTTGGGTTATTCAACAACCTACGGTGCGAAAGCGAGCTTCTCCCCTCGGGATAATTTGAATTTCACGCTGATGTACGAACACGGCTATGAAGACGACTGGCTCAATTGGATTGAAGATAACTTACTCGGCATCTACCAAAGAAAGCAGCGCACCACGGTGGTTTCCATGAACTGGTTCGGTGGCGACAAGCATGAACTCCGGGTCAAAGCTCAAATGGTAGCCTTCACGGCAAGACAGCCCAGCGCCTATCTCGGCGATCTGGAGGGCGCTTTGACGCCAGTTGATGTCGCGCTATCCCCGTTTAGCTTGAGTGATTTGGCCTTTCAAGTTCGATACCGCTACGAAGTCTTGCCGCTCGCCTATCTGTACGTGGTCTATTCCAAAGGCGGCCGGATCGTTGAACTCGATGAGGAAGACCGATTGGGCAAACTTTATCAAAGACCGTGGGATAACCCTCAGGCCGATAGCTTCACCGTCAAGCTTCGGTACCGATTCTAATGTTGGGTGCTGAG
>Ga0315320_10002907_pt1 | contig 14095 bp, 10 predicted proteins | sample M140m21515metaG_FD_203458 | JGI IMG/M metagenome (GOLD analysis project Ga0315320, IMG submission 203458) | Ammonia-oxidizing marine archaeal communities from Monterey Bay, California, United States - M1 40m 21515 | ecosystem: Environmental > Aquatic > Marine > Coastal | place: USA: California... | reverse complement strand
GGCTCGTGTGCTTGAAACACCATCCGTTTGCCTTCGTCATCAACGAGTAGCGCAACCAGATGCTCTTCGCCGACTTCGGCGAGCACCGTGTACCAAGTGAACGGCTTGAGCTGGAACTCGTTCGCACGTGTATGAGCTGTCTTTTCGTTGTTGGTCAGCAGGACGGCTCCCGACTTTCCAAAATAGATTCTGCTGACGTGATGTCCGATTTCGACCAACGGAACTTTGGCGTCGCCGGGGCGATCATCGATTTGAAAGCGGCAGGTCATCAAGTATTGCGAGGGAAGATTTCCCATCCCGATGCGTGGGATATCGCCGAGAAGATGGCCGATTTCGCATCGCTGTTGCTGGTACTCCTCTGTAGCGGCGATGCCGACAAGAGTCCCGTCCTTCACCGACCACTGTATGCTCTGTTTTGGCCACCAGCGTGGTTTGAAAATCGGCTTCGCTGAGGAAAAGGTTTCTGCAAAGAGCAACTGCCCTCGCTCAAGCATTAGGGTGTTGAGTTCGTCACTCTTCGTCGACTTTGCTACAGCAGAGTCACACGCAAACGTAGAACAGACAACTACGGCAACCAGGATGAGGCGAGTCAAGTTTGCAATTCGAATTGTGGTATCACCTTCGAGTGTGTGTATCGCTTACGTTAATCAGACATTTTGACTAACGAAGCATCGTCGAAGTATCCAACAGAGACAAAAAAAGGCACCGCCAATCACTGACGGTGCCCTAGTGGAGGCGGCGGGAATCGAACCCGCGTCCCGTGACGTTTCAGAACAAACTTCTACGTGTGTATTCGGTCAATTTAAATCTCGTGAAAAACCCCCCGGCCGACAGGGTGTGTCCTTCACCAGCCCGGAACAAATTTAGTCCTGCCCGTACTAGGCGATGAAACAGAACGAGTCGGATTTGGCGACCGATTGGTAGGCCCTTCCGACTGGGGCCATCGCTCGGAGCAACTTAACTAAGCTGCCAGAGAAAACTGAGCTTCGGCAATTGAAGCTGTGGTCGACTTTTTGCGTGGCCTGCCGACCAACCACGACACGCGATCTGAACCTCTTACAATCCGGTCGAAACCAGTACGCCCCCCTTGTTTGGATGGAATTGTGCGTGCGAACAACAAGTTCGGTCACTCAGTACGGCGTTATTTAGGCTGGATTCTACAATCGCCAAAATTTGCCCTACCCTTCAGTATACGTCTACCGGCAGACTTGTGGCAGAAACTTGTCCACTTGTGTCGGTTTTGTCGACGCGGCTTGCTGGAAATAGGCTGATTTTTCTGGAAAAAGACTGAAAAAATGGTTGTGCCGACTCATACTGGAAGTCATCCTCGGATGCACTTTGACGGGAATGTCTCGGTGCCAAATTTCTTCTCGATTTGACGGTGATAATATGAAGCCCGTACTCTTTCATAAGTCTTTATGGCCTTTTGCATCGAACTCTTTGCAGCATACGAGTGGTAGAGCAATGTCTCGTCAGCCATTAATGAATAGATTACCAGTTCTCAAGCCGTCACGAATCGGTGTTCTATGCATGTGGTGTGTCATCGTCTGCGTAGGGTTAGCCTCGTCAGCATCTTCAGTCTCAGCTCAAGAATGGGCGGAAAAGATGTTCTCGGTGACCAGCCATAATTTTGGCACGGTTGCCAAAGGCTCAAAAACAGAATTTCGATTCGTATACAGGAACTTATACGAAGAGGATGTCCATGTTAGCAGCGTCCGTACGAGTTGTGGCTGCACTCAGCCAGCAATCACGAAGAAGTTGATTGAGACTCATGAGACGGGAGAGATTGTTGCGGTGTTCAATACGCGAACTTTTCTCGGACAACATGGTGCAACGCTCACTGTGACGTTTGATCAGCCGTTTCAGGCAGAAGTACAACTGCGAGTGGCAGGCAATGTTCGGGGAGACGTCACGTTCGAACCATCGTCAGTAAATCTTGGCAACGTTGACCTCGGCCGTGGGGCAGAACAAGTTGTAAGAGTGTCCCATGTTGGTTCAACACCCTGGGAGATAACGGATGTTCGAAGTGCAAATGTTAATTTTGAAGTCTTGCTCTCCAAACCCCAGCATACAGGCTCTCAGTCCGCATATGAGCTCACGCTTCGACTGAAACCGGATGCTCCGGCCGGATATATCAATGACCAGCTCATTCTTGTCACAAACGATCCGCGGGCTTCACAAATTCCGATGGATGTCGAGGGCCGTGTTGTAGCCGAGGTAAGTGTAAGCCCACAACTTCTAGCCTTGGGAAATGTTGTACCGGGTGGCACCGTTACAAAAAATATTGTTGTGCGAGCCAATAGACCGTTTTGTGTCACCGGCATTGTGTGCAATGACGGCTGCCTGAGCTGCCCAGCAAAAGAAACACCAGCGAAGGTGCATATTTTACCCGTTACTTTTCAGGCCGGAGATGTTGGTGGCCGCATTGAGCGGGAGTTGACAATTACGACTGACTTGGGCGATGGTGCGGTTCCTGTTGTTACCGTCCAGGCGTTGGTCGATGGTGCCCCTGCCGATGGCGCCTCAGCCCGTCGTACGCCTTCTCCCGAGCAGTCGGTAAGTCTTCGTTAGGTTTTAGTCTTCACCGGTCCTCTAGGGCTAAATATTGTCGAGGTGATGGACCAATATATTTGGCAACCGGGCGGATTAACCGGTTGTCACTCATTTGCTCAATAATGTGGGATGTCCATCCACTCATTCGTGCAACGACAAACAGTGGCGTGAAAAGATTGATAGGAAGCCCAAGGGCGTGGTAGATCCTGGCTGCAGGCCAGTCGAGGTTTGGTTTGAGACGTTTTTGTTCAAACAGCACTGACTCGACTTTGTGCGCGAGTTTTTCTAGCTTGCGGTACGGTTCGAACGAAGGACTGCTGTCATCCAGCTGATGTCCTGCTTCGCGCAAAAGAATTGCCCGAATATCACCGGATTTATATATTCGGTGTCCAAATCCCATGATGACATCCTTGTTTTCAAGTTGTCGGGCAACCCAAGGTTCGACGTTTTCTGGTGTGCCTATATCCATAAGTTGTTCAAGGACTTTTTCATTTGCACCGCCATGAAGTGGTCCTTTGAGTGCGCCGATAGCAGTAGCGATTGCTGAGTGCATATCAGAACCCGTAGACGTCACGGTCCGGGCTGCAAATGTCGAGGCATTGAATTCATGCTCGGCATACAAAATGAGTGTTTTGGTGAACACATTTGCAGCATTTTTAGAAATCTGCGTGTGACACAGTTTTTCGAGAAGGGCAGTTGCAAGAGGTTTTTTGGGCCAGGGGGTAGGCCGCCTGCCAGAAATACAATCAATCCATGTGGCCAATAAAGCGGGAACGTGTCCGAGAAGTTGTTCAGCTTTCAATCGCTCTTGGGAAAGGTCTCGATTATGAGGCATTTCCTCAGGTCCATTATCACATTCAAGTTGGCCAAGAATGCTTACGCCAGTGCGAAGCACATCCATGATTGAACATTGGGGAGAAGTTTTGGCAAGTCGCTCGAAGCACCACAGGACTGTTTCAGGCAAAGACTGTGCATGCGTATAGAGACGCATCGCGAACTCTCGAAGTTGATCCTCGGTGGGAAGATCACCCCACAGGAGAAGGTATGCGACTTCTTCAAAGCTACATTCCAAGAGATCTGTTATCGCGTACCCTCGGTATCGGAGGATTCTATCGAGTGAACAGATGCTGGTGTGGCCCGCTGTGACACCAGCGAGTCCATTTCTAGAATCTTTGCTATGAGACGATGGGTCAGGCATGGGAAAAAGTTGAGGTGTATGAACTATTATTAGTGCTACTTTTTGGAAAATCGATGGGGTTAGTGGATCAAATTGATGAGTTGTGTCAAAAGTTTTTATTGTTTCCCAAGGTCGGATCGTAGTCTAGCAATTCGTAGAGTTCTTCACGTGTCTGCATTAAGTCAAGAAGAGTTACTTGACTTCCTTCATCTCCAAGAACTTCGAGCCCAACTTCAATCGCTTTCATCGCCAGCCGAAGAAGTGTGACCGGGTAGAGTACTGCTGCAAAACCCATAGCCTCAAGTGTCTCACGAGATAAAAGCGGACCTTGCCCAAACTCAGTCATATTGGCAAGTCCCATTGATTGAAGTTCTTGTAGAAGTGCTCCTGCTTCCGAAAATTCGTCTTGGCTTTGAAGGGCCTCAGGGAAAATCCAATCAGCCCCAGCGTTGTGGTATGCCTCTATACGAGAAAGGCAGTCTTTCATCGACCCGACACCTCGGACGTCAGTTCGAGCAATAATGACGGTGTTGTCACTTTGCCTACCTTCGCAGGCAGCATGGATTTTTTCAGCCATTTCACTTTCTGAAATGACCTGTTTGCCATCGAGATGCCCACATCGCCTTTCAAGTTCCTGGTCTTCAATCTGGATCGCCGCCGCTCCAGCAGCTTCGAGGTGGCAAATGTTTTTTTCTATGGCAGCTGTATCACCATAGCCGGTGTCAGCGTCAACGATGACGGGCAGGCACACGTTTTGTGTAAGTCGAAACGTTTGACGCTCGAGCTCTTCGAACGGAATAAGCCCGACGTCAGGAATTCCAAGTAGCCCGGCTGAGAGTGCTGCTCCAGAGAGATAGACTGCTGAAAACCCTTGACGTTCAATCTCCCTGGCTGCTAGTGGGAAAGGTGCCCCGACGATGGTGATCGGTTGATTTTCTACGGAAATACGAAGATTTTTACCACTTTGTCCTACAGGTTGGGGCGTCGCGTAGTCAGTCATCAAATTGGTACTCGTGAACAGGGAAGAACCGAGGCGATATGCTACGTAGAGTACCGTAACGACTCCTAAAAGAAATGCCGGGTAAACACCCAACAGCAAGAAGGTTTTTGGTGGGCCAGATGGAAGGAGAAAAAACACGCTATGGCTTCTTGAATGTCGTGCCTTTAGCGTTGGCTGAATGGGTGATTTTTACATGTGTTTTTGCGGTAGCAGGAGCATGGCCAGCACCGGACGTGAACGAAGGTTACTATCTGGCAAAAGCTCGGCACTCGGTGAATCCCGAATGGTGTGGAAATGACTTTTTTCTCAATTCGGAAGATGCACATGGGCTTTTTTTCCTGATCCTTGGTCCTCTTGCCGCTTCAGCCAAGCTTTCAACAGCAGCCTGGGTTGGGCGATGGGCTGGCTGGTTGGCTTTGGCAGGAGGGTTTCGTCATGCAGTCATGCAACTCTTTCCATCTTTTCTTCATCGCTTATTTGCAATCACCATGTTTTCCTTGGCGGCTCGCTATACCACCATGGCTGGAGAATGGATGATAGGAGGATGTGAGGCAAAGGTATTTGCATGGGCCCTTGTATTAGGTGCATGGGGCGAGGGTGTTCGTGGTCGCTGGGCTTATGCCTGGCTACTGAGTGGAGCCGCGACGGCGTTTCATCCATTAGTCGGTGGTTGGATGATGATCTCAATCGCTTTTGTAGCATTAATCCAGTCAATAAAACGGAGAGACCAAATTGACTGGTTGAACCTCTGTGGTCTTTCTTATGTGATCGCTGGGCTTGTTGTGGCATTTTATGGCGTCTGGCCGGCCCTACAGATGTCCAGTGGAGTAGCTGCGGATATTCGTGAGCAGGCCGCTGCAATCTACGTTGTTGATAGGTTGCCGCATCACCTTCTCCCTAGTTCGTTTCAGGAGTCACTGGTGACTCGGCATCTGCTCGCCGTCATATTTTGTGGAGTGCTTTACGCAGCATTGCCTTCTGGTTCACGTCACCAAAGAGGGCTGATGATGGTTCTGGCAGCTGTTTTGATTTCTTGTAGTGGTTTCGTGATAAGCCTGTGTGAGCAGATTGCTCCATATTTTACGTACAGCTTATTGCGATTTTACTGGTTCCGGCTTGCCGATGGTCTTGTTCCCCTTGGGCTTTGCGTGCTGCTTACTCATTTTCTTTTTCGGACACCGTCAAGTTCTCTTGGTGAACTCCTTCGTAGCAGACGAAGTCGTTTAGTTGCCTTAATTCTTTGCCTTTTCGCATACGATTCTGTTCTTCAATCGAAGCATTGGCCATTGCTTACGGACTCCTTTCATCCGCGGAGTGATAAACGTGTTGAGTCAGTTTCATGGAACGAGGTTTGCCAATGGGTTCAGAAAGCAACGCCACCAACAGCCTGTTTTCTTACACCACGTGGTGCAGCGAGTTTTCTTTGGCGTGCTCAGCGATCAGAGGTTGTTGCGTGGAAGAATGTACCACAAGACCCAATTTCAATTGTGGAGTGGCGAGACCGCATTATTGACTGTTTTTCTTATGACGGGACAATCAAAAATTTGGCAAGCAGCACATGTAGTTTAGGAATACCTCATCTCAACCACATCGCGACTACGTATAACGCGAACTTCATCGTTGCGCCGTTAAAAAGTTTTAACGCAATGCCTCGTCAGCCACAGGCAATGTACAGGAACAAGCACTACGTCGTTATCAAAATCCCGATTGATAATTAAATAGAGTAGCGTAGAAGTGAGTATCGCTACTGCCAGCGAATGCCCAGTTTTTGGCACTGCAAGTCAAGAGCTTTCGCAAAGGCTGGAAGAGGATAATTAGTCTGTTTTGCAGTTGCCCAAAAGTAAGTGGAATCAACTATTTTTGGTGGTAGTTTTCCTGTGCGTGTAGCATTTGCAACTCGTTCACAATACTGGATATCCTCTGGCCTGGTTGCACGCAGTCCAGTAATCAACCGGTCTTTGAGAGATACTTCCGTGTTTGTTGTTTTAGGAACTTCAGCAGCAACAAACCTAGGGAGAAGTGCGGTCAAGATACCGATAGCGATTACAGTAGCCAGCTTATTCAATGGCATCAGGTGACGCTCCCTGTCTCTTTCGTACATGTGAATGAACTTATATAATGAAGTGCGTATTTTTTTCTATATGACCATTATTGGAATCGTGCGAGTGCGTACGACTTTTTTCCAGAACGCAATACGAGAGCCGTTCGCCCTGCCAAATCATCAGAAGTGATGTGATAGGACGAATCAGAGACCCGGACATTGTTAATGTAGGCCCCGCCTTGCTCTATCGTGCGCCGAGCTGCCGAGCGGCTGGCAGCAAGTTTCGTTGATGACATTACTTCTATAAGGGGGAGGCCTTCGCCGTTGAGTGTTGCTAATGAAAATTGATGACTGGGGACATCAGCGAAGATTTCAGTCAATGCTGCGTCGGTGAGGTTGTCAATTGCTGCGCCAAAAAAAGCAGCGGTGGCTTGCTGCGCAGTACGGAGCCCGCTGTTGCCGTGGACAAGTTGAGTCAGTTCTTCGGCGAGTCGTCGCTGAGATGCTCTGCCACTAGGGTTTTCCTCCTGCTCTTGAAGGATCGTCTGACATTCCTCCAGTGGCATTTCGGTTAGTCTTAACAAGCATGTCTGTGCATCACCGTCACTGAGGTTCATCCAATATTGGTAAAACCGATAAGGGCTTGTTCTCGATGGATTCAGCCAGACTGCACCGCTTGCAGTTTTCCCCATTTTCGAACCATCAGCCTTTGTCAGTAGTGGGCATGTGATGCCATGCAGATTGAGGGCGCGTAAACGTCTCCCAAGCTCAATGCCTGCCGTGATGTTGCCCCACTGATCGCTGCCTCCGATCTGGACGTGGCAGTCGTACTTGTCTGCAAGGTGAACGAAGTCCCAGGATTGGAGAAGCATGTAGCTAAATTCGGTATACGAAAGCCCGCCTTCACGATCGAGACGACTCTTGACTGAATCCTTGCCAAGCATCTGAGAGAGTGGGACATGCTTTCCGACATCACGAAGAAATTCCAGGTAGCTAACACCATGCATCCAATCGGCATTATTTACAATATGGATCGTTTGGTTGGTTGACTCCAAAAGACCTTTGATTTGTTCTCCAACAGCCGTAATGTTTGCATTGAGTGTCTCGTGTGAGAGAAGATTTCGCTCCTCGCTCCGCCCACTAGGGTCACCGATCATGCCGGTAGCGCCACCAATCAGTGCAATGGGTTCGTGGCCAGCAAGAGCAACCCGTCTGAGCAGAATAATTGCAACGAGGTGTCCCACATGCAGGCTATCTGCAGTGGGGTCAAACCCGGCATAGATTCGTCTTCCTGGTGTTGTGAGCCAATCATGGAGCGCATCAGCATCCGTGGTCTGGTGTACCAGACCACGTTCAGTAAATTCGTTGAGAAGATTTTTAGTCATAGATAGATAGTGCTTGAAAGTGTTTTTAGCTACCGCCAGATATCACCATCAGAAAAAGGGTGACTTTGATTATTAAGAGTTGGCTTTGGCAAAACCTTCAAAATTTGTTCAGCGAGGCGAACGTCTTCTTTTGAAGTGATTTTTATATTCATTGGTGATCCACGGACTACCGTGACAGCGTGTCCGGCTGCTTCAACCAGCTGTGCTTCATCCGTGGCATTTCTGTGGGTGTCTTTTGTGAAAGCTTTGGCGAGCATTGTTCGACTAAAAACCTGAGGCGTTTGCGCTTCCCAAAGACTATTTCGGTCAACGGTGCCTGTGACGCACTGATTTTCATTAATACGTTTGAGCGTGCTTACAACAGGTGTGGCTAAAATTGCTGCACCCGTCTTGATGGATGTCGCGAACACATCCTCAATCCATCGGCTTGCCAAACAAGGACGCGCGGCATCATGAATGGCAACAAAGTCTATTTCTTCATTCAGTTTACTAACGCCGTTGTAGACGGAATCAGCTCTCTGTTTGCCTCCTTCAGCGACCTTAATGCCCATAAATGCGAGGTCAGGACCAAATTTGTCCATGAAGTATTCACGGTCCTCGGGAGCAATGACAACGATGAGTTGTTTTACGTCGGGGTGGTCAAGGAATTTTTCTGCAGCATGCAGCCAGACCGAGCGTCCAGACAGGGGCGCAAAAGGTTTTTTATAATTGGTATCACCAAATCGGCTGCTCTTTCCAGCTGCGACGAGGATTACTCCAAAGTTAGGCATTCAGTGGTCTCGTGAGTAGGAAGAGTGTGCGGTTTGTATCCACTGTTTTTGAAGCACGCTGATCACAAGGTTGTTGTGCGTCACTTTCAAGATCATGTTCTAAAGCGGGTTTGATGTATTCACGGTCCACTTTTGCAATAGCCAGCGCAATACATTTTGTATCAGCAACATTGGGATCGATGCGCATCAATTACATCATGCCACCACCCATACCGCCACCGCCCATGCCACCCATGCCACCGCCTCCCATGCCGCCTTGTTGGCCGCCACCCATGCCACCTTGCTGGCCGCCTCCCATGCCGCCTTGTTGCCCACCACCCATACCGCCTTGCTGACCACCACCCATACCGCCTTGTTGTCCACCACCCATGCCACCAGCGGCACCTGTTCCGCCAGCTCCGCTTGAGTAATTGAAAGTAGTGACTTGTCCTATGCCGGAAAACAATGGTGTTGAAGTAATACGAACATATTTTCTATTGGCTGAAATGACGGCCATCGCTTGAAGGTTTGTTCCTTCTGGGAGCGTCGTGATAATGGGCTGATATCCAACTGCATTCCCCGTAGTGAATGGCCGTTGGGTCGAGCCGGGGGTTGGATTCTTTGGCCGAGTATTCGAAAGCGAATCAACAGCGGCGTCATTGGATAAAGCGGCTAGTTGCTGAGCTAAAATGGTTTTACTTAATTCCTGTTGGACAAGGATATCTTGAGCCACCTGAGCCTCGGCCACCGGTTGACGTCGGCGACCAGCAGGCAATTCGATAGTGAAAAGCATTTCGTCACCGACGACCGCCAATTGCTTTTTCATGGTCTCTTCAAATTGCGTGCCTTTGTAAAGCGTTAATTCGGCAGTCACTACACCCGCGGTCACCTCACCAGTGATGCGTCGTACAAGTGCTCTGTATGTGCCGGGAAATGCTGCTGTTGCAACATATCGCTCTTGACTGAACCCTTTGTTTTCAGACGATACTCCGGCTTGATCATCTCCAAGTAACATTCCGCCAGATGTTGATCGAGGCGAAGCAAGTGAGCAAACTGTTCCAGGTGGCTCTTCAACAATCAAATCAATATCGGCGTCTCCATTCCACGTTAACTGCAAATCAATATCTCGAATAAGTGCAGTATCTATAACTTTCCGAAAGTAGTCAGCGCTTTTCTTCTTTCCCTCGGACTCAAGTTTTTCAATAGTAGATTTGGCAAGTCGAGCAGCGCGGGTTGCAATGTCTTTCTGCGTTATTGGCCATTCGTGGGCGAGCACACCAGCGCACGTCCATCGCAGCGAATCTGGATCATCAAGGTCCGCGGCCAATTTAAAACCTAAGGCATAGGCTTCTCTGCAGTCAGGCTCGAGAATAGCAACTTGTTTGCAGATACTCAGCGACTGCTTCTTTGATCCAAGCCTTGCTAAGTAACTAGCAAGCGATAAAAGATCGATCGGTGTTGAGGCTAAATCAGCAGCTGACAAAAGAGCACGCTCAACTTCTGCACGAGGCCTGCCAGCACCTTCAAGCGCGAGCGCAAGAGACTCATACATCCAAGGCTGTGCGTGCCCGGTCAAGATTGCTGCACTCAGAAGATTCGCCGCAACTTCGTAACGGCTTGATCGTCCAAGAACCGCCGCCGACGCCCGAATCCGTGCAAGTCGTACAGCTATTTCTTCAGGCGAAAGTCCACCTTTTTCAGCGGTAAGCCCAGGGGGAGGCCCGAGGTATCTTGCGATTTCACTTCTAAGATTCTCGGATTCCAACATGGACTCAGGCAAAGCGAGTTCGTCCAAAGGCACAGATGGTCCACGAGGCGTGCTATCTGGGGTACCGAGGCCATTTCCTTGTGTCGTACTGGTGTCCAGAACTTCGGTTGAATCTGCCTGAGTACGTGAGGACGTAGCTGCCTGCGCATCGGCAACCTGAAACATGCCTCCTCCCATACCGCCACCGCCCATGCCACCACCGGCTTGAATGCCACCACCTTGACCGCTGTTGATACCTCCGGCACCACCAAGGCCACCACCAGTTTGGAACGGATTCATGCCACCACTTGGGTTTACTGGAATCACAAGGTCCGCAACCGGATACACTTTGATTGATAGGTAATTATCGGCTGCATATTGTTTGTCTGTAATGAGCAATACCTCATCCTGAATTACATATGTAAGTGGCGTTTCGAAGACATTTGACAGCAGACGCCGAAGCGCGGATCGAGCAGAGACGCCACTGTAGGTTCCTTGAATGGCTCCCGGTTCATTGACGTCGAGGCCAAGCTCTCCAGCAAGAACTCGATCGTCAAGTTTTACAGGGATACCGAGGGTGTCCTGGAGAGTGACCTCAAGCTCTCGAAGGGATGCACCTCCACCAAAATCGAGACTTACATTTTCTTCGAGCGAGGCATAAATTTTTGCTTCTGTTTCGGAGGTGCCACCGAGGTCAACAGACTTGTACTTTTTCCGAAGTTCTGAAATTCTTTCCCATCTGGCAGGAGCAGGGTACACAATGGGGGGCTCATCTGGATAAGGAATTGCAGTGATGTCGGCCAGCTGGAGCGCGTCCATGAAACCACGTTGCATCTCCCTTCGAAACCGCGTGTTTTTTGTGTGATAGTCAAGAATTCCAGCGACTATCGGTGCTTGGCGAGCGAGTGTTCTTGCGGTAACCGGAATTCCTTGATTTGCGTAAAGGTCTGGTGCATCAAATTGCATTTCGACAGCAACATCACGCTCTGCTTCAACAAATTTTGTTGTTGGTTGTTGGTATCCAACACGAATCCCCTCTTCTACAAGTGCTCGATAACGTTTGCTGAGTTGACTAAATTTATCCTCACGGCGTTGGAGCTCACCAGCGACACGAGCACGCTCTCGGCCGATTGCAGCCGCTCGTTCTTTTGATATGTCACGCTCAGTTTTTTCACGAGAACGCACGATTGATTCTCGAAGACTTATTTCAATTTGGCGGCTCAGTCGACCTCGTAATGCTTCTTCAATATCAGCGGAATTACGCACACTGAGTTGCAGGTTTTTGAGCTCGATTCGAGCTGCCTCCGGGTCATTGCCCATGAGGTGCCGAGCATCACGAAGCCCAACGGCAATTTCTCTTTCGAGTATCTGCCCCCTGATTTTCCGACGATCTTGTATTTCCTGAATTTCTTCTTGCGAATCATCAAGGCCAGCGAAACCGTCATCCGTTGGCTGCGGAAGTATTTTGGGTTTCGTGCGTTCGGAAGTGGTGTCTGTTTGAGGCTTCTCTTTCGACGGTTCAGTTTCTTCTGCAACCGTGAAAACTTGCGTAGGAGTGTCCATCTCACCGCCCCGAATGATGGCAGCTCGAACAATAGCCGCATCCGTGTTATCAGGGTCTCGCTTCAGAGAGGCTGCTGCAAGTCGTGAGGCTGCTTTATGGGCTCCGGAAGCCTCAGCTTGTCGAGAAAGCAGAGCTAACGAGGCTGCTTCAGCCCGGATTGATGAGCGTGTCATATTAAGCCCATCTCGCCCGAGCAGCGGTAGGAAGATACCGCCGGTATCAAAGGCGTTCCGCGCAAGTTGTTCGAGAAAAGCGTTGTCGCTCGATGGCTGCCGTTCGGGTACTTCAAAACGCAGGTTGACTTCACTCCATGCTTCAGGGCGATCGGAAAAAGGTGTAGTTTCTGTTGAAATCTCGATAACGCTTTTTGTGAGTGGGCCCAAAAGTAATACGAAAGATTCCCGGTCATACCGAAGTGGTGGCATTTGAAAAGGAAGCATCGCCATTGATGCATCTTCGGTCGTTGTCGTAATCGAAAGCGTCTTGTCGTCCGGCCACAATATTGGTGAAATTAAGCGAGGTGCCAAGGAAGCCCCAGCCTGGCTTGCTGGGAGTGTGCTACTTGGTTGCACGACGTTTCCGCCGGTCTGGGCTGCTAGTGCAGCAAGGCAAGGCCAGTTAACCTTCGGTCCAATCGTTACGGCCGAGAATGAAACACGGCTATCACGAAGAGCTGCGACTGTAATTGCAAAATCTTCGGGGAGAATTCCACTAAGCCCTGGGCCGTCTCCAACATAGAGTATCGCGGCAGGAGATGATTCTGATGCCAGTGATTCTAAGGCTGATCCTAATACGCCAAGAAGATCGGTATTGCCTAGCGGTGTTCGGTCAGCCAGAAGCTTTTGTGCATCGCTGACGGCATCACTTTGCGCTCCTTTAAATCCTTCCATCAACGGTGCGAATGTTGTATCGACAGCAGAGAGCATGACACGGTCACTCGTTCGGATATTCGCCAGGAGACCACGAACGACTTCCTCTGACTGCTGCTGCAACATCCCGCTCTGGCTGGCTGAAGTGTCAATCAGAATGCAGATTCGAGTGGCAGCAGTTTCGCCACTATTACCGCTGGCTTGAATTCCAACAGCAGTGACAGCTGGTATCGATTCATCCTGATGAGTCGCGTGTGTCACGGTGATGGTTGCATCAGTTGCCGTTGCATCTGCTGCGAGAGAACAAAGTGCCACTGCTGTGAGCAAACTGATCACAATGTGGGAGCAGATTGCGAGCAAGCCTCGATGGTAAGACGATGGGCAACAGTGCATGAATAGGCCTCTGGCGTGGGTTTAGACTACGCAGTTCAAATTGCTTTTTGGTCGTTTATGAGACCACGAACCGCGCATTGTTCAAAACGGATGATATTTTCACTTCCCGTTGCCGCCAATGTCGATTCCGGGAAAAAATCACTTATTTGCAAGTTTTTCGCCTTGAGGAAACCCCTCCGGCGGGTTTAGGGTCTTTTTTTAGCAGTTAATGGCAATTTTGAAGCGGGTGTCCGGTACAGCGACAATGCATCCTTGAAGAAACTGAATGAGCGAAAATGAATAAAGTTTGTATTTATCGGTCAGCCATTGGAGTAGCCAAATACGCGATATTTCTTTTTGGCCTTGGGTTCTGTTGCGACCAGACCTTCCACCAGTTGTTTGCTGCGCCGGCTGGCTCTGACGATGAGTCGCAGGTCTTGAGACAACTTACGTCGGAAGAAAAAATAAATATCAATGTCTATGAGTCAAGCAATCGCAGTGTTGTAAATATTAATACAAAGGCAAAAGTCGCCAAAGGGTTTTTTCTCATGGAAGCTCCATCGGAAGGTGCTGGGTCTGGCATTGTGATAGATGAGCAGGGTCATGTGCTGACTAATTTTCATGTCGTCGAAGGCGCA
>Ga0315320_10002903_pt1 | contig 14103 bp, 9 predicted proteins | sample M140m21515metaG_FD_203458 | JGI IMG/M metagenome (GOLD analysis project Ga0315320, IMG submission 203458) | Ammonia-oxidizing marine archaeal communities from Monterey Bay, California, United States - M1 40m 21515 | ecosystem: Environmental > Aquatic > Marine > Coastal | place: USA: California... | reverse complement strand
TAGTCAGAAAATAGGAACATCATGGGGGCTCGGGATGGCAAACATCTATAAGAAACGCTTCTAAAGACAAGGAGCACTCTCCGCGTTCGGAAAGTGCTCCAGCCTTAACCAATACCCATGATGTATTCTATGAGAAATACATCTGGGATAATGTCGAAATCACGCGACATTGACTTTCTAATCAATATCTAAACGCTTCAAAGTTGAAAAAGGTTGTTTCATACATTTAAAAAAAACGCTGAATGAATCAATCTGTTTTTTGGAGCCTGTAGGTCATCTTAACAATCCACCAGTACATGACAGGAACCAGAATAAGTGTTAGGAATGTCGCAAAAGTTAAGCCGTAGATAATTGCCCAACTCATCGGTTTCCAAAACACATTGTTGTCCCCGCCAATATAAAAATGTGGATCAAAAGTGGTGATGAGGCTTACAAAGTCAATGTTTATTCCTATTGCGAGAGGAAGAAGTCCTAAAACAGTTGTAATCGCAGTGAGCAGAACGGGACGAAGCCGTGTTTTACCTCCGTGTATGATGGCCTTGACGACAAGGTTAAATGGGAGGTTCGAGCCTTCGGAAACATCATGTTCCACTTTGTATCTCTCAACAACTATATTGATATAATCGAGAAGAACGATTGCGTTATTTACCACCACACCCGCTAAAGAAATGATGCCAATCATCGTCATTATAATGACGAAATCCATTTGGAAGATCACAAGACCTAGAAGAACACCTATAAGTGAAAAGAAAACGCTGAAACCGATTATAAAAGGTGTTGTGACACTGTTAAATTGTGACACAATAATTAAAAATATTAAAAACAAAGCGATCAATAAGGCCTTTGAGAGGAACGCCATTTCTTTTGCTTGTTCCTCCTGTTGACCTGTAAAAGACAACCCAATGCCCGCGGGAATTGTAAACTCCGACAATTTAGACTCCAGTTTTGAAACAACATCATTCGCATTGTACCCCTCCAATGTGTTTGAGTTTATGGTAATAATCCTGTCCAAATCTTTGCGTTTCATCACACTGAACGTTGATGCGCGAACGGAGGTCGCAACAGCACTTATGGGTACTTCCTTGATTTGACCATCGCTTTGGCTGCGAAAGATGATTTTTTGATTCATCAGCGCAGAAGAGTTGTTTCGGTATTTTTCCTCAAATCGAAGGTTAATCGGGTAATCATCCTCTCCGTCCTTAAACGTTCCTATTTCTCTACCGAAAAGTGCAGCCCTCATGTTGGACCCTATATCTCGTGTTGAAATGCCATATCGACGCGCCTTGTCTCTGTCGATGTTAATTGCCATCTCAGGTTTACTCTTATTGACGTCTATTTTTAAGTCTTCGACACCTTCTACGTCTTGCGTATTCAAGTAATGACGAATTCGTTCCGCAGTCTCAAGAAGCAGATCATAATTTTCTCCTCGCAACTCTATGTTAATTGGAGGGGCTTGTGGAGGACCATCGGAATTTTTTGTCACGACGACATCCGCATCGGGATAACCTTTCAAATCTGAACGAATCGCATTTAATACCGTGGTCGTAGAAATGCCCTTTCTCTGTTGAAACTTCACAAAACTTACAGCGATACGTGCTTTGTGAGGGGTGTTGCCGATGATGGCACCTTCAGCAGGGTCGCTGGTTCCGTTTCCTACTTGAGCAATGACAGAGTTTACCATGAAGGATTCAAGCTCGCCCGTTTGTTCGTTTGGCTTTTTAAACTGATCGCTTTCAATAACGGCAAGCACTCTTTTCTCAATATCTTTTGTTACCTCATTTGTAATTTCCAGATCCGTTCCAATGGGTTTGGAAATGAAAATGTTAAGATATTGGGGTTGATTGACAGGGAAAAACTCAACCTTAGGAGGGAATATTCCCATGAGAACAAATGACAGGATCATCAGTCCGAAGGTGCCAAAAAAGAAAAGTGAGGGGCGCCGTCCACTTAAGACAAACGACAAAAGGGCTTCATATCGACGCTCCAACCATGGAAGAAATTTGGTTTGAAATACTTTTGTGCTTGGAGAAAAAACATAGGTGTTCAATCCTGTCAGGCAAGCTGAAATAAGCAAAATATTGCCTAAAGCGACTGCACCCGCCATGAGCAAAATCGCGGCTATTCCGACGAGAATGATCATTGTTTTCCATGTTCGGCGGACATCGTGTTTCTGCTCACCCACTTTCATATAAAGCGCAGTAAGAACTGGATTTATGACCAACGCTACAAACAAGGACGACCCCAGAACAACGATAAGCGTAATGGGTAAATATTTCATGAATTCGCCAATGATTCCAGGCCAAAAAGCAAGGGGAGTAAATGCGGCAAGGGTTGTGCCCGTAGACGCAATGATGGGCCAAGCGACCTCGCCTACGCCATATTTGGCGGCTTCAAATGGCGAGAAACCTTCATCCATAAATCGATACACGTTCTCCACGACGACAATCCCATTGTCAACCAACATCCCCAATGCCAAAACCAAAGCAAAAAGCACCATCGTATTGAATGTGATCCCTATGACTCCCAGTATCATGAAGCTCATAAACATAGAAAGAGGTATTGCTACCCCTACGAAAAGCGCATTTCTGAGACCGAGAAAGAACAACAAAACACCCACGACCAAAAGAATTCCGAAGATGATTGAATTTTGAAGTTCATCTACTTGAGTTCGCGTTGCATCACTTTGGTCTGCAGTAATGGTAACCAAAATATCTTTCGGGAGTACATCTCGTTTTGCCCTCGCAATGATTTCATTTATTTCATCCGAAGCTTGAAGAAGGTTTTCTCCTGCGCGCTTGACAATATCTAACGTAACAACAGGCTTCGTGTATTCACGGGCATAGCTTTCCTTGGCTTTCTCCACAAACTTGACTGTCGCAATGTCTCTCACATAGACCGGGCTGTCGTTTTCAGCCTTAACAATGACTGACTCAATCTCCTCCATCGAACGAAAATCTCCCCTCACTTGGATGTTTCTTAAAATGCCATCCACGAGGAGGTCTCCTCCAGAAATCGTTAAGTTTTCTGCAGACAAGGCTCCGGCAATGTCATTGAAGCTGACAAGCATTGCTTCTGCTCTCAGATGATTGACTTCTATTTCGACCTCAAAATCTGAGGCGCCGCGAATGTCAACTTTTGAAATCTGTTGTAAATCCTCAATTTCATCCTCAAGATATTCAGCATATTTCTTGAGGGTTAGCAGCGCGTAATCTCCCGATAGATTCACGTTCATCACGGGCATCATTTCGGAGAAATTGAGCTCCGTGACGCTTGGTTCTGCGGGTAAATCCTTGGGGAATTCTGAGCCTGATTTTACCTTGTCTACCGCATCCTTAACTTTCCGAAGCGCCTCAGAAGGCGTCATGTCAAAGTTGAACTTAACATCGATGGTGCTGAAGCCCTGACTGCTCGAAGATGTAATTTCATCAACGCCAGAAATTGCATTTATTTCTTTCTCTAGCGGCCTTGTAATAAGCTTCTCCATGTTTGCCGGACTGTTTCCAGGATAGGCCGTCACAACGAAGATTTCTGGTATCACAATCTCCGGGAAGCTGTCCTTGGGGACAGTGATATAGCTATAAATCCCACTGAAAGTGATCAGCGCGATAAGAACAAAAACGGTTGTTCTGTTGTTTATACTAAGTGTGGTGAGCCAAAACTCTCTAAGTTTTTTATGCATCTTATTTGGCAATTAGAGAAACTTGATCTCCGTCCATAAGGCGGTCACCCCCCCTGTTTATAACCATCTCACCTTCAACAAGCCCTTCTTTAATTAGGATTCTACCTTCTGAGGTAATTCCCGTGTCAAGGATGCGTTTTAATGCCGTGCCATTTGAGTAAACAAACACGAAATCTCTTCCCTGAGAGTCTTGCGTTACGAGCGCTGAGGGAAGGGATATTGCCGACGGCAAGTCCAAATCAGTGATCCAAAGTGTCGCCACCATATTTGGAATAAAGTTTCCTGATTTAGGCAAGTCTACCGTAATGTCAACCGAACGGTTCGCTGGGTTGATATATGAGCCAATCCTTCGCGTGGTTGACTCTACAGGTTCTTGTCCCGAAATTTCTACCATCACACGGCCACCTTTTTTCAGAGAACCCACGTAATTGTCACTCACCATAGCGCGTACATACAATTCACTCAAATCAATCACCCTGACACAAGGCATCGCAGGAGACGCCAATTCCCCTCTCTTGACAAAAATTCGATCGACAATCCCACTGAAAGGTGCGCGTATAATTGATTTTTCTATCGTTGCATCAAGTGTGGAAAGAGATTTCTCAATAGATTCAACAGCCGATTTGGCTTGTAAATAATCCACTTCTTTTCCGATATTTTGAGACCAAATTCGTTCTTGCCGATCGCGTAAATCTTTGGCAAAATTGAGTTGATTTAATAATTCTTCTCGGTTTGCTTTCAGAACCGCATCGTTGATTTTAAGGATTGCATCACCGCCCTTTACATGCGCGCCCTCCTGTAAAAATATCTTTTCAACTGCGCCCTGAAACTCTGGGATCACATTTGCATTTCTGTCAGTCTCAACATTTCCCTGAACTGGGAATGAGTGATTAAAGGGTGCTTCCTCCAACGTGAGTACGCCAACTTTCACTAGCGATCCCGTCTCTAAATCTGAAGCGTTCGTGGTGACTTGATTTGGTTCTTTTGCAGGTCCTGCACAGCCTGCCAGAATAACTGCCAGAAAGAGGTATTTCGAAAATGTCATTTTTGTGTTGTTGTCGTTGCGGCAATGAGTCGTGCATGGGCATAAAGCATTTGAAGTCTCGCCCCCACGAGGTTTCCTTCACTTGAGAGAAGTTGATTCTGTGCTTGGGTGAGGTCAAAACTGCTTTTCAAACCCTCTTTATGCCCGATAGAAACGCGTTCGAAGATGCGGGTTGCGAGAAGCATATTCTGTTCAGCTTCTGAAATTGAAGAAGCCGCCCGAACAAATTCAGCATTCGCAGCATAATGCTCCAACCTGGCTGCTTCTGTAGTGGCATCTAATGCGGTTTGAGCTTTGAGGGCCTGAATAGAGGCTACGTCTCTCGTGTGTTTTCCTTCAAAGCTTCCAAATACAGGCATTGAAATCTGAACGCCCCACAACTGAGTTGGATACCATTTTCCTGATGTATCAAAAATATCAAACACGTCTCTTTGGGCGTTTTGAGAGTTCGTATAAAACCCTGATATCTGGGGCAGAGATCTCGCTTTCGTTTCTTTTACCTTCCACTCTGCAAGCGCGTAGAAATATTGTTGCTCCACGACTGCGGGAATCTTAGATACATCCGGATCTCCGACGATTGAGGGAGTTAAAGCGCTCTGCTCTATTAACGTAGTCATGTTGTCAGTGAGGCTGATGTCTGTGTCAACGGGAAGACCTATTTGGTATAACAAAAGGCTGTGGGTGAGTTTTTTCTGTAGCGTTGCGTTTTCCAATTGATTCTGAAGCGTTATGGACGCCAAATCGGCCATATCAACATCTAGCTGCTCTAGAAAACCCGCCTCAGCTAGAGCTCGGGTCTGTTTTGCCGTTTCTTCCATTAACACTGACGCCTTTCTAAGATTGGTCTCGTTTTCAAGCGCTGCAAGAGCGGTATAGTAAGCTGAAGAAACCGATTGTGTCACCTCGACAACCGTTTTTAAAGTTGTCACTCTGCGGGCTTCTTCATAGACTTTAGCGGCTTGAACACCGACGACATAGCTCCCACTGAAAATCAATTGAGTAGCGGTTATTCCGAAAGTAGCTGATTGCGGGGTTCCGAATTGGAGCTCTGAAACCGCATTGGGGTCTACGTTTGGAGCATCAAGAGGTACGCCGGTATTCTGGCTCAAATCAACAAAGAAGTTTGTTAAATATTCCGGGAAACCAAACGCATCTGCTGGGGCCACCTGCGTGGGAATGTCGATATAGTTCGCGTAGTCCGCATTCGCACTTATGTGAGGAAGTCCCGTCGCAAGTGTTTTTTTCATCGTACTAGAAGCTTCTGCTTCATCTAAGTGAGCTGCTTTGAGTGCAAACGAGTTTTCAAGTGCCAATTGATGGGCCAGCTCGAAAGATATCGGTGTTTGGGCGGTCGATTTTTGATGGGCCAATAGGGGCAATACAAGAAAAAGTATTATTCTTAGTGTCAAGATTTTGCAGGTGTTAATTTTAGATCGCTCGTCCTTGCTTTTCTAGTGCGACGTGGCAATTTATTTGCAAATTTCGTCACAAACTTCTCAGCAGTAATTCTAAAAGCTGTTAATTTTCCGCCATAAATCGTTGCAATTCTCGGTGCCGCTCTTTTGTCGACATGAAATGTGGTTTCCCGGGGTCTTGAGAATGCTTTTCCTGAAGCATGAGGCAAAACACGAAGGCCCGCGAAAGAAGAATCAATGTCGCCTCTTTTGTAGGATGAATACTTCGGGAAGTAGTGGGCGGCGACTTCACATAGGTAAGATTCTTCTTCGGGAGTCGGCAACAGTTCTGAGGGGTTGCCTTCGAATATTTTCTCCGTGGTGCCAATCATCGTTTTGTCTTTCCACGGCATGACGAAAACAGCACGCTGATCTTGTGGCGCTTCGACATAGTAAATCCCACGAGGTGGCGGCGCGTCAAAAACAATATGTGTTCCTGCAACCAAATCGAACGCTCGTTTTTTTGGCTTTGGATTAACCTTCTCTAACATGATGTTCGCCCAGGGTCCAGTTGCATTGACTAAAAGTCGGGCTCGACAAGTGTGCATGCTGCCGTTTACAGAATAGTGCACCAGGTTTGAATCATCTTCAACATCTGCGGAAACAAATTCGGCGGGCATCACAAGTTCGGCGCCAAGTGATTTTGCTGACTGCATGACTGATTTTGTAAGCTCAGCATCGTCAGTAGCACCATCATTATATCTGAATACCGCCTGCAAATTTTCACATGACAAACCATCTAGATTGGCCCAATCTTCTTTGGGGACAGATTCAAACCTTGCGTCATTGCGCAACCCCCCTAACGCAGAATAAAGACTTAGGCCCACACGGATTTCCCACGGCCTACGTTTTGTTTGTTTGTAAATCGGAATATAAAACGGTTCGAGCCTGACGAGTTGTGGGGCAAGTTTCAGCAGAAGGGTTCGTTCGGAAAGACATTCAAAAACGAGCTTAATTTGAGCTGTTTCAAGATAACGTAAGCCACCATGAATAAGCTTACTCGACTTACTCGATGTGCCGTGCGCAAGCGCAGATTTCTCAATAACCAACACCGAATATCCAGCCGCAGCTCCAGCTTGAGCAATTCCAGCTCCATGAATCCCACCGCCAATGATGACCATATCGTATGTCTTTACGGTGGCGCTCATGACAGCATTTTCTCTACCTCTTTTGTTTCTATTATGCCCACGCCTTGGAGGTGCAGTTTGCGCGCAACGTCTTTCGATACCACCTCATAAATCACCCAATCCCAATGACCCGCCCACAACTTGCCCGTGCCTTTAGGAAGGATTTCTGAGTCAGCAAAAAGGTATTCTGGGTTAATGTTCCGGGCTATTTTCTCTCCCGCTGCGTCATACGATATCACCACCCAACCTGTTTGGTGGAACCCTGTTTTTATTGCCTCCTCTACAGCGTATGGATTAAAGCTGATCAATACACATTGCGCGAGTGCTGTTTCACAGGCCTCTTTTAAAGCCTTCATGCATTTTTCTAGTCCGTGGAATAAAATGGATTCTTGTTTGATTTCCACAAACGCCTTTACCCTAGGGTTTCCTTTAAGCCAAACCATGACCTCTTCAACGCTGCTCACCGACTTCAGAGCAATGTGGTTATGGAAGTCTTTTTTATTGAGTTCAAACACACTTAGGTCCAGCCCTGTGGTTCGCTTAAAATTGTCGTCATGAATCATGATGGGAACCCCGTCCTTGGTGAGTTGGACATCAAACTCCACCATTTCTGCACCCACTTTCACCGCCTCGTCTAACGCTGTAATTGTATTCTCTAAGTATTTTGAAGCGTATCCACGATGGGCGACGACTCTCATGTTTAAATCGGTATAAAGTGGCTCGGGCATCCTATTTAAGCGCTTCTTTAATGAGGCTTTCAGAGGCGTGATTTGCAACTGTGACTTTGAGTCGTGGCTCTATAGACATGGCACGATCAATCGCCCATTCTGCGCCTTGATTTCGCGCCCAACTTCGGCGGGCGATTCCATTGTTAACATCCCAATGGAGCATGGATTTGAGTCTGCGCTCTGAATCAGAAGAACCATCGAGAAGCATGCCGAATCCGCCATTGATCACTTCACCCCATCCAACGCCGCCACCGTTGTGAATCGAAATCCACGTCGCGCCACGAAATCCATCACCAATGACATTTTGAATCGCCATATCTGCCGTAAAGGCCGATCCGTCATAGATGTTCGATGTCTCGCGATAGGGAGAGTCCGTTCCGCTTACGTCATGGTGGTCTCGACCTAGAATGATCGGCCCTTTTAACGCGCCGGAGGCAACCGCATCATTGAACGCTTTTGCAATCTTCATTCGGCCTTCAGCATCTGCGTATAGGATACGCGCTTGAGAACCCACGACGAGCTTGTGCTCGGCGGCACCACGAATCCACTGAATATTGTCATTCATTTGGGTTCTGATTTCTGGGGGAGAATCCACCATCATCTCCTGAAGAATTTCACAAGCGAGTCGATCTGTGAGCGCGAGGTCTTCTGGGTCGCCGCTTGCGCAAACCCACCTAAATGGCCCAAACCCAAAATCGAAACACATCGGCCCCATAATGTCCTGAACGTAACTTGGGTATTTGAAAGCAATGCCATCTTCCGCCATAATATCAGCTCCCGCACGACTTGCCTCAAGAAGGAAAGCGTTTCCGTAATCGAAGAAATAGGTCCCCTTTTCTTTGTGGCGATTGACCGAGTCTGCGTGGCGCCTTAATGACGCCTTGACGAGTTCCTTAAACTTGTCGGGCTCCTTTGCCATGAGCCTGTTTGACTCTTCAAATGAAATGCCTACGGGGTAGTATCCCCCAGCCCAAGGATTGTGAAGTGAGGTTTGGTCTGAACCTAGATCTATATAAATATTCTTATTGTCGAACACCTCCCAAATGTCCACAATGTTTCCGAGATAGGCATATGACACGACTTCCTTGTTGTTAATTGAAGCCTGAACGCTGTCGGCGAGAATCTCAATGTCGTCAATGATGTGATCGACCCAGCCTTGTTCATGTCGTTTGTGCGCGGCCTCTGAATTCACCTCCGCACACACCGTCACACATCCGGCGATATTTCCTGCTTTCGGCTGTGCGCCACTCATGCCTCCCAATCCCGATGTTACAAACAGTTTCCCGGCGAGAGATCCATCTCCCTGGTTCTTTTCAGCTAGTTTCCGACCTGCATTGAGAACTGTAATCGTCGTGCCATGAACGATCCCCTGGGGGCCGATATACATGTAGGATCCCGCTGTCATTTGTCCATACTGGCTGACGCCCATGGCGTTCATTCTCTCCCAGTCATCTTGAGAGCTGTGATTCGGAATCACCATTCCGTTTGTTACGACAACACGTGGCGCATCGGGATGAGAGGGGAATAGCCCCATTGGATGTCCGGAATACATAGAGAGGGTTTGGTCGACATCCATCTCACTCAAATATTTCATCGTCAAACGGTACTGCGCCCAGTTTGAGAAAACCGCACCATTTCCGCCATAAGTAATAAGCTCCTCAGGGTGCTGAGCGACTGCCGGATCTAAGTTGTTTTGAATCATCAGCATAATTGCCGCTGCTTGCATGCATTTCGCTGGATACCAATCTATCGGACGCGCTTTAATCTCGTCGTTTGGCATAAAACGATACATGTAAATTCGACCATAGTCGGCAAGTTCTTGCGCAAACTCTGGTGCCAAAACCGGGTGGTGTTCAGATGGAAAATACCTGAGCGCATTTGCCAATGCGAGCTCCTTTTCTGGAGCGGTCAAAATCTCTTTTCTAACGGGTGCGTGAGAAACGCCTTCACTCCGCATACGTGCGTTTGGAAGTTTCGCTGGGATTCCTTCTAGTATCGTTTTTTGAAAGTGCGCTAAAGTCATTTTTTTTGTCTCTTTTTGTAAGTACCTGTCGCTTTGTCAAAACCATATGGACAGTGTTTGCAACCGCTTTCACAGCAATGGCCGCGCTTGAGGTGGTGTTGTTCTGTAAAAACAATAAAACCTTCTTCGGTTGTGTAAAAATCTTCCGGCTCTAGCTGCTTTGTCATCGTTACAAAGGTAGTATTATGACTACCTTTGTCACTCCACTGAAAACATCTTTATGAGCGACTTCCTAACGCACGAATGCGGCATTGCGCTTCTGAGACTTAAAAAGCCCCTCCAGTACTACGTCGATAAGTATGGAACAGCATTCTACGGGCTCAACAAGATGTACCTGATGATGGAAAAACAGCACAATCGCGGCCAAGACGGAGCGGGGCTTGCAAACATCAAACTCGACGTCAGTCCTGGAAAGAGATACATTTCCAGAATGAGGTCTGTTGATGGAAAACCCATCCAAGACGTTTTTCAAAAAATCCTCGGGCGATTTGAAAACCTTTCCAAAGAACAGCTCGCAGATGCGGATTATCTTCAGGAGAATTTTGGGTTCACTGGGGAGCTTTCTCTAGGTCACCTCCGATATGGTACTTACGGAAAGAATGACATCGAAAATTGCCATCCATTCTTGAGACAAAGCAATTGGCGAACTCGAAATCTGGTCGTTGCGGGAAACTTTAACATGACAAACGTGGATGAGTTGTTCGATGTCTTAATTAAGATCGGACAGCACCCAAAACAGAAATCCGATACGGTCACTGTTTTGGAGAAAATCGGACACTACCTAGATGTAGAAAACCAAGCGCGTTTTGATACACTCAAAGAGCAGGGCTTAAATCACCAAACAATCTCTGAGCAAATCGCCGACACGCTAGATCTTGGCGGGGTTCTTAAATCAGCAGCGGCTGATTTCGATGGGGGATACACAATGTGTGGACTTCTCGGCCATGGGGATGCTTTTGTCCTCCGAGATCCAAATGGAATACGACCGGCGTATTGGTATGAAGATGATGAAATTGTCGTCGCGGCTTCCGAACGTCCTGTCATCCAAACAGCATTCAACCTCACGTCAGATAAAGTCAAGGAAGTTGATCCTGGGCACGCTTTAATTATCAGGCGAAATGGAGCGACATCTATGGAGAAAGTCATCGAACCTGGAGCGCGCACTGCGTGTTCTTTCGAACGAATTTATTTCAGTCGTGGCAACGACATCGACATTTATAAGGAGAGAAAGGCTTTGGGGGAAAAGATTGTTCCCATGATTCTCGAGGCGGTAGAACACGACCTTGAAAACACTGTTTCAAGTTTTATCCCGAACACCGCAGAGGTGTGTTACTATGGAATGATTAAAGGGCTTGAGACCCATCACAACAAGAGTAAAATAGCCCGAATAAAAGGCCTTGGTGCAAACCCTTCGGGAGACGAAATTGAAAGTATCATCAACGAGCGACCTCGCATTGAGAAAGTAACCATCAAGGATGCAAAGCTCAGAACATTTATTACCGAAGATGCTTCACGTGAAGATTTGGTGGCCCATGTTTATGATGTCGCATATGGATCTGTTATTCGTGGGAAAGACAACCTTGTCGTCATTGACGACAGTATCGTTCGAGGAACCACTCTCAAAAAATCAATATTAAGTATTCTTGATCGCCTGGGGCCCAAACTTATTGTCGTGGCGTCTAGCGCGCCTCAGATTCGCTATCCCGATTGTTACGGCATAGACATGGCGAGAATGAACGATTTCATCGCGTTTAAAGCCGCCGTGGCGCTGCTTAAGGAACGAGACATGGCACATGTTTTGACGGAAACCTACGAAAAATGTAAGGCGGAGTTAAAGAAGCCGCTCACGGAAATCACAAACCCCGTAACAGCGATTTACGCACCTTTTTCTGCAAATGAAATTTCTGCCAAGATTTCTGAGCTGCTTAAACCCAAAGGGATGAAGGCTGAGGTAAAGATTATTTTCCAAAGCATCGAGGGTTTACACGAGGCCTGCCCAGATCACAAAGGAGATTGGTATTTCACGGGCAATTACCCCACGCCTGGAGGACGTCGCGTCGTGAACAAAGCGTTCATCTATTTCATGGAGGGCAAAACCGACAGGGCGTATTAGGCGCTTTTGTTTTTACTCTACGATTAACTTCTTTGTTGTGGGATTCTTTTGACCTGGGTTTACGGTAACAGTATAGACCCCACTTGGCCAAGAACGAACATCTATCGTCGTCGAACTCATTCCTGAAACGGTACGAATCTCTTCTACAACACGTCCTGTAATGTCCCTCACCTCCACAGTTTTGGACGAAGCGTCAAATGAAGACCAAACCACCTGAACGTCATCTCTGGCAGGGTTTGGAAACATGCCGAATTCTTCTTTAGGCTGCTCCATCGATGTTTGTCCGACCGTATACGATTGCAAAAACTCCGTGGAATTTGTCACCGTCGTGTCCAGCTCTGAAATCACTTGAAAATTCGTGTGTACAACTAGCGGGGAAACCAAGGTGCCTTGATGAAACCTGACTTGGTGTACCACATAAATATTTACGCCTGTAAAAGAGCTGTCTGTGATTTCTCGCATCATCTCAACCCTGGCAACGTCATCTAACTGAACGCCCCCCGGCATGGAAACAGAGCCATATCCGTTCATCGTGCTTTCTGTTGTTCCCGTCCTATTTATAATTGTTCCCTGCACATTAAGTGTTCCCGACATTGAGTCGTTCCAGGTTGCGCCATATTCAAATGGGTATGGCCAAAATCTATCTGAGTCTGTAAGCGGATAACTACCGCCTTGCTCAATGCCTCCGAAAAATTCAAAATAATCTGGCCCCAAATTCATATAAATCGATTGGCTATATGACGGAAGTTCCATGATCCAATTTGCGCCTGGGTAATCGTCTTCAAATGGAGAGGGAGACGATGGTGAAATATGAATGCCATAGCTGTCTTGAGTGACAATTCCGCTGTAGTCCCAATTCATGTTTTCACCGGATTCACCAGCAGTAATTGCGTCAGTAATCCCCATTGTAAAGCTGTCTCCAGAAAGGAAGGATGGAGCGACGAGGGTTTGGGCGTTTGCCGGAGAACTTAGAGTTGTTATGAGTGCGATAGATAAAAACAAGCAGAAAAGTACAGGTCTTGTCATGGTGATTTAATATCTTGGATAAATAATCGTTCCAAAATTACAAAGAAATAATGTTACAACTACTCTCTGATCCCTGGCCTTGGTACATAGCTGGGCCAGCTATTGGGCTTATGGTTCCGTTGCTTTTATTTGTGTTAAATAAATCATTCGGGGTCAGTAGCTCGCTGAAACATCTCTGCGCGATGTGCGCGATTTCTAATGCGCGCTTTTTTAAATACGACTGGAAGAAAGAGACCTGGAATTTGATTTTTGTGTTTGGGGTTTTTCTTGGTGCGGTGCTCGTCGCAGAGTATGTGCCATCAAGTAGTCTTGTGGGCATCTCAGATGCTACGGCTGAGAAATTAAGCGGAATGGGCATCACCGATTTTACTGGGCTTATGCCTGAGCAGGTTTTTTCATTCAGCCACATTTTTAGCCCAGCCACATTAATCTGTGTAGTACTGGGGGGATTCTTTGTGGGGTTCGGAACCAGGTATGCTGGGGGGTGTACTTCTGGCCACGCCATTATGGGTCTTAGTCAATTTTCTCTAGGATCGCTCGTTGCTGTAATTGGTTTTTTTATTGGAGGTCTTTTCATTAGTTGGATTGTTCTTCCGTCAATCTTGTCACTAATATGAAACATCTATACGCACTGCTATTGGGAGTCCTTTTTGGAGGAATCCTCGTAAAAGCCGAGGTGGTCTCTTGGTTTAGAATACAAGAAATGTTTTGGTTCCAGAGCTTTCACATGTATGGTATTATTGGAAGCGCTATCGCTCTGGGTGCCCTCTCAATTTGGTTAATGAAACGCTTTGGCACAAAATCCTTGAGCGGAGATTTAATCAAACCATCACCTAGGCCCTTCAATAAAAAAGGAAACTTATTTGGAGGTATAATTTTTGGGCTCGGTTGGGCTTTAACTGGCGCTT
>Ga0315320_10002901_pt1 | contig 14108 bp, 10 predicted proteins | sample M140m21515metaG_FD_203458 | JGI IMG/M metagenome (GOLD analysis project Ga0315320, IMG submission 203458) | Ammonia-oxidizing marine archaeal communities from Monterey Bay, California, United States - M1 40m 21515 | ecosystem: Environmental > Aquatic > Marine > Coastal | place: USA: California... | reverse complement strand
TCAAATTTATTTGTGCTTAGAACGCTAAACCTTGGCCGAGGAGCTGCTGTCGGATATTCGTCCGCTGGGATTCCCTGTGTCGTTATGTCAATTCCCGCGGCTTGAAATAACTCATATGCGAATCCATGCCATGTCGCCGAACCGTTGTTCACAACATGGAATAAACCCGTCGCCTGATGTCTCAGAAGATCTAATATTCCGTCAGCAACATGTGGAACAAAGCTCGGAGTGCAGTGCTGGTCACTCACGACTCTTACGTGTTGTTTTTCCGCTGCAATGCACAGCATTGTATCGGCAAAATTTCGGCCACGAACAGGGCCCAGATCATTCGCCGCGTAGAGGCCGCAAGTTCTGATGATAAGGTGTTTTTTTGCCTGAATAGCGGCTTCTTCACCTGCCAGGTTGCTCGCGCCGTACACATTTAATGGTCCTGGAAGATCGGTTTCAGAAAAAGGTGTAGAACGATTCAAGTCAGCACCAAAAACGTAATCGGTACTCACCTGAACGAGCGTGGCATGGATGTTGTTGCACGCTTTTGCAATCTCGCCGACAGCGAGAGCATTTACAGCATGGCATTCGGCGGGGGCGGCTTCTGCGTCATCAACCGCTGTCCAGCCAGCACAGTTGATAACAGTGTCTGGCCGCACTTGCTCTATAGTGGTCGCAACAGCTGAAGGTTGATTTAAGTCAGCTACTTGCCTAGGCAGCGGCACGGCGATTGGCCCGAGCATTCGGCAGATCGCGGTGCCCAACTGACCCGTCACCCCAGTTATAGCTATCTTTTTGTTTTTCCATTCCATGATTGGCTTTGGGTTGCGATCGTTCCTCGAAAGCGATCTCTATAAGATACTTCCCATAGTCACTCTTCATACGAAATCCTGCCTCAGTCACTTCGGACGGCGACAGGTAGCCAAGAGACAAAGCGATCTCTTCCAAGCAAGCGACTTTGAGGCCTTGCCGTTCTTGAATTGTTTGCACGAATGACGAAGCCTGAAGAAGTGATTCTGGCGTGCCAGTGTCAAGCCACGCAAAGCCTCGCCCAAGTTTCTCAACGTACAATTCGTCTTGATCAAGGTACGAGCGGTTCAAGTCAGTTATTTCCAACTCACCTCGAGCGCTCAGCTTAAGCTGGCTGGCGATTTCCGTGACGTGATTGTCGTAGAAGTAGAGGCCAGGTACAGCATATCTCGACTTCGGTCTCTGCGGCTTTTCTTCAAGAGAAATCACCTTTCCGGAGGCATCAAAATCAACAACACCGAATCGCTCTGGGTCGGTCACCGGGTAAGCGAACACGGTTGCGCCATTCTCTCGGCTTTCGGCATTCTGTAGAACTCCTTGAAAGCCGTGTCCATAGAAAATGTTGTCACCGAGTACCAACGCGGCTCGATCTCCAGCTAGAAATTGTTTACCAATTATGAAGGCCTGCGCAAGCCCTTCTGGTTTTGGTTGCTCAGCATAGGAGAACGAGATGCCAAACCGTGAACCATCGCCTAAAAGTCTCTGGAAGTGGGGAAGATCATATGGCGTTGAAATGACTAGGATATCACGAATGCCAGCAAGCATAAGCGCTGAGATTGGGTAATACACCATGGGCTTGTCATAAATTGGCAGCAATTGTTTAGAAATTGCCAGCGTCATCGGGTGGAGCCGTGTTCCGGACCCACCAGCCAGGACAATTCCTTTCACGGTACTCGACATAATAAACCCCTCTAGGCCGCATTGTTCTGATCAGCGTCAACACGATATTGAGAATTCTCATCAAGCTCATGACGTATTTCGTCTACGGGCTCTTTCTTTCCCCAGCCCGCGTAGAGCCTGTTCGGTCCGTTAAAAACCCACCCGGGCTGTGTGCCAATATTTTTGTATGCATGAACTACTCCAGGAGGAATAGAAACGGCATAGGGGTTTGAATCACCGTATATTTCTTGCGTCTTCACTCCAAAAGTTGGTGAGTCAGGCCGCGCATCCCAAAGCGTAAGCTCAAAATCACTTGGCCCTATAAAGGCGAAATAGTCAGTCTGGTCATTATGCTCGTGAGGTCCTCTCACAATTCCTGGGAGGGTCTGACTTATGTATGCCATGACGGGGTGAATTGATTCACTTAGTTCATCCTCTCGATAGAGTTCGATGAGCCACCCACGATCATCTCCAAATCGATTGAGTGGTTTCAGGACGACATCGGAAATCTTCGGCTTGGGAGTGTCTTGTGTCATTGGTTTTTCTGGAGATTTTTCTCAGTAAATGTCTAGTTGTGGAGGCTCACTGCTTTGGTGAGCTGTGCAAGCTAGGAGAGCCGAGGGGGAAAATAGCAAGATTCCAGGACGAATAGAACCCTAATATCTTCCACTGAAACGCATGTTTTCGCGGAACCAGGCGGTTAGGAAACGCATTGAAGACTTCCGTCTCCAACGGCATTTTCGAAAGAGAGCTGTTGCGGCTTCTGTGTTTCCTTTGCGAAGGAGGTCGTCGATCAGGTCGTATGAATCAACTCCCCCACAACACGACGTGGGCACCTTGGCTATAAATTCCCTAAGTTCATTTTCTGACAATGCATTTGCGAAGTTGAAGAAGCCGTGGAATCCGAAAGAATATCGCCATGACGTTCGTTCGACAGAAAACCGTTCGGCAACCTCAGGGGGTGCAAATCGCAGGCCATCCTCCTCGAGTTTTTGTCGATTTGTGACGCATATGCAGAGGTCTTCGGGGTGTTCGATAATAATGTCAGGATGGTGCAATGCATCGAGGAGTTTTTTTGAACGGAGAGAGAAGCCGCCATTACCCACAGATGTCTTTGGGAGTTGTGGCCAGACTGCTCCGATGTAGTCGTAATTCAGGAAAGACGAGTCCCATAGGTCTGGGTGAAGGATGAATCCATCCCATTGGACGATAAGCACGTGAGTCCCTGAGACGTATGGTGCGATTCCACGAAGCATTACTTCGGAGTACTCGCGTGTCGAAGACATGCCTGGGCATTGCACGTATTCAATACCATCGTTCGAGAGAGTCTGCACCTTGGCCAGTTCTGTCATCAACACGGCGTTTGCAAAATGAGCGTGGCTCATGCATCGTTTCATTGCCCATAGTGCAAGTTCTGGTGATCGGGTATCGACGCAAAGGAGTGTCACTGCCGATAAATCGAGCATTTCTCGAGTGCCTTGCTTATCTCGTGTAGGCGTTGTTGTGTGTTTTCTATTGTCTTCATAGTGTGCATGGCCATATTTCGTCAACGGCGTTCTGAGGCTTTGCTCGGTCTGCATGTCCGTATCTCAGGGTTTTGTCAGATTACTATAAGTGCTTAACTTGATTTGTTGACTTGGCTGTTTGGTTCGTACTACGCGGAGGCAATCTTGAATACATTGTTACTCAGCGTTTTAGGACGTGCCCTCTAAGGGGATAATTGATTGTGCGTGAAGCTTTGTTTAATCTTCAACACATGCCACCGATGCTGTGGAACGTTCGCTCTTATACTAATCGCAGAGTGTCTTCATTATGTCGCGTTATCGTTTTCAGTTGGTCGGCCTTATGGTGTTGGTGAGTTTTGGATCCAGTTGGTCGCTGGATATAAGGGCTGCTGCTGCTGCTCACTCCAAGTCACCAAATATTGTGATGATTTTGGTTGACGACATGGGCTATGGTGATGCCGAGTGCTACAACTCGGAATCAAAAATTCCGACACCTACAATCAACCAGTTGGCTCGTGACGGGATGCGTTTCACGGATGCTCATGCTGCTGGCCCGCTTTGTCATATGTCTCGCTATGGTCTGCTGACCGGTCGTTATCCGTTCCGTACAGATGTGTCCCGCTGGCCGAACCATCCATTAATCACATCACATCAAACAACAATCGCGAGCCTTCTTGCCAGCAATAACTACGAAACGGCAATGGTTGGCAAATGGCATCTTGGTTTTGAAGAAAATGGTTACGACCAGCCCCTGCCTGGTGGCCCGGTTGATCGTGGGTTCGATTCATTCTTTGGGATCCGTGCGTCCACTGATATACCGCCTTATTTTTATATCCGTGATAATCAAGCGGTGTCACCGCCGACGGACACAATTGAATCTCGGAACACCAAAGGGTGGAGTGCCATTCAGGGTGAGTTCTGGAGGGCTGGTGGAATTGCACCGGGCCTCGAGCTTCAAGATGTGCTTCCTCGGTTTACTGATGAGGCAATTCACGTTATCCAGCGTCACGAAAAGAAACCGTCTGACCAGCCGCTTTTTCTTTATCTGGCATACCCGGCACCTCATACCCCGTGGCTGCCAGCAAAGCAATTTCATGGCAAGAGTGGTGCGGGCATGTATGGTGAGTTCACCATGATGGTTGATCATATGATCGGTCGTGTGCTCAGTGCTTTAGAGAAAGCCAACATGGCAGACGATACACTCGTTATCTTTTCTTCTGACAATGGCCCCGTCTGGTATGAGGAGGATGTTGCTCGCTTTGGACATGACAGCTCGGGTGGGTTGAGGGGGATGAAGGCTGACGCGTGGGAATGCGGACATCGCATGCCATTGATCGTACGTTGGCCTGGCACTGTGCCCGCCGGGTCGGTGAACACGCGTCTGGTTTGCTTTACTGATTTCCTTGCTACGTTTAGTGAACTTGTTGGAGTAGAACTCTCCGAAGGAGCCGGGCCAGACAGCATCAGTTTTTATAAAACACTGATGGGCCAATCCGAACCAGACCGCCCAACGCTTGTCATGAAATCTGGTAACGGTTCCATGACTGCGAGGGAAGGTCCGTGGAAATTGATTACACAGCTTGGGTCAGGAGGGTTCTCAGAACCAAAGCGTATCAAGCCAACACCGGGTGGACCGGTTGGGCAGTTGTACAACCTTGATGACGATATCGGAGAAATTCATAATCTCTACGCTCAAAAGCCGGAAGTTGTAGCGAGGCTTTCAGAGGAGTTGAAGCGTATCGAACACAGCGGTTCCAGCCGACCAGTACATCACGCAAAAGGACAGTGATTGTTCCTCGGCGAAGTCGTCACGCTGCTGGCGTATCCAAACATTGATGGTGATGGCGTGTGGTAGTGATACGGTGTCCGAGTCGTGATGGTGAAATCAAACTGATCAGCTTTTGAACCATCGAGCTATCGTTGGTTCAAGACTCCCTGGCACGCTGGGGTGAGCTCTGGAGTCTCGTGACGTCTCACCGGTCGGGCTGTTTTTGGTCGAGCCTTCTGTGGTGGAGGCCAGCCAAGATTTTTTGTAGATGTTCCAGGTGCGATAAAAAGAGGCGGCTATTCTGATAGCAGTTTGTCAATGAATTCTTGGCGACTGAAAGCTGGTTGTGGTTTGTCTTTTTCCCAATACTGCAGGTGGCACTCCACCCCTGTTTTTCTACAGGCATCTAGCATGATTTCACCAAAGATTGGGCTGTGGATGCCGTTTGATGACGAGGTTGCCGGGAACTCCCGGTTGACGTTATAGAAAAGGTGAAGCGGAGGATCATCTTTACTGAGGTGAGTAATGGGAGAGCATTCTAGGACCAGCTCTTTGTACGTATCCCAGTTATTCATCAGTTCTTCAGCAGTTTCAGCACCGAAGGGTTTGTAAGGCATTGGGTTACCGAATGTTTTTTCTCCTATCTTCTCTTTGATGACAAAGGGGTTCATTGTTGTTTGCGCACCGGCAACGACCGCGCCGGAAACTCGTGAGGAAAATCGCTTGACGGGATCATCACTGATGGGGTCGGCCACGTCATCGTGCAGGGCGACCAACAAGCTTGAGCAACCGCCTGCTGAGCCACCAGTCACCACGATCCGATCAGGATTGATGTTCCAGTCCGCGGCCTTGAATCGTAGAAACTGTACTGCCCGTAACGCGGCATCGAGCATGGCTGGTTGAACCGCACCTTCGTTGACAAGTGGGTACGCTATCGAGGCAACGTGATAGCCGTGTTGCAGTTGATGAGGTCGCTGTGTCTCTGTCTTTTTACCGCCCATCCATCCACCGCCGTGAATGTCGAGCAGCACTCCGAGCGGTTTCTCTGACTCCACCTGCCAGAAGTTCATGAGTTCTTTTTTGTGGACACCGTATTGTATGTTCACGGACGTTGGGACAATATCATTCGGGTCCCTCGGTGCAGCTTTCTTTTCAGCAGGAAGGCATACGTTCGAAGAAGAGAAGATTGCGCAGGCGAGAAGGCTGCATACGAAGCTTTGTTTCATCAGAGTTTTGTCGTGTGGGTTTATGGTGTCTTGGCTGGACTTAGCTAGGGCGAAAGTTTCTTGTTTTTCTTGAGCACCTCAGTGAGCTGATTTTCGCCACCGTGTTCCACCATAGATGGGTAGACGTTATCCCACCATCGGTCATAGCTTTCTGCCATCGCCTGGACGCGTTGAGGCTGCTCGCTTGAAAGATCGTTCTGGCACTGAGGGTCTTTCTTGGTGTCGTAGAGAACCCATGTTCCACGGGGACTTACTCCCCAATGAAACTGACCATTGTTCATGGTGTAGTTGGCACGTGTGCCGCCTTCTTCAATGGATCTCAAGGTGTGGCACTGCATGCCAAGTACTTCTACAGTGCATTCCGGGTTATCGCAGGGTCGGCTCTTTAAGAGCAGATAGTTTCCCTGTCGCACACCAGCCATCGCATACTTATGCTGAGCGGCCATGCCACTGGGCCAACGGCCAACGTGCTGGTAGAGGAGGCGATCGTTATGCCATGCGATTGGTTTTTCTGATGAAAGCAATGGAGTCAGGCTGAAGCCCTCGAGTTGAGGTTGAAGCGTGGTGGGAATCTCGGCATCTGCAAGTTCACAGAGAGTGGGTAAGACGTCGAGATGAGCAGTGAGCGCGGTCACTGTTTTGGGTTTCCACGTACCAGGCCAACGCCAGAATGACATGGCCCGACTGCCACCTTCCCAGATCGTACATTTACTGCCGCGCATATCGGCGTTGTAGAGATCAAGCCCGACAGTGACGCCATTGTCGTTCATGAATACTATGATTGTGTCCTGATCAATATTTTGCTCTTGGAGAAAACTGAGTAGACGGCCGACGTTGAAATCGATGTTTTCGATCATACCGAGGTAGGTTGCTTCCTCGTCGGTGCATTTTCCACGGTAGTGTTCGATATATTTTTCTGGAGCCAGGAGTGGCGTATGCGGCGAGTATGTGGCCAGATAAAGAAAGAAAGGCTGGTCGCCAGCTTGTTTGATGAAGGACATGGCATGATCAAAATAGAGATCTTCACGGAAGCCTTTGCCTTGGATATGAGTCGGTCGTTGATCATTTTTGTAGATGGTCAACTTCGGGTCAAAGTGCTTTGCACCCTGCAGCGTCCAATCAAAACCTCGGCGGTGTGGGTGATACTCACCATTCCAACCAAGATGCCACTTGCCGATGTGAGCGGTGGTATATCCTGCTGTTTTTAAGATCTGGGGCAAGAGTGTGGCATCATTCCTGAGGTGCTCGCGTGGGGCACGGGTGTGGGTGACGCCGTTGCGGAACTCGTGCATGCCGGTCATGAGAGCTGCGCGGGTAGGGGAGCAGGATGGGCTCACGTAGAAGTTGTCAAAGCGAACACTTTCATCATGCAGGCGATCGATATGTGGGGTCTTCAAGAGCGGGTGCCCATGCCGACCAAGATCACCGTAGCCCTGATCATCGGTGAGAATGAAGATAATGTTGGGCTGAATCTTTGCCTGAACAACGGAGGCTTGGAAGGCAAGGAGCACAAAGAGAAGCCATGGGAAGAGTTTCATAGATGCTGATCAGCCTATGGGTGCGAGTGAGAGTGCAATATTCTTTTTTTCACCTTTAAGCATAATGACTGAAGAGCGAACTAGCACCAATTGTTGTACTTGATAAGGGGTTTTTAGAGGATTGCCTGTGATGCATGTGGCTCGTAAAGAGTCAGGGATGAGAGCTGTGGAGGTTAAAGTCTTAAGTTAGCGTCTCTATTAATGACCACAACCATGTCACCGATGAGTAGTGTCTTGGTGAGTTTTCATTGCACCACAGGAACGGTATTGGTTGGATTAGCAAAGCCACCAGGAAGTTCCATAAGGCTTATCTTCCGAAAGTGAATCTCAGCCCCTTCCGACTCGAGACAGATGTAGCCTTTGCGGAAACTGGCGTTGCGAATGCTGTTGACGAACTTGCCATTCACCGAAAGTTTTACGGTGCCATCTACGGCGACGATGACGTAGCGATTCCACTGGCCCTTGCCCAAGCAACGGTTCTCCAGAGATTGGCTTCGTGTCCCGCGTGGATTGGCAGGCGTGGCAGTCATTCCTCCGGCTCCAAAAAGTTCTCCGTGTACGTATGCCAGCGGTCGAGGTGTGCCATCTTTTTGTGCATGAAGAAACGGCCACTCTAGTTCCAGCATCTGCACCTCCATCCCCATCGGCAGCCGGCTTCTCTGCGGTTTGGCATCACACCAAAGAAAGACCCCGGAGTTTCCACCAGATTCCATATGACGCCATTCGACAACCAGAACAAAGTTCTCATACATTCGCTCGGATCGCATGACACCAATCGGTTGCCCCTGACACACCAGTAGGTTTTCATCATTCACCGACCACGTCGTTGGTGAGGTGTTTACATCGACCCAGCCACTGAGATCGGTGCCATTAAATAATTCAACAAATATTGGGGCAGGCCTAGTTTCCTCAAAGTTTGGGATCTCGCTGTCTGACGCTGTCAGTGCCTTTACATCTGTTGTTACAACCGGTTGACTATTACGAGGAGGTCTTTGCTTTGTCGCTTTTTCCGGGGCGGCAGAGTCTTGAGCCGCTGTCGATACGTGTGCGGTTGCTGCGATACATAGAGCAGCTATTAAATTTTTAAAGTTTATTTTCATTTTTAATTTGTTACCGCAGTGTGGCTCGGAGATCAAAAATCCCATATGTAGGAGTGCTGGAGCAGCGTCCTCCCGCCTACAGAGATGTCGAACCACATTAGAACAAATAAAATTGCTTCTTATGTGCTGCAAAAAAAATAGGAGGCTCTCTGTTGCTGTTATTCAGAAAGCGGTGGGAAGAATCTTAACTGTCGCTTTGAATCACCGCAGACAATACGTGTTGCGCTGTGCAATAGGCAACAAAAGCTTGTGATCAAGCCGCACCGAAGTTGAGGGTCTGTGTGAAACATGTAGCACTTTGGGTGCTTATTGAAAAAAGCTGCCAATGGGAGGGTTTCTGGTTTTGTTCATAGGTTCTGATAGACTTTAAAACTAATTCACTTCGGAGGGTATGCGAATTGGCCAGCGGTCTGACTCGAAATCAGATGCCCAGCAATGGGTTGAGGGTTCGAATCCCTTGCCCTCCGCTTGCAGGTTCATGGCACGCTACTGATATTTCTCATGCCGATGTGCGAATTTATAAAGTCCGCGTCTATTCCTAAAGTTTTTTATTGTCTTTGCACGGGAGAAGACAATGAATTCGATGCGGCCAAACAATATGTTGAAGGTGTGTGAGTGAGTCGTATCACACAAGTATTGAATCGTCGCTTACGGCCTTTCGTTTTAAATACTTTTCGTAGTCTGAATGGAATGCCGGTTCCTTCCGGTTCGGTTGACGTCATGACTTGGGAGAGTGACTCACAAGCATGCCACATTATCGAGCCTGAACCATTAGGGAAAGAGTTGATTTCTCCACGAGCGCTTAGTGGAGATCCCATTCTTGTAGAAAAAACCCTTGAAATGATCCCCGATCTGGCAGTGCAGAAACAATATGTACAGGAACTTGTAGGCGAGAAACAAATCAATCCCAAGGAATTCGTTTGTGTTCTTGAACAAGGCCGGGTTGCCCACGCGAGTGGCTTGGTGATGACTCCAGATAACCGTTTGCTCGAAGATGTGTCATGCATAAAATTTGATTCCGATTTACCAACGAATCCACTTCTTCTTCGCTATCTACCTCGGCCTGCACGTGTCTCAAGTTCAGCCGTTTTTTTGACATGTTTAATGCCATACAACTACTACCATTGGGTTTTAGAAGCGTTGCCGAGACTAGCGATCTATGCCTCTGCTGGCATCGCTGCTGATTGTGTTTATGCTCCAGTTCAAAAACGCTTTCAACAAGAATCGCTGCGGCTTCTTGGTTTTCCGGCGTCCAGGATTTTTCGAGCAACTCGAAATGCGCATGTACTGTTTGACCGCCTGGCAATCTCATACTCCAAGCCAGCCTGTAATTCTCGCACAATTGATTTCCTTTATCATTCGTTTGCGTCTCATCAAGGTATTTCCCAACCCAAGGAACTTAGGGTATTCATTTCCCGTCGTAAAAGAGGCAAGAGAGAAATCACAAATGACGATGCAGTTTTTGAAGTACTGCAACCTTTAGGGTTTAAGCGTTACGACTTGGAAACAATGTCAGTCAGTGAACAGGTTAAATTGTTTTATAATGCGGAGTGTGTTGTTGGCCCTCACGGTGCTGGTTTGGTAAACATTGCTTTTTGTAGGCAAGGGACAAAGGTTATAGAAATCAATACTCCCTATCGGGTTTCTACCTGCTTTTCTGACATCGCACATTATCGAGGTCTCAATTACCAACTCCATCTTGCTACGCCGGACAGTAAGAAATTTTTTAACTTTGATCCTAAGCGGGGGGTTGGAGATTCTGATATGACGGTTGAGTCAGCAGCCTTCGCAGAAATTGTTCAAATATTTCTGAAAACTCCATTGGCAGCGGATCAGTCATCTGAATTCAAGCAATTTCTAAAAATTTGAGGCACAAGAAATACGTTTGGAATGTAATGAAGAGCCAGTGGTCTGACTCGAAATCAGATGCCCAGCAATGGGTTGAGGGGTCGAATCCCTTGCCCTCCGCTTACGTCATTATATTACTATGTGCCATTCCGCTCTGACAGAACATTTTGCCTAGAGTCAGGGAAGAGTTACTTGCTTGTGTCTTCTGGTGGCGAATGGCTCTCCGTGCGGTCGATAACAAGAGGATCTCGTGACGTGAGGTCACTGATCCGAAGTGACGCTTTGCCAGCTAGCAGGTCATCAATGAGGTCCCCAACAACTTCTGCTCGCCAGCCAGTGGTAAGGGTGGGTGGTGCTTCGTCTTGTCCATGACCGAGTTTGTAGGCCAGGAGTTCACGCATGTCACTCGCGGTGCCAACAAGTGAAGGTGCAATTTCAAGTTGGCGGCAGAGCCCCCCGACGGCAGTTGCCAGAAACTGTCCAAGCACATTGAGTTGAGGTGGTGGGGCTTTGTGCCGTTCGCCACCGGGAAGTTCGTCATCAGGCAGTGCCAGGCCACGCTCAATGGCATCTGCAATTGATGGCAGGATGTGCCGCAAGTCAGACCGCTGCATGCCGCGAACTGCAGCAATTTGCTGTGGGTCAGTATTTTTTCGCTTGCAGAGTTCAACGATGAGGTCATCCCGCAAAACCCGCTTCGGTGGCATGTCCCGCGACTCTGCAAGGCTGTCACGCCAGTGCCACAATTCACGGGCGACTGCAAGTTCCCGTCGCTTCAGGCCATTCAGCCCAGAGACTCGTCGCCATCGCTTCCTCGTAAAGGAGGCAGCTACTTCATCCATCCAGGTGAGCATTTCTTCCTGCATCCACGCTGTACGGCCACGATCTTCCAGCCTGGTCTCAAGTGTCTTCCAGATCGCATCAAGATACCGCACATCATCAAGTGCGTATTCAATCTGTGCCGGAGTCAGTGGTCGTTTTCGCCAGTCGGTGCGTGTCTCACCCTTGTTTGTCGGCTGCCCAAGGACTCGTCGCACAACGGATGCATACCCAGCAGGGTAGTCGTGATCAACCAGCCCAGCGGCAACTTGCACGTCAAAGAGGTGTGCAGGGCGTTCACCGATGGCATGCAGAATAAATCCCATTTCTTCACGCCCGGCATGAACAACCGTTGTTCGCTTCGGGTCTGTCATCAGTCGCCAGAAAGGTTCCAGTTCCTGAACCTTGAGCGTGTCGATCACAGCAAGTACATCACCTGCTGCTACCTGAATAAGGCAGAGCTGACTGCGGTATGTATGTTCAGACACAAACTCTGTGTCAAAGCCAAGAGAGTCGTATTGGTCGAGCCGTTCTACCAATGACGCGAGCTGACTCTCGGTCGTTATAAAGTCGTGTTCACTTGGTACCGGCTGAGAACGCTTCACCAAAATAGAGTCCAGACATCAATGAGTTATGGAAGGAAGATATAGTCGACAAGAACAAAAACCGGAATCAGCACGCATCCGCTGTAGAGAAGGTACCCGAAAAAGCTTGGCATCCTGACACCGGCACCCTCTGCAATGGCTTTCACCATGAAGTTTGGCCCATTCCCTATGTATGTCATCGCACCAAGGAAGACCGCTCCAAGGCTTATACCCGTGAGCCGGCCTGCTTCAACGCCGGCAACAAGTTCACCAGTGGCAGGGAGCGATTGTGCTGTCTTGAAAAAGACCAGATAGGTGGGGGCATTATCCAGCACGCTGGAGAGTGCCCCCGTTGTCCAGAAGAACGCAGTTGGTGAACGGATTCCAAGGCTTGCACCATGCTCATTGAGAATGGCAAGAGCTGGTTGCATGCATATAAAAATGCCGACAAACAAAACGGCGACCTCGATGATTGCAAAGTAGCTAAAGCCGTTCTTTACTCTGATTGCTGTTGATCCAAACCACAGTGAACATCCAACAAGGCCGAGTAAGACAACTTCTCGTAAGAAAATCCATGGATGCCACGTAGTGCCCGGTATCGCCTTGGATGGATCGAGCAGCGCTACCGCAAAAATAACCCCTGCCATAAGAGGCAGATTCAGCAAAAGCCCTGTGATACGTAGTGGTCGGACGGTTGCTTTGTCATAGATGCGGTCAACAAGCCGTTCTGACGGATATGCAAAAAAACAATCCCATATCCAGTAGATGGCAAGGAGGGTGATGTTCACGACCAGCCATTCTTGCCAAAGCGTAAAGGTCCAAAGAAATGGTACCCCTTGAAGGTAGCCCAGAAATAGTGGTGGGTCGCCAATCGGAAGAAGGCAGCCTCCGCAGTTGCACACAAGAAAAATGAAGAAGACGAGCGTATGCACAACGTACTTGCGTTCATGGTTTGTTTCGAGAAGCGGTCGCACGAGAAGCATTGCAGCACCGGTTGTGCCAATAAAACTCGCCATCAAAGACCCTGTCGCCAACAGAATCGTGTTCACCGTTGGCGTTGCCTGCATGTCGCCTTCTATTCGCACGCCACCAGTGATTGCGTACAGCGCAAAGAGCAGTGTGATAAACGGCACGTATTCAGCAAAGAGTGCGTTTCCGAGAACAGTTCTCGTAATGGCCCACGAAAATCCATGTGCTGGTGGAGCTACCACAGCGTGCGCAGGGAAATGCTGTTCAACAGCAGTTCCGTGAAGGAATAAATAGTAGGCCAGTGTGGCGAGGCCTAGGACGCCGGCAACAAGGAGTTTGCTTGAGTTTTTTTCCCACCAGTGCGCCAGTGAAGGAATCAGTGGAAGTACAGCAATGGCACCTAACAATAAGACAAACGGAGTAACCGCCCATGCTGTTGGTGGTGCTCCGGTGTGTGTTAGTTCTCGATGGCCTAAGGCGTGTTCCTCTGCATGCGACTCAGACTCATTTGCATGACTCCCATCATCCATGTGAGAATGTTCTTCAGGCGATGCGACATGGTTGTCATGGGCGGCGTTTGCGGCGACAAGCAGATCTCGGCCTCGCTGAGGCATGCCGAGAAAAGCTGATGCCAGATACAGTGCGGCCAAAACTGAAATCCCGATAAGGGTGACGCGGGAACTGTGCCGCACGGTGTTGGTTGACGGAGCTGTCTCTTGCATGCTGTTCTCTAAATAACAAGGGCGGGCCTGGCCGCCCGCTGTGAATCGTAAGATAATCTAGCAAAACTTTCTGTTCCTAAAGATGGGCGTTGCTTATCTTCGCTGTCTATACAATTTCTCCAATGACATACTCGGAAACACAGAAACAAACCTGGCTTACGTCGAACCTGCGGTTGGCTAGTCTGCTAGCTGGCCTTGCGGCGTTTCTCGTTGTCGTATCACTCGTTCTCTGTGGAATTGCCTTCCGCTTTTCAGGTGGAATTTCGTTGGTGGTGCTTCTTTGTGCAGCAGTCATTGGAACTTTTAGCGGCACACTTGGTGTTGTCGCATTCATGGCCAGAAAAGAAAGAGT
>Ga0315320_10002897_pt1 | contig 14113 bp, 17 predicted proteins | sample M140m21515metaG_FD_203458 | JGI IMG/M metagenome (GOLD analysis project Ga0315320, IMG submission 203458) | Ammonia-oxidizing marine archaeal communities from Monterey Bay, California, United States - M1 40m 21515 | ecosystem: Environmental > Aquatic > Marine > Coastal | place: USA: California... | reverse complement strand
TTATTGACATCTATTATTTACCTCCCATCTCATTTTTTGGTTGCCTTTCCCATACAGGTGGTTTGTCACCACCCACGTCATAGTCGTGGTATGTATTGGGTTTGTAACTTTTGTAATCAGGTGTAGGTGCTTTACCTGTAACACCTTTCTCAATGTCTTCTTTTGTATAAGCAGGTTTCTTACTCTTATCTAAACTACCTAACACAGCAGCTGCACCAGGTTTTAATTTCTGTACTTTGCCACCCTTATCTAAAAATTTTTTCATCATATCGTCACGTTCTTTTTGTGACATCTTTGGTTTTTTATCTTCTATATCATATATTCCCATTATACTCTCCCTAATAAGTTTAACTTGTGGCCCTTTCGGACCACAAGCGGACTTACACTATGGATAGATTTAGACAGAAAAGTCATCTTCACTATCTTCCTCACTATCATCGGATTTCTTTTCTGATAATATCTCTGCCTCTTCGGCTGCCTTCTTATCAGAAAGAATCTGTTCTACTGAAGCACCACTATCTACTTTTGAATATAGATCAACAAATGATGTTTTAGTATCATCATCAAATCTATTTGTACAGACAGCGATTGCCTTCATTTTATTTCTAAAGATACCATATGCTTCTGCAATATGGACAAGTCTTCTGGTACTTATAATCTCATCAACGCCGCCATCATTATAAGTCTTTCTTATAACGTCAGCCCAAGTCACTAGATTATGAGCAAATTTAACATCTGATTTACCAGCAGACTTTAGTTTCTGAGCAACAATTTTTTCTTCTACTTTAGCAGTAGGATATTGTTGTTCAAATGTAACTGGGAATCTTTCTAAAAATGCCTCGTTAAGTACATTAGTACCGATAAACTTACCGTCATCACTACCTTGACCTTTAGTGTTAGCAGTTGCAATCACATTAAAGCCAAGTTTAGGTTTAACAAACTTGTTTATCTTTTTAACATAGACACCTGAACCTTCAAGGATAGGTTGTAAACACATTATTTTATTACTTGCGAGGTCAATCTCATCAAGTAGTAAAACAGCGCCTCTCTCCATCGCCTCAATAACAGGACCATTTTGCCATACGGTCTGACCATCTTTAAGTCTATAACCACCCAACAAATCATCCTCATCGGTTTCAATCGTAATGTTACATCTAATCATCTCACGTTTTGATTCAGCACATGCCTGTGTAACAGCAAGTGTCTTACCATTACCAGATAAACCAGTAATGAAAACAGGATAAAACTTTTTAGATTTTACGATATTTTTAATATCTGCATAATTACCAAAGTTAACAAAGTCTGTATCCTTAGCAGGAACTACATTGTCGGTCAATGAAGACACGATATAAGCAGCCTTTGTATCATTGGAAATTTTAGTATCAGTTGTATCAACTGTGGTTGTATCATCCATAGAGTCAACATTAAGAGTATAAACTCCTCTATCAACTTTGTACTTGTCTGATTTTAACCAAGAAGGATTTTTGATAACCTTCTTTTTAACAAGAGCATTAATCTCTGCCCTAGTCACCGTATCTTTATTGTAAGTATCTTTTAATACTTTCAACACGGTTTTTTGTGTTTTGTTTAACTCAATCATTATATAAGTCCTTTCATATTTAAGTTATACATATATGCTATCATTTTTTTGGGTAAAAGTCAAGCGAAAAAAACCCTTCATTTATGCGATCCTTTTGATAAAGTTTTGTAGTAATACTCTGGAATTGATTCGATTCTTCATTCCCGACATAAACATCTTTTTAAGACTTCTCTTATTGGTTGAATCTGACTCAAATACTTTATTAGCAACTCTAGTGCCAGAGTTAACATAAAAGTAAACATCATAAGCAGTATTGTAATCAGCAATAAATTTGTCTTTAGTAAACATTTTTCTAGCCAACATCTCTTTATTGTAAGGTACTCTTAACTGATATTGTAATTCTCTATATTTTGAAACTAGATAGAAACCAATAGTCTGTAAATCATATTTCTTTTTTAAGTATCTTAACATAACACTTGTAAAATCTTTTTTCTCTAGGTAATAACTACCACATTCTACATATCTGCCGTTCAGTTTAAGGTATAAGTCACCATGCCCTGGTCTATTCATTGAATTAGAAGCACCGTCTGTTAAAGTAACAAGTGATAATTTATCAGTATTGTAATCTTTTTTAAACTTTTTGATTATGTGATCCATACCCACAAGTGATTCATTAAGTGGTGTAGATGATAGGTAGTAGTCACCTGAAATACTAGGTACTGACATATCTTCAGCCATCTGATCACTTCTTCTCCATCCGTAGTAGTCACCAAAGTACATTGCAGCCCTATGTAATACAGTAGCACATCTCATATAATCAACTTTTGATTGTTTATGTGAAAACAATTGTACAAGTTTTGTAGAAGCGTCTGGTTGAATAGTTTTATTAGTTACAGAAAAACCAGATTTAGTATAGTCATCTTTGGTTTCTCTATGATTATTCATAAACGCATATACTGAAAAAGGTATATTAATCTTTTTACAGAATAAAGTTAAGTTCAATAATTGTTCTACAGTAGGTAGAATATGTTTTTGCATTGAACCAGACCAATCAAGTAATAAAATCATACCGTGATTTTTTTGATTAGGTACTGTAGTAATCTTTTTAAATATATCTTCAGCAAATTTATAACTATGTAATTTTAGAGGATCAATAATACCTGTTTTATCCTGTGAAGCACGAGCATATAACTTAGCATTTTTTTTCATCTCAAATTCTTTAACTAGATAATTAACTACATTAGAAGACTCTTTAATAAAATTTTGAGTTCTAACTTTTGCCTTATTGATTTGTTGTTTATCATATTCAGTATTATGGTGTTGTTTATCATAAACCATAATATCTCTAATAAACTTCTTGTAAGGAATAATTAGTTTTTTAAGATCAACTTTAGGTAGTTCAGCATAACATCTACTATGAGCAGAGTCGTCTGTAATACCCTTAACTGAATTTTCATAATTGTCAGCAGTTAATGCTCTCAATTCTGTAGGTGTATTGTCAGGTAACCCAGCACCGTTACCACCAGTTTGATTTGATTCTTTTTTCTTTGCCTTTTCATCAGCGTCATCTGACTCTGATTTTTTATCTAACCATTCATCTAATTTTTCGTCTGTAGATTTATCTGAATCATTACTATCGGTTTCTGACTCATCACCTTTTTCACCTGATGGGTCTTGTTTGTAAACTTTTTGTAATTCAGGTTTCTTCTTTAATTCATCTTTACAATAACCAAGTATATCTTCAGCAAGTTTACACACGTCATCAAAACTTTTACATTTATCAACAGCGTCAACTAATATTTTTTCTTTGTTAGTAAATTTGAAATCTAATCTTTTTGAAGACTTATAGTATAGGTTGATTTTATCAATCAACGCATAACTCATAATATCTTTACCTTTAGTACCAAAGAAGTTATCCTTGTACATCTTATCAAAACCTTTTAGGTAGTCATCAACTAGACCAGGATATTTCTTTTGTATTAACTTGTCAATTCTAGCGTCTTCAATAACGTTAACAAATGACTTAAATTCTTTAGTTCTTTTTGCCATCTCTTTCCATGAATCAGATGGTGTATATAAAGCATGGGATACTTCGTGTCCCACTAACATGTCATAAACATGTTTACTTTTTTGTTCTTCTTTAAATATAGGGATTGTTAATATTCTATTGACTACATCAAACGAAGCAGTTTGTACTTGGTTTTCTTGTACTTCAATATTTTCAGTAGCAAGCAACTTTGCAAGTTGCGATTTATTTTTTATAGTGTTTTCTTTTGTCATATATACACTTATGCTATACTAAAACGCTTTAAAAGTCAAGCGTTAAAAACCTAGTAAATACGTGGTATAAATGAGAACAAAACGAGAACGACTTGGAATTTACTTAACTCCTATGAAGATTGGCTCGTATTTTCTGCCTGGAATGTCAGGTCTTGCGAATCGTCCTATATAATTCTGTGATTGTTTCTTTTCTGATTCTGTGCCTTCTAGTGTAGATTGTACCTTTGTTCCTTGTTGAGTTGATAAAGATAACCACCAAACTTGTATATCTTTAAATCCTGCCTCAACCATACAATCGTAGGTGTCTTCTTCAAAGGTCTTATATGATTTTACATTTGCAACATTGAAACCTGCATATTTACCTGGTTTCAAACCTGTGTGTGCGTTCTTAATAGTCTGTAATAAGAAACCATTACGCCATGCGTCTTGTTGTGGGAATTTATTAAATGATTGTTCTTCTTCATCACCGTATTGTTCGTGTCCTAAATAAGGTGGCGATGTGAATACAAAATCTAAAGTATTTTGAGCAGGTATATAAGTTTCACTACCTTGTTTTAGTAGTACATATTTTTTGTGAGTATGCCCATATTGATCTCTAATCTTTTCTAAACCTGCATATGTAGGAACACAAGGGTCTGTGCCTATGTAATTTACCCCAGCTGCAATTGCACCCATTAAACGACCACCATAACCCATACTAGGATCCCAAACTGTACCTGCTTCTGTACCCTCTAGTGGACTATCTTTTTCTACAAATATATCATATAAAGTTGCGGCTGCTGTAGGTCTGAAATTAGAAACCATTTGAGTACCACTATATCTTCTTAACATAGCTCTCATATCTGAATCTGTAATTTTGTGTGCTTCTCGTTTTGTGAAGAAAGTACCTGTAAGTATCTTGTTAATACCTTTTTCTAAATGTTCTTCATCTTCCCATATCTCCATAGGTGTCTTCATCTTACCACATTTAATTGACCATGCGTGGTGCATATACGACCATGCAAGTGTTAAACCATGTGTTGATTGACCTATGATTTTATTCTTTGTATCTAATAAAGTATCTCTATTAAATGACGTAAGTTTTTTAAACTCATCATCACGCCATTTTCTATCTTCAGGATAGTATGGGAATCCTTTATTTTCTTTCCAGTCTTTAATTACTTCTTTTGCGTTTGACATATACGTTACCAGGGATTGTGCCTTTTGCCCAACTTGTTTTCCCGATTAATTTCATATTCATTTTAACATAAAACTTGTTTGCTGTCAAGTTGTCAGCTCTTACTGATAAAAATACGTCTTTTGAGCAGTATTCAAAGAAGTTATTGAGTATTGCCTGAGCAGTACCTGAACCTGGCGAATCACTTGCAATCTGGTGTAATACAGTATCGCCTACTGTTAATTGTACATCGCCTATCTTTTGTTTTCTTTTACAATGATGAAAGGTTATTAGTATGCCATCTTCTAAAATAAGTTTTTTGTTTGCAATCATACGCTTCATGTAATCTGTTCTTACATGAGGAAACCATTTCTTGTGACTATAAAATATAGATTTTACTTTTTCAAAATCCGATTGGGCTGCAAATATCATCTTCTAATTCATCTCCTTGTTTTAGTAAGTTCTCTAATCTAGGATTATTATAACAATCTACTACTAAATGTAGTCTATCAAAATCTGCTTTATTGTGTACGGCATGTGGTTTAGATACATCTACATAGTAATATTCGCCAATATCTAAATTATAATGACATTCTTTCTTGCCTTGCCATAGATAAAAATGTACATGTTTATTTGTTCTTAATGGTACATGTAATCTTACAATCTTACCATCTTTTATTTCTTTATCTACTTTGTCTGTATGTTTCTTTATAGTTGTACCTGCTTTTAATCTCATAACTCGTACACGTTCAAACTCTGCTGGTATATGAGATAGTATTTCTTTTAAAGGTAATAGATAAGGTTCTTCATATAGTTTAGTCCATCTTAAATCTGCTGGTTGTACATCTGATTTTAGTACACCAGGTTTTAAGATATTACCTATATCATCACTATATCCTCTAATTGATACAGCATCCCAATCGCCTTTTGCATTGTATTTTGTTTTTACTGCTGAGTACGTTAAGTTATCTAAAAACTCTACAACACTATTAAGTGGTTGTAAAAATGCAGGTAAGTCTAATTTTTTTAAGATTTTTCTTTCCATAAATTTGTAACCCTTTTTATTTCTTTATCTCTTTTCTTTAGTGCCATCTCTAATTTTAATTTACTTACAAGTTCAGTAAATACTGTTCCTTGCATATGGTCTAATTCGTGTTGATAACATCTACTTACAATGCCATCAAATTCTTCTTCTACAGTTTCTAGTTGTTCGTTTAAATATTTTACTTTTACTTTTTGTGGTCTTTCTATATCTAAAAATAAGAAAGGAAAAGTTAAACAACCTTCTTTGTATCTAATCGTTTCTTTACTCATGTCTGTAATTTCAGGATTGATACATACCCATTTCTGACCTTTGTTTATATTTAAATTGTCGCCCATTACAAACATACGATATGGTTTACCTACTTGATTTGCTGATAGACCTATACCACCATAGTTCTTCATTGTTTCAAACATGTTATTACAAAATTCTGTAATAGATATTTTCTCTTGTTTTTTAAATACTTCTTTATCAAAAGGTACTATGCTTGATAATACTCTCTCATCTGTTGGTGGTAATAATGTATAGTTCATTGAGCGATCCTTGTAAAGTTTTTATATTTCTCAAATTTTATTATGTTTGTAAATTTATCAAATAGTATATCGCCTTTGTGAGATATAATAAATGTGTTTTCATTTGTTAGTGTTTTAAGTATTTTAAAAAAGTCTTCGGTACCTTGACCATCTAAACTACTATCAAATATTTCATCTAGTATTAATAGATTTGTATTTGTACTATTTTTCATTTTAGCAATTGTACGCCATGTAAATAATAACGCAAGGTCTATTCTTAACTTTTCACCTTCACTAAAACTATTATAGTTAAACGTATCTCTAAATCTACTCTTTATTGTTTCATTAAACTCCTGGTCTAAATGAAAGTTAACAAAGAAGTCCATAGACTGGAGATATTTATTAATCAAATTATTCATTATAGGTAGATACTTCTTAATGATGTTTGCTTTAACACCTGTATCATTTAATATCTCTCTAGCAATATCAATGTATTTCTTTTCTTCTACTGCCTTTTGTTTTTCTACGTTTACTAATTTTAAGTCTTCTTTTATTTGTTCTAATTCTTTTTGTATAACGTTTGTATTAGTATCAGCATTTTCAAATTTAGCAATTTCTGTATCTAATCTATTTGAGTGTCTATTGATTTCTGAAATAGAGGTATTGATTTTTGCAACAGATATATCTAAATCATTTAATCGTTTTTCTACTGCTTTATATTGCTTTATCTGTTCTTGTGTTCTCCCCATCTCGGCCGTTAGTTGTTGCAATCCTTCTTCTAGTTTGCTAATCTGTTTCTTGCCTTCGTATATTTGTGTTTGTTTAAATCTTTCATCAATAGGTTGTGTACACGTGGGACAATTGTCATTGTTTTCAAAAAACTCTACATCTTTTTTTTCTCTATCAAGTTTATGTTCTATCTTTGATTCTAGTTTGTTCAATTCACTTTCTTTTTTAAATACTTTTTCACTACCCCATATCTCTGCTTTTGTAGATATAATTTTTTCATTTAGTAATTGTAACTTTTGATTATATTCGTAATTACTTTTTTCATTTTCTTTTAGTTGGTCTCTACGATCATCTATATCTCTATAATCTCTGCTTTGTACTTCTTCAAAATGTTTCTTTTGTAATTCATACTTTTCGGTCATCAAATCATATCTATGTTTTACATCAACAACAGATTTATTTAACTCACCTTGTTTCTGTCTTAACAATAAATCCATATGTGAGAATACTCTTATGTCTAATATTTCTTCTACAACCTCTCGTCTGTATCTAGCACGTAGGTGCATAAATGGTTCGTATGATGTTGATCCAAGGATGACTACCTGGCAAAAAGCACGATAGTTACATTTTAAAATATTCTGTTCTAACATGTTTTGATAATCTACATTAGAAGCGTCTTGGTTTAATAATACATTATTACAATAGATTTCAAATTTATTGGGTTTAATGCCTCTTACTACTTTATATTTTTTGTTAGCAGTTTCAAACTCACATTCTATTTCACAATCGTTTTGATTGATTGTATTTACAAGTTGTTCTTTCTTTATATCTCTAAAGGCACGATTAAATAAACTAAAACATAATGCGTCAAGTAAGGTTGATTTACCTGCACCGTTTGTTCCTATAATTAATGTAGATGGTGACTTTGCTAGGTCTACTTCTATAAACTGATTACCTGTAGATAGAAAGTTACGCCATCTTAACTTCTTAAAATATATCATACTTTATTATCACTTGCCTCAATATAAATTGATTTCAAATATTCTTTTAATTTTGTTTTACTTACATCTGTTTCTAACTGGTCAACATAGTTATTTAGGAATGTAACTGTATCTTCGCCCATTTCTAGTATGTCTTCTCTCACGCTAGCTTTAATGTCTGAATAGTCCTCTACAATATTTAAATCATGTAACGTTATCTCATTATACAATCTTTCTACAAATTTGTCAAATATCTCATTATCTGTTTTGTTTAATACAATTAATTTAACAAAGTGATTATGATAAGGTTTTATATCATAGTTTGTATAATCTTTCTTTTTGTCATCATAGATTATTTTTTTATGTATTGAAAGTGGATTAGATATTCTTGTTAGTTCTCTAGTTTCTGTATCAAAGATATGAAAACCTTTAGGGTCTTGGTAGTCTGACCATGTCATTTCATATTGAGCACCACAATAAAATATTTGACCATCATCTGTATGTTTATGAAAGTGTCCTGATATTACTCTATCGTATCTACTAAAATCTGATTTTGCTAAACCGTGTTCATTGATTACGCCATTTTGCATTTCTACACCTTTGATTTCTAAATGACCCATTACAATTTCTGCTTTAGCTGTTTGTAACATATTCATTGAGTGATCATAGTTATCATCACATATCCAAGGTACAAATAATATAGGTGTACCATCAAAGTCAACAACGGTTGATTTAGTATAGATAAATGGTTCGTGTTTTCTATCAAATGAAGTATAAAGATTTTCTATTGCGTTTACTTCATTAGTATTTTTAAAATAGGTATCGTGGTTACCTATAATAATATGTGTATCAATTTGTTCTTCATATAATCTATCCCAAAACTTCTTACGCCATATAGAAGCAGTTTGAAAGTTAATAAACTTTCTTCTATCAACAACATCACCTAAATGTACAAATGTTTTGATATTGTGTTCTTTTAGATATGGGAAAAAGATTTCATCAAAAAATCTTAATTGATAATTTCTAAATGCTTCACTATCATTTCTCACGCCAAAATGGCTATCGTTCAATAATGCTATCTTCATTATATATCTAAAACACTTGTATAGGTTCTTTTCTTTCTTTTCTTTATTTTGATTTCGTTCTTTTGTGGTTCTTCCGTAGATGGTTTGTTCTTTCTTAAAAATTCTAAAAACTGATTCTTATAATCATTATTTGTATCACCAGGTAACACAGCAAACTCATCTATGTTTGCTTGTTCTATCATTCTATATTTTATATTAGATTGTTTCTTTTCTTTCTGTATTCTTCTAATAAAAGCATAATATATTATTTGCGTAAAATAAGCAAAAGGATTATTAGACTTGTCAGGATTAAAGTTTTTAAGATATTGTAAACAGTTTTCTATACCATCAGAAATCATATCATCTCTAAAAGTGTAATTAATAAAATTAGGTCTATAAGATAAATGATTCGCAATCTTTAAAAAACATTCACCTATATAATTAGTAACAGGTGGTGGTTTTCTTTTACGTTTTTCTGCCTTAGCACATTTATCTTTAAACTCTATCATTGCTTGTAGAAACAATTTGTTATCTACATAATGTTCAGATTTTTTTCTTGTTCTAGTCATAGTTTAATTATATCACATTCTTTGTTATTGTCAAGGACCTATCACATTATCCAGTTATATATTGCTCTTAAAGCAAGCAGTAAATACATAAGTTCCATTAATGCTCTAGGTATATCTTTATCTTTTATGCCCATGTATATCCATATTGTACAGGATATTGTAGCAATTGCCCAACCCACCCATTGTGTGTTAGGGTCTGCATTTGAGAGTATGTAGGCACCTATCATAGCGAGTACAAAACCCAGCCATCTCATGCCATCTAGTCTTTTGTAAAATCTAATTTTCATTGGTGCTTGACATAATCTAATTCTCTTGTTATACTAACCATGCTGGTTGTTACCGAGGATAGTAGCTACCTCACTAGTGCAACTTCTTTGAAGGCATTTTAAGTAAGTCAGCGACTTCTTTAATATCAGACTTATCTATATCATCATAATTGGAAGCGGCATTATCTAATTCTTCCTCAGACATTTCTCTTTCAATAAATCCAGGTAACTGTTGTTTTGCTTTCTTTAATGATACTGCAAGATCAGTATATCTTTTTGTAAATGCCGTAGTGGCATTACATATAGTAATAATCTTATCAACAGGAATAGTTACTATTTTCTCATCTGTAAAACCAACCCATTTTACTAGTGCAATATAATCAGATATACCTTGCTCAGTAATACGAGGTACGTATTTAATTAGCATAGGTTCTTGTAACCTTAATAGTTTAGAGTTTTCAGGTAATTGGTCTTTATGCAAAGGAAACCTACAACAGATTTCTTCTCCTGAAACCAGTCTGATTATCTTAACCGTTTTATCATTAACACGATCAATCATATAACTATTTATCTTTCTTAAGCGTTAGCATACCACAATGAGAGCCACCTAATTGTTCTACTATATCGTAGTCTAATAATGCTGTTTCTTTAAATATTTTCATATTGTACCAACCTTTATTTTTACCAGGGTCTTTATCTTCATTAGGCATATAATCATGGAATACTATTTTAAAAGAGTCCTTTGTACGTTTTAGTATTTCTTCACAATCATTCTTACCAATAGAGCCATCTATAAAAACAAAGTCAAAGTCATAGTGTAACCAATCTTCCCAATACTCTTTGCTTGTACAAATAAACTTATGTATATTCAATCCATTATACTCAAATATATCGTTCTTGTCAATGGTGTACACCTCTGAATTATTAAGTCTTAATGCAGCTGTACTCTTACCTGTGCCCGTACCTATTTCTAGTATTTTAAAAGCACCTCTGCTTTCATATAACAGAAATTTAAAGTCATCATCTGAAATCATTTTAAATCCACCGTATGTATTTCATAGTCAAAGCCTTCTCTATTATAGATGTTAACTCTTTCCTGAAAGTGTGTTAATGTGAAGTTCTTTTTATCTTTGTATGTGAGGTCGTCTGATATATCATAGACTGTAGCAGACTGTTTCTTATCACCGACACGAAGCCCACGGCCAATGCTTTGTAATATTCTTATAGGGCTCTTACTAGGGCTACTAAAAACAATGTTGTGTAAATTACGAATATTGATACCAGTGCTGAACGTCCCGAAAGAAGCGATAATAATTGCGTTGTCCGACTTTTCTGTGATTGCTCTAATTTTTTCTCTATCATCTGTTTCAGTTCCCCCATAAACAAAAAACACTTTTCGTTTTGGGTCTACTTTTTCTTCTATGAGTTTATGTAAAATCTTGCCATGTTTTTCAACTAACTGAAATAAGCATAATGTATTGCCGTTGAGTGCCAAGGTCAGATTTCGTATGTATTTATTACGAGCAGTATTTTGAGTGAGGTATTCTAGTTCTTCAAAGTATTTGACACCATATACTTTCTTTGCCTCTACTTCAGGATACTTTAAGTTCAGACATTTAATTTTTAGATTAGCAAGTTGTTTTCTCTCAATCAACTCTGCTGTAGATACTACTTTATTGACCATACCAAATAGACCTTGTAGTACTAATTTGTGTGTTTTACTATCATCTAACGTACCTGTAAGACCTATTCTATATTTACAATCTGTTAGTTTTGTCATTATCTTTGTCAATGATACAGCCTTAAACAAGTGTGCCTCGTCACCTATAACTGCACCATAGTCTTCAAAAAATTGTTTAGGCATTTTGTATAATGATTGCCATGTTGATACAACTATACGTTTATCTTCATCTATTTCATAACCATGATATTTTCTACTTACATTTGTTTCTACATCATAACCATAATCTTTAAAATCTTTGTATAGTTGTTCTACTAGTGATGTTGTTGGTACAATGATTAGAATATTGTTGTTAATTACATTTAAGTAGTGTCGGACTAACATGTATATGATAAGTGATTTACCAGAGGCAGTAGGCGATACAACTAGTCCTCTGTCATATTCTAAAGCAAATTTAAATGCGTTTAATTGATAATCTCTCGGTTTGATAGACAGATCATACTCATCAATCATACCGTCTATATCGGCGGCTGTGACGTTGCTATGTGTAAGGATTTCACTAGATTCAACTATATGTACATCTTTCTTCTTACACCAGTCTTTTAGATAAGGGTATAATCCAAGGTACATTTGACCTGTTGCGTATGAGTAAAGTCTTATTTTTCCGTCCCATACTCTATTACGAAACTGTGGTGTAAACTTATATCCAGGTACTTCAAACGAAAAGTAATCTGACAATTCTCTACGAATAGAGGCGTCAGCGTCAATCCGAATATATACGTCATTGAGTTTATCAACGATAATATTTTGCATATTAGATTACGCCAGAAGTAAACTTTTTCCAGTCTATAGCGTTTTTAATTTGAAAACCACGATTAGATATTATACGTATTGTTTTGTCCAGATAGTCAGCTACACTTTGTATGTAAGTAACTTTTTGCTCTAGTTTAATCATCTCATCATCTGATCTTATGTACTTATCCACATCTGGTTTAAGCAACTTTATATTAAAAGGTTTAACTTGATAGACACTAGGGTCTGCCTTACCTGTATAGTATTCCCACTTTTCTCTTAACAATCTATCTCTATCTTGCTCTGCTTTTTTTAATAGATTGATATATTGATTATGAAACTTGCAATACTTGTTATGTAATTGAGGTGTTTTTAATGATTCTAAATCTAATTCAGTATCATTTATTTTGAGGTCTTTTTCAGCCAATTGTTGTAATTCATCAAAGGTCATAATAACTCCATTATATTAATTTAAAATATTTATGTATGTATTAAGTAGTAGTTTCTACCGTAGCTTTGTTACCAACAGCAGCAAATTCGTAAATTGCATACTCAAATGATACCGTTGCCGTAAGATAATCAACATCGGTAGCCTGCTGATTATAGTCTAGTCCTGATAGTGAAGTAGGATATACATTTCTAAATCTAACTTCTAAATTTGCATTATTCTTACTTGTCAATATTATTAAAGTAGCGTCTGAATACAAACCACCATCGTCTTGTGTTGCCTTTTTAATTTCACCTAATTCTTTACTAGTACCTACATTTTGAGTTGAAGGAAATCTGTCTGTACCTGCACCTTGTAGTGTTTGAAACTGCTCGTAATCTTTAGGAAAACCAACACCAGTTAACCAACCATGTATCTCTCTATAGTTTTCTAAATTTTCATCTACTAAAAACTGAATAGTCAAAGTATCATATTGTAATCTATCACCAGGTAGTGGTATATCTTTCAAAGGTGTGATTTGTTCGGCAGTACCTAGATTGATACCAGGCAAATTTGCTGATGTGCAAAAATACTCTACTTTAGGTAGTTTAATTAGTTGAAACTTAAACTGCGTTGGACTTGCATAGTCCAGTTTAGTAGGTTGTCTAGTGTATGAGTTTGTAACTGTCATACAGCTATTTATCTGTTTGCTTGTCTAAATCATCCCATTCTTTTGATTGGGCTTCTTGTTTTAGTTTTTTCTCGTTATCTGTTAGGACACTCTCTTTTTCGGCTGCTTCATCTAGTCTTTTCTCTACATTATCTAATGCGTTAGGTTTTTGTAAGTAATTAAGACCTTGTGCTAACAGAAAAAAGAAACCACAGATTACTACAATACCTGCGATTGCTCTTAGGAATACGTTCATTATTGTTGATTTTTCTTCTTTGTAAATTGTTATTCTTTCAGTATAAAACATAATCTACTTTTATTTATGCTAAAAAAAAGGGCGCCGAAGCGCCCTTCTTAAATTTGTTTCTCAACAAATATTACATGATGTTCGTAACTTGAACACGT
>Ga0315320_10002895_pt1 | contig 14118 bp, 14 predicted proteins | sample M140m21515metaG_FD_203458 | JGI IMG/M metagenome (GOLD analysis project Ga0315320, IMG submission 203458) | Ammonia-oxidizing marine archaeal communities from Monterey Bay, California, United States - M1 40m 21515 | ecosystem: Environmental > Aquatic > Marine > Coastal | place: USA: California... | reverse complement strand
TTGCTTGTAGTCCTGCAACCCCTGCACCAACAACTAATACTTTTGCAGCTGGTATTGTTCCTGCTGCAGTCATCATCATTGGAATTGCTTTTTCAAAATGAGCAAACGATTCCACCACCGCTTTATAACCCGCAAGGTTTGCTTGCGAGGATAATATGTCCATAGACTGAGCTCTTGTTATTCTTGGAAGTAATTCAAGTGAAAAAGTATTAATATTTTTTTTAACTAAATCATTTATCTTATTTTTATTATCGTATGGGTTTAACACCCCAATAAATGTTTGATTTTCTTTTAATAAAGAACTTTTGTCATCATCTAATAAACCTAACTGAACAATAATATCTGCATTAGATATGATTTCTTTTTCATCTTTTGAAATTGATACTCCTAATTCCTTATACTCTTCATCTTTAATTCCAAGATGTCTTCCATAATTTTCAGATAATGAAACTTCAAATCCAAGGGATATATATTTCTTTGCAATCTCGGGAGTAATTGCTATTCTTTTTTCAATTTTTTGATTTTCTAAAATAGAAGCAATTTTCATACATTGATATTATAGTAAGAATATTGCCATTAAAACTAAAACACCAATAACTGCGACTGTTCCCCACAACACAAATTTTGTGAAATTGTTCCAGGTATTTTTATGGTTGTCATTATCCATAAAAATTACTTCTGTCTTGCTTTGAACTTTGGATTTGTTTTATTTATAACGTAAACACGACCTCTTCTTCTAACTAATTTAGAATTAAGATCTCTTTTTTTAATTGATTTTAATGAACTTTTTATTTTCATAATTTTATTTTAATGCCGGCAACGTCCTACTCTTCCGTGTCTTAAGACAAAGTACCATCGGCGCTGAAAGGCTTGACTACCGAGTTCGGAATGGGATCGGGTATAACACTTTCGCAATAATTACCGGCAACAGTTTTATACATAATTAAATTTTATTGTAAACATCATTTATCTCTTATTTTGTATGATTTTCCATGTTTTTTACAGAAGTCTTTAATGTAATCTTTTAAATTAATCTTACCAAAATATTTATGTATCTTATTTGAAAGACTTAAATTACTTAAAGCAGATGCATATCTCTCCCCTTTTCTGGAAGGTAAATATCTAATTTTATAATCAAATAATTTAGCTAGTTGATTAATAGTAAAACTTTTTTTATTAGAAATGCTATAAAATTTACATTTATTTTTATTCCAAGCTAGAAAACAGATTTTTACTGTATCTTGAATATGAGTAAATCTTCTGGATTGAGTTCCTGGTTTTACAACAGGTAGTGGAATTTTATTCTTATAATGATGTTCAAAAATACCAACAACAGTTGCCATTTTACCAACACAAATTTGTCTTGGCCCATATACATTATAGAAGAAAATTACTTCATATTTGAAATTAAACCATTTTTTTAAGTTTTCTAAAAGTTCTAAATTTTTTGATTTTGTAAAAGCATACGGAGATAAATTTTTATCTCGTCCATTATTCCCTAATGAGGCTGATGTTGCTGAATAAATTAATTTAATTTTGTTTTTTAAACAAAAATCAAATACTGCATGTGAACCAATTGCGTTAGATTGAATACATTCGTTCATATTTAAAAAACTTTGATAAATTCTTGAAAACTCACCAAAGTGAAAAATAGCATTGATACGATTTTTATAAATTTTTAGAGTTTGTGAAATTTGTTTTGTATCAGATTTTATATATTTTACTCTTTTGTTTAAAATATGATTTTTTTTTGAACCTGATGAGTAATTGTCTAAGCTGATAATCTGTAATTTAGTTTTTTTTAAAAAATATTCAATTAAATTTGAACCAACAAATCCACATCCACCTGTAACAACAATTAAATTTTTCATATATTAAAAATTATACTTTAGATATTGATCTAAATCTTTATTAAGTTCATATTTTAATTCTATTTTATGATTGTAATTAAGGCTTATTATTCTTTTCATCATACTAGATTTCAGTAAAAAAATGAAGATAGGATAGTATTTTTTTAGTATTATTTTAAATTCAATTTTTAATATTTTACCAAGTATGTTATATTTTACTAATAATTTTTGATTTAAATAAAAATTAATAGATTTTACATAATCAATAATTATTAATGTTTTTTTCATATATTTTTTATATTTGATATTAAGATGTTATTTAATAGCCTTATAAAAAGATTAATCTAGTATAAGAATAAAAAATGTTAATAATAAAGTTCGCCCTGATATATATTTTAATTAGTTCAAGTATTATATATTTGTCCATATACTTAGGATATTTTGATAACCCCAGTAAACGAAGAATTCATAAAATACCCACGATAAATACAGGTGGACTAATTATTTATTTATTTTTTTTAAGTGTAATTTCTCAAGGTGAGTTTAACTATAATGTAGAATTAATAGTATCAATAGGGTTTTTTGTTTGTTTAACAGGTTTTATAGATGATAGGATAAATTTAAATCCTTCAAGCAAAATCGTATTAATAATAATTCCGTCAATTTATTTAATTTTGAATGGAATATCGATAAGTGATTTAGGTCAATATGAATACTTGGGAAATTTAGAATTAGGGAAATTTAAAATTCCATTTCTATTACTTGCTATTGGATTGTTAATTAATGCAACTAACTATATTGATGGTATAGATGGATTGCTTTTAACTTTTTTTTTAAGTTGTTTAATATATTATATTTTTTTAATTGATGACACTAAAACAATAGACTTGTTAAAATTTTTTGTGGCAGCAAGTTTCTTAAATTTGATATTAAATTTACTTCCATCAAAAAATAAATTTAAAATATTTAGTGGAGACTCTGGAAGTTTATTTATTGGTTTTTTTATAAGTTTCATGACTATTGAACTTTACAATAGCTTTAATATTCACCCTGCAATTTTGATATGGCCATTATGGTATCCTGTTTATGATTTTCTTTTTGTAAGTATTAATAGGCTGATAAACAAAAAATCTATCTTTAAACCTGATAATACTCACTTACATCATGTAGTAAGTGATAAATTCTATGGAAATAAATTATCACCTATAATTTTATTTTTATTAGTTAATTCCTCAATTATTTTTATTGGATATAAAATAAGTGAAGTTTCTAAATTATTGTCATTAAGTATTTTTATATTAGGGTTTACTTTCTTTTTTGTAATGAGAATTTTCATATCTAAAAAATTTAAAAATTAAATTAAATACAATCTTGTTTTTTTGTAATAAATAATTTTTATTTTTTAAATTTAAATTATATTTTAATTTTACAAGTTATTTTGAATAGTAAAATAATTAATAGCTCTTTTTTTTAGAGAGTTAATGGACAATATTAATAAATAAAATAATGATTTGATTGATCCATAATTCATATAAATTCTGTAAACTTTATATCCATTAATTAAGCTAATTAATTTATTAGATGAAAGTGAGCCTTTTGTTTTACGATAATATGTTAGTTTGTTATCAAGTCCTTTTATAATTTTAATTTTTTTTACTATTTTAAGCCATAAAACATAATCCTCTTTAGTTTCTATACTTGGAAAAAGGAGTTTATTTTTATTTAGTAAGCTTGATTTTAAAATTACTGTAGATAAACCTATATCACATGATTTTATTAGATCCTTAAATTTAATATTTTTCTTTGCAAATCGAGATGAAACAACTTTATTATTAGCATCAATAATATCATAAGAAGTGTGAGTAAATAAAATATTATTTTTTTCCATATAGTTGACCTGAATTTTTAATTTATTTTTAGACCAAATATCGTCGCTATCTAAGAAAGCTATATATTTAGAATTACTGTCTCTAATCGCAATATTTCTTGACTCTCCAGCTCCAAAATTTTTTTTATTTTCAATAATTTTGATATTAAATTTTTTAAAATATTTTTTTTTTTTTAAAAAAATATTAATTTTTTTTAAATCATTTTTATTAATATTGTCATAAACAATCGTTAGTTTAAAATTTTTATAATTTTGATTAAAAACAGACTTAAGAGCTAAGAATAAATATTTTAAATTACTTTTATATGGAATAATAATTGTTACAAATGGCACAAATATTTATATGAAACAGTCAAACCAAAATCAATTAATATGTTTCCGGCTCTACTTTTATTTTAATAACAGATAATAAGGTAATATTTCTCATTCATTTTTTTTACTATTTTATTATATCTAAAATTTTTAATGCTCTAGCACTATGAGAATATTTTTTGCTTAATTGATAATTATTTTTTGATATAATTTTCATCTTTTCTGGCTTATTAATTAATTTAGTTATTTCTTTTTTCCATGCATAAACATTTTTGAAATTTTTAACAAATATTGCATTTTTATTATGAGTGATAACCTCTTTTAAAACATCAAAATTTGAGCACATTATTGGTCTTCCAACACACAAATAATCAAATAATTTCAAAGGGGAGGTATATTTCGTTATATCACCCACATCCCCAGCAACTGTTATTGATGACGTGTAAGGCATCAATAATAAATCCATATTTAATAAAATTTTTGAGATACTTTTATATGGAACGTAATCATTAAAATATAAGTTTTTTTCAACTTTTTTAGAAATTGAGAACTTTACTTGTTTTTTATTGCCATAAATATAATAATTATTTTTAGGATCTATCATAGCTAATTTAATAATTAAATCTAACCCCCTAGATTTATATAAAGATCCAAAATATCCAATATTAAGTTTTTTTTTATTTAATTTATATTTATAATTTTCTTTAATTGATGATCCACTGGGTAAAACAATAATTTTGTGAGATTTGATTGAATAATTTTTTATATAATCATTTTTAACATAATCTGTAATAGCAATTAATTTTATAAGATTTTTTGAATTTAAAAAATCGTAATTTTTTACAATAAATCTTACAATTCTAGACTCGGTGTTCAAACCATGATGTAATTCTAAAATAGTTTTTTTCTTGAAGAGAATTAACAAAAAACAAGTAAAAAAATTTCTTGTAATGTAAATATCTGGCTTAAATTTTATACTTTCAATGACTGACAAAATAGAAAATAAATAAAATTTTATTCCTAATGGAAATTTTTTAAAGTATCTTATTTTTTTAAATTTGAATTTTGTTTTAATATTATAATAATTAAAAATATTACCACTTGAAGCATTTGTTGTTATTAAAGTAACATGATTTTTTAATTTCGAAAAAGCTTCACACATTTTAACAATTTGAATTGCACTTGCATTTGTTGAAGGTATTGCGGTATTTGCTAAATAACAAATTTTCATTTTTAACTAAATTAACGAACTTATTTAAATATTTTCTTATGATTACTTATATAGTGTTTATGCAATTTTTAATTAATTAATAACGGATTTTCGAAAATTTTCATTGATATTAATTAATTCGTCAAATGTGCCTTCATTTTTTAGCTCACCTTTTTCTAATAAAAAGATTTTATCACATTTTTTAACTGTGCTTAAACGATGTGCTATCAAAATGATTGTTTTATGTTTGCTAAGATTGTTTACTGCATCCATCACAATTTTTTCAGTTAAATTATCTAGTGCACTGGTAGCTTCATCTAAAATTAATACTTGAGGGTTAAAGTATAATGCTCTTGCAATCCCAATTCTTTGACGTTGACCACCTGATAATCTTACGCCTCTCTCACCAATAGTAGTTTGATATTGATTTGGTAATTCGTGCATGACAAACTCATGCAAGTTTGCAATTTTAGACGCTTTTTGAATTTTATTTTCATCAAAATCTCTAGGCTCTTGACCAAAAGCAATATTTGCAGCAACGGTATCATCTGAAAGATAAATATGTTGTGGTACATAGCCGATTGAACGTTGCCAAGATTGAGTATTGTGTTTAGTTATAACTTTTCCATCAATTTCTAAAGTTCCTTTTTGAGCCTCCAATAATCCTAAAATGATATCAACAATTGTTGTTTTGCCACTACCCGTAGCGCCTACAAGGCCTACAGTATCATTAAAAGATATGTTCAAATTTATGTTTTTTAATGCTGTTCGAGATGCATTAGGATAATTGTAACAAATATTTTTTAAAGAAATCATTTTTTTGAAAGGCAAAACGCCATTATCTCTATCTAAGTTTGTTGGATTAAGATTTTTAATATCATAATATAACTTTTCAATCGAAGGGCTTGCAAAAGTAAGTTGAGTAAAAGAGGAATAAATCATTTGTGCTGCTGGCATTAATCGATAACCTGCAAATACATACAAACTAATTATAGGTAGAGCAGTGCTAAAAGTTCCTGATTGAGACATTTTATAAAGAATTATTAATAGAATTCCTCCAAAAGCAGTCGCTTCAAGTATAAAACGAGGCAATTGACCAACAACTCCTAAGGATGCTTGATTAGTGGCAAAAATTTTTGATGGTTCAGAAAAATTTTTAATAAAAGTTTTCTCTAATCCTCCGACTTTAACTTCTTTTGATGCACCAAAGGCATCAATAACAGATTTAAAACGTAAATGATTTTGCTTCAAGGTTTCATCTCCAATTCGATTAAGATATTTTTTTGTAAAAAGAAAAATAAGACAATAAATTCCACCAATTGAAAATCCAATTACCATGGCCAGTTTTGGATCAGCTAAAAATAATAAAATAATAAGGGAAATTGAAACTACGCCTCTGGCAATAAGTTCTATTAATGGTCTTATTCCTTTTGCGCACACATTAGATATTTCTGATAAAATAGTTTTTCCAAGCTCAGCAGAGTGATTATTCAAAAACCATTCATAAGGTTGATGCAAATAACTTTCCACTAAACGTTTACCAACATTATATTTAAGCATTTCGATAAATCTTATCTGCAGATAAGTTGTAATAGCTTTAAAAATAAGTGAGCTTACTAGTATTATAAATACTATTACGCCAAGCATAAAAAGAAATTGTTGATTGTTTTCTATCCCAAAAACTTTAAAAAATTGAAACAAGTTAATCAAAAAAAAATTTGTTTCAATAAGACTTGGATTAATAAGAACTGTCATAAATGGCAATATAGAAGCCACTCCAACCACGTCTATTGCGGCCATTAACAAAATCATCAATGATAAAAATGTTGCACTTTTTCGTTCCTCTGGAGAAAGAAGAAATAATATTTTTTTTAAAATTTGCATCTATTTTTATAATATTTAAATTTTTACACTTTTAATCATAATTTTTAATGTGAATTATATCTTTTTTGATAAAATCAATACTTAAATCATTATATTTTGGATTTAATTCTTTTAAAATTTCAAATATTTTTAATGTTTCATCTTTTTGAAAAGTTGAAAATTTAATATTTCCGTATTTTAAGTTTAATATTTTGGATCTAAAGTCTCTTATCTTAAATTTAAGTTTTAAAGCAAAATCATTATTTTTTTTTTTAATTTTTATAATTTTTTGAAGCTTTATAAATTCATCAACAATTATTCTGAAACCAGCTTTTTTTGAAAAAAGATTGTGTGCCCTATGTTTAATATTTTTAAAATTATTTTTTTTAATTTTTAATTCATCTTGTGTTGATTTCTGAATAAGCTTAATACATTCATTTAAATTTTTGGTTTTTTTTGAGTATATGTTAGCAAATTTATGCCCATGAGATGAATTAAAAGGAGAATAAGATATAGTTGGTCGACCCCTAACAGAAGACTCCAATCCACCTGTACAGCCCGAATGGACTACTGTTTTTGCATAATGTATCCATTCAGAAATAGACCCTTTTTTAATAACACTCACATTTTTATATCTTTTTAAAAAATCATAATTTTTTATTGGGTCTATTGGATGCGGTCTAACTATTATTTGAAAATCAGTTTTACTTGCAAGAGTTATGATAAGCCTAGAAAATTTATTATGTATTCTTTGAGAATCTTGCTGAAGTTTTTTTAATTTTTTTGGTGTTATACCCCGATTTATATAATTAGTTTCTACTACATACTGTGAAAGTTGTTTAAATCTTGACTTTGAAATCAAAGAATAGTTCAAACTAAATAGTATAAAATTATTATATTCTAACTTTCTTTTTTTATAAAAAAAATCAAAATCTTTCCTCCAAAAATCTATCCTTGGGTTTCCTGATAAAATAAATTTTTTTTTATGTTTATTAAATTTTTTACTAAGATTTTCGTAATCCCATTTTCCCCAGCAAAAAACTTTATCAACTAATTGTAAACTTTCATTTGAATATCGAAGTTTTAAATAATAATTGTCTATATTTACTAAACCTACCTCTTCATCTAAACTTGTATAAATAAAATGTTTTTTTTTACAGTACTCCATTTCCTTTAACCTTTGGGGTGACGGCGTAATGGATTTATCTAAAATTATTCCTGGAGCAAAAAAATCTCTCATTAGATACGGCTTCAACCTACCCAAATAAACGTTCATACCTCTAGACGCACTTTCCATAGCAATTAATAATTTAGAGTGGAATTCTCTATTAAGAATTTCAAGATTGAGATAAAGATTCATTATTTTTTTGCGTTTTCTTAGTGTTATAATTAATTAAAAATAAATTAATGAAAATTATGATGATATATTTTTTTTATAATTTTCTATAAGATTTTTGATTTGGCTTACATTCAAAAAATCCTGGTTATTTAGCGAATTATAATTATTACCTATTTTCATCTTTTTGTGTTTATTTTTTTTACAATAATTAATTGATTTTTGATTTCCAGCTATGATGAAATATTTACCTAAATCGAAAGTATTATAGCTCTCTGCTTTTGAAATAAGCTCTTCATGCAATTTTTCACCTGGCCTCATGCCAACTACTTTAAAATCTTTCTTATTATTTATTGCTTTTACAATATCCATAATTCTATAAGATGAAATTTTCGGTACAAAAATTTCACCACCAGTAGAGATCTTAATTACATTAATAACTAATTTAACAGCTTCATCTAGGTCAATATTAAATCTTGTCATTTTTGGATCAGTGATAATCAATTTTTGATTTTTTTTAACTAAATCTAAAAAAAAAGGTATTACAGATCCTCTGCTAGCAAATACATTTCCATATCTAACAACTGAAAAAGAAGTTGTTTTTTTACCTACTAAAGTATTCGCAGATAGAAAAAGTTTGTCTGCACATAATTTTGTAGCTCCATATAAATTGATTGGAGATGAGGCTTTATCAGTGGACAAAGCAATAACCTTTTTAACATTTTTTTCTATAGCTGCTTCAATAATATTTTGAGATCCTATTACATTAGTTTTTACAAATTCAATCGGATTATACTCTGCTGTAGGAACTTGTTTAAGTGCAGCAGTGTGTATAACATAATCAACATCTTCAAATGCCATTTTTAGTCTTTCTTTGTCTCTTATGTCTCCTAAAAAATATCTAATATTTGAAAATTTTTTTTCACTATATATTTTTGATAACTCAAATTGTTTAAGTTCATCTCTACTAAAAATAATAATTTTTTTTGGTTTTTTTTTGAGTTTAAGTAATGTTTTAAAAAAATTTGAACCAAATGAACCTGTTCCTCCAGTTATCAATATTATTTTGTTAGCTAAAAAATCCATCTAAAAATATTTAACAGTTTAGAAATTTAATGCAATTCATATAAATCATTTTAATGATTATTGGTAAATAAATTATAATTTTTAATAACATAATTCTTAATAGTTTGTACGGTATGTTTAACCTCTTTTTTAGAAATACTATGATAAATAGGAATACTTATAGAAGTGTTATAATAAAATATTGAGTGTGGAAGCTTTATATTTTTTTTATTATAAACACTAAAAAAATTTATAGGTTTATAATGAAATTGAACAATAATTTTTTTTCTTAACAGATAATTAATAAATTTATCTTTTGAATTTAAATTTTTAAATTTTATATTAATTATGACTAAATGATAAGCTGCACTATTAGATTTATTATATTTTGGAAAGCTTATTATATTTTTAAAACCATCTAACTGAGCCTTGTAATTGATATAAATTTTTTTTCTCTTATTTAAAAATAAATTTATTTTTTTTAATTGAGAAATGCCCAGTGCACAATTAATATCACTTAACCTATAATTATATCCATAATTTTTAACATCATAATCCCAGTGTTTTGTTTTATTTCTAATAATACCATGAGATCTAAAAATTTTCGCAATATCATAAAACTTTTTATTATTTGTTGATAGCAGACCACCCTCGCCCGTGGTAATTGGTTTTAATGGATGAAATGAAAAAGTTGCAATGTCAGAATGATTGCAAGATCCAACTTTATGTAGTCTGTTTTTAGCAAAATATTCTGCCCCAAATGCGTGGCACGCATCCTCAATTAATATACAGTTATATTTTTTCTTAATTCTATAAAACTCATATACATTTTCAGGAAATCCACCCATATACATAGTTAAAATAATTTTAATTTTTTTTAATTTAAATTTATTAATACATTCTTGTAAAGTTTTAGGTGTCATTTGGCCTGTGTTTTCATCTACGTCTGCTAAATAAATTTTAGCACCAAAATTAGATGCTATATTATAAGCAGCAATAAAATTTACAGCTGGCATAATCACAACATCATTTTTTTTTAATTCTACAGCACAAAAAGAAAGATGTAATGCTGAGGTACCACTATTACATGATAATGAATATCTATTATTTAAAAAGTTAGAGGTTTTATTTTCAAATATCTTTACATATGATCCTGTAGTTATCAAATCACTTGATAATGAACTTAATACTGACAACTTATCTTTTTTGTCTAAAAATTGTCTTCCATATGGAATGTATTTCATATTTTAATTTATTCTATTAATTGGTTTAAAACATACTTTAGATTTAAGAATTTTTTTGATATTTTTTTTAGATATATCTTTAAAAATTTTATCTAAAACTTTTATATATTTTTTTATATTTTTTTTATTATGAAAAATATTAATATAAACCATATTAGTTGCTAAAATCTTATTTTTTAACATTTCTTGAGTAATAAAAGTTTTGTTCATAGAGTGATTATTAATAAATTCAAATGATGGAATAGCGTTTGTTCCCATCACTTTAATTGGCACATTGTATTTTTTAGAAAATTTAGACCAAATTTTTTTGATCATTTTGCCATTCATTTCAACTATTTTAAATGCATTTAATCTCTTAAATTCCCTAAATGAGGAGAGCGCTGCCGTATAACCAATTCTTTCTCCCCAAAAAGTACTGCTAATAAACGTATTTTCAGCTTTTTTCATAATATTTTTTTTACCAATTATAGCGTTAATTGCATAACCACTGCCCATAGCTTTACCAAATATTGCCATATCTGGATTTACTTTAAATTTAAGATGAATTCCTCCCATATTTTCTCTGTACCCTGACGTACATTCGTCAAAAATTAAAATTATTTTTTTTTTATTACAAATATCTCTTATTTTTTGCAAAAAATTATTTTGAGGTTCTATATTTCTCATTACCTCCATTTTAATTATTCCAATTTTTTTTTTATTAATCAATTTTGAAAGATATTCGAAATTATTATATGGAAATGGAAAAGAAGTATTTTTTAGATTTTCTGGAATACCATCATAATTTAATCCTGACATCAAATGTTGGTCTAAATTCTTTTTTGAATTTATATTTGCTGATAAATACCAATCATGCCATCCATGATAACCGCAGAAAGCTACGTTTTTCTTATTTGTAGAGGCCCTCGCGATTCTGATCGCTAATGTATTTGCTTCACCACCACCTCTAGTGAACTTAGCCATAGAGGCCCATGAATGATGCTTTATGATTTCTTTTGACAAGTAGACTTCTTCTGGACAATTCAAAGTTGTCATATTTCCTCTTAGAATATTTTTAGTCACTAGCTTATTAATTTTTACATTGGAATAACCAAGAATACTTGTTCCAACAGCACAAAACATGTCTAGGTATTTATCTCCTTTCAAATCCCAAATATTAATATTTTTTGCCTTAGTAAAATAAGAGGGCCATTTATCTGGCAAATGAAGTTCAGATCTCTTAGAGAATAGTGTTGTACCACCAGGAATGATGGTTTTTGCATATTTGTATAAACTTAAGCCGTTTTTAAATTTCATTTTATTTCCACTTTCTTGGGTCTATTAATCTATTGTCACTTATTTTTAAGTTTTTCATTCTGTTTATATTAATTTTTTTAAAATTTATAATTTCTTTTAAGCTATCGAAATTATTAATACCAATAATTATTTTGTCAAAATCATAATATAATAAATCACTTAGACAATAATCAATTGGAGAAATATTATTAACTTCTAACCATTTAAACCACTTATAAATTTTTTTTTGCCATTTTTTAAAATATTTCTTTTTATAAACTAATTTATTTACCAATAATCCTTGTAAAAATATTGACCTTATATGAGTTTCTATTCCTTGATTATTTAATTTTTCAAACCAACCTGAGGTTAATATTCTTTTATCTAAAATATTATATGGGCATTGAACTACATCAAGATCAAAATTAGATATCAGAAAATTCAAATTATGTATATCATAAATAGATATTCCAATTTTTTTAAAATATTTTTTTTTTTTTAACTCTTCCAAATTTTTAAAAATTTTTACCCTATTTTTTGTAAAAAGAATTTCAACATTATGAATTAATAATGTTTGAATTTTTTTAGCATTTAAATTATTAAAGTGTTCCTCTAATTTTTTCTGACAAAATTCTAATGATGTCCATTTACTATTAAGTATTATTTTGGATGAAAATTTAAATTTTTTATTTATTTTTTTAAAAATTTTTTTATCTTTTAGATAGGCTTCAGCTGTGTCAATATTATAAATATTATTTTTTTTAGCAAAATTTAAAATTTTTTTAATCTCATAACTACTTATTTTAGTTGAGTCTGCGCCATATTTTTGTGTAAAATTAGCAGATCCAATAACAATTCTGTTTTTGAGCTGAGATTTATTCACATCATCTATCTTTTATAATATTTAAAAATTAATTTTAATTAAAATAAAATGTTCTTTATTATAATTATTTAAAAATATTTTTATATTTATAGTTTTTAAAATTAAAATTTTTATCCAAAATTTCATATCCACATTTTGTATTTATTCTTTTTGTTTCATCTTGAGGTGGAATAGAACAAAATCCTAAAAGCTGTTTTTCTAATTTATTACATTTCTTCAATATTTTTTTTGGTAATGATTTAGGCATATCCATGGCTTGTTTCACCCACCAAGCACTTAATGTTGTTACTATTGCCCATCTTGAAGCATTAATTTTATTTTCTTTTGTACCGTGCCACAACCTACTATCCCATATTATTACGTCCCCAGGATCACCAGTTATAGAAGTTATTTTTCCTTTTTTTGTATGAGGGTTTTTTCCACTTTTATGACTATTCTTTACTGCTATGGTACAGCCGTTATGTTCTGTACTTTTTTCAAGTAAAAATACAAATTGCATCATGTGAGTTTTTTTTCCTAAATAAGGTATCCAACTATCAATATGTAAATCTAACTTATTTCCACTTGATCTAGCGTTAAAGTAATTGATAATAAAATTTGGTTTTTCATTTGGTAGAAATTTATAAGTTTCATCATTAAGAAAATATTTAGCTATTTTTAAAATTTTTTTAATTGTTAATATTTTGATAAATTTATAATCTTTATTTTGTAAATTATATAAGATCTTATCTCTATTGTCTCTAGCAGGTACTCCATTATAATTTCTATTCTTATTTAGATTATAATGAAAATTAACTTTTTTTAAAAGCTCAACAACTGTTTTCTTAGGTAAAACCTTTTTAATTACACAGTATCCATTTTTTTCTATTTCTTTTATTTTTTTATTTACCATAAAAACTATACCTAAGTTATTTAAAATTCATTTTAAATATTATTTAAGTTTTTCATAGAAATTTTTATTAACAAAAATTTAATTAATAATTTACTTTAAACTTTCACAAAAAGTTTTTATTCTCACCATTGCTTTTTTTAAATTTTGCATTGAGGTAGCGTAAGAAATTCTAAAATATCCATTTAGACCAAATGCAGAACCCTGTACTACTGCAACATTTGATTTTTCTAATAATTTTTGAACAAAATCTGTATCTGTTTTTAATTTTGTTTTTTTATTTAAAAGACCTTTGCAGCTTGG
>Ga0315320_10002894_pt1 | contig 14121 bp, 13 predicted proteins | sample M140m21515metaG_FD_203458 | JGI IMG/M metagenome (GOLD analysis project Ga0315320, IMG submission 203458) | Ammonia-oxidizing marine archaeal communities from Monterey Bay, California, United States - M1 40m 21515 | ecosystem: Environmental > Aquatic > Marine > Coastal | place: USA: California... | reverse complement strand
ACTAAGAAATCTCTTGCACCTTCTGGACTTGATGATGTTAAAATTGGTGTTTGAAATTCTAAAAAACCAAGTTGAGTCATTTCATTTCTGATATAGGTAATCACTTTTGATCTTAAAATTATATTTTCATGAATTTTTTTTCTTCTTAAATCTAAAAATCTATATTTTAATCTTATTTCCTCAGCATATTCTTGATCGCTAAAAACTGGCATTGGTAATTCTTTGCAAGTCCCTAATATTTCAAATTCATTTATAACAACTTCAATTTCACCAGTTTCAATATCTTTGTTAACTGTCTCATCAGAACGGCTAACAACTTTTCCACTTACTTTTATGACGGTTTCAAGTTGAGTTTTTTCTAAATCTAAAAAACTTTTATTCTCTTTATCAATAATACATTGAGTAATTCCGTAATTATCTCTTAGATCAATAAATAATAGATTTCCATGATCTCTTTTTTTATTAATCCATCCAGATATAAAAATATCTTTGTCTAAATCATCTTTTCTTAATTCATTACAATTATGTGTTCTATACTTATTCAATTATTCTCCTAAGGCTTCTTTTATAATTTTAAAATCGATTGGTTTCTTTCGTTTTAAACTAATTTTGTCGATTTTATATATGAAATCATAAATTTTGCCATACGATCTATCAATTCTTTTAATAATAAAATCTACTAATTTCTTATCTATAGATATTTGACGATCAGATAGGTTTTTTAATATAAGCGCAAACATCAAATCATCCCCTGGTTTTTCTATATTACATAATAAAAAATTTTTAGATCTTGAATTTAAGTCGTTTAAATTAAAGGTGTAATCAACAATTGGGCTTTTAGAGGTTAAAATTAAATATTTATTATCCTGATCAATAATATTTAATAGAGTAAACAATATATTTTCATCAATTTTATCATCAAAATTTTCAATGATTATATTATCAAAGACCTTAATATTTTTTAAAAATTCATTATTAATTTCATTACCTTCTATTTTAATTCCTTTAAATTTTTCTAAAAAAATATTTATTAAATGAGTTTTACCTGAAAACTTTTCTCCAATTAAATTTACGAAATTTTTATCCCATTTGGGCCAGCTATTTAAAAGTTTAAATGCAAACTCATTACTTTTTGAAACATAAAAATCTTGATCATTAAAATTTTGATCATAATCAAAATTAAGTATTAATTGATTTAAATCATTCATTTAACTGACCAAATTTTATTTTGAATATCAAATTCATAATTTTTATTTTTCATAAACTTAAGGAAATCGTCTGGTGATCCATTAAAAATAATTTTATAAAAATTATCTTTATTGTTAAATTTATAAATATAATAATTATATACAAGATCTGCATTATCTAATATTTCTTCAAATTTTGAAATTTCAAAATTATTATTATTATTGTTAATTGAGATAGTTAAAGATATCTTTACTGATGTATTAATTTCATTTTTACTCTTCCAATAATTTTCATAAACACTTTTTAAACTTTCGATTAATTTATCTGCTTCTTTATAGTTATCTATATTGAGATTTTGAAAACTAATATTTTTAAGATCTTCTTCTTGATTAAAGTTTATCTTATTTAATACTTTAATATTACTATTTTCTTTAAAGATGATCGATATAATATATTCATCAAGATTATATTTTTTGATAATTTCACTAAAATTATAACTTTCTAAAATTTTTGAATATCTTTTTATTAGATTAAAATCCTCTAGATCCTCAGTAGGCAAAACATATCTTAATAAATGATATTTTTGATTATTAGAATTCCAATTATTAAAAATATAGTTTTCAGAAAAGATTGAAATTTCATCTTTATTTTTATCTACTATTATTGGTAAAAAAAATATTTTTTTTTCAACTGGAATTGATGGAAAAATATTTTTTTTTTCCATTAAATTTAATATCTTTTTTTTATTAAATGATACATTTAAAGATAAATAATAAACCTCATCAATAAATTTTTCCTGTTCAATTGAAAAAGTTTCAACCATACTCTTAATTAAACCAATTGGTGTTTTGCTAAGTTTTTTTTGATCTTGAGTTTGCAATATAGATAACACCAACCTATTAAATGCCTGTGCAAAACCTTCGTCGATTATCTTGTTTTTATTAAAATCAATCTCAAAAGGAGTAGATATTTCAATATCATTGATTGAAAAAGTCTTTGCCTGAATATTTTCTGTGGAAAAAAAAATATTTAACAAGACCAGAAAGCAAAAATGAATATATAATCTCTTACAATTAAAAAGTTTAATATTTAATTTCATAAATCATACTAATGAATAATAAATTAATAACCTATAAAAAAAGCGGAGTTAACATAAATGCTGCTGATAAATTTGTTAATTTTATTTCATCTGTTTCATCAAAAAAAAAGGGCAAAAAAAAGTTTTCAAATATTGGTGGTTTTGGTTCCATATCAGACATTCCAAAACACATAAAACAACCTAAAATTGTTGCTTGCACTGATGGTGTTGGCACTAAAGTTGAAATTGCTAATACACTTAATAAATACGATACTATTGGTATTGATTTAGTTGCAATGAGCGTTAATGACTTAATTGTTCAAGGTGCAAAACCTTTATTATTTCTTGATTACATATCTATAAATAAAATTGATTTAAAAAAATTAAAATCGATCATTAAAGGCATTGTAAAAGGCTGTAAGCTATCTCAATGTGAATTAGTTGGTGGAGAAACAGCTGAAATGCCTGGAACATATGAAAAAGGCAAATTTGATATTGCAGGTTTTGCAGTTGGGATTGTTGGTAAAGATAAAATTTTAAGCAAAAATAAGATTAAAAATAATGATTTAATTTTAGCTATTCCTTCAAGTGGTTTGCATTCAAACGGTTATTCTTTAGTGCGTTATCTTATTAAAAAAAAAAAAATAGATATCAAAAAAAATAAATTTCTAAAAAAAGAATTAATTAAACCAACTAAAATTTATGTAAATGAAGTTTTGAAATTGTTAGATAAAGATTTAATTAATGGATGTGCCAATATTACTGGAGGTGGTTTAGCTGATAATATTAAAAGAGTAATTCCGAATAATTTTTCAGCAGAAATAAATTTAGAAAAAATTAAAATATCTAAAATTTTTAATTGGTTACATAAAAATGGTATATCCGATAAAGAAATGCTCAAAACTTTTAATTGTGGTGTTGGTTTTTGTTTAATAATTAATCCAAAAAAATTAAATAAAATCAAAGAATATTTCTCAAATAATTTTAAACCATATGTTATTGGAAAAATTACTAAAAATTTTAAGGATAAAGTAAAATTAAATGGCTCTGTTAACTGGATCTGATAGAATTAAAACAGCAATTTTTATTTCTGGAACAGGCAGTAATTTAAAATCTCTCATCAAATTTTCTAAAGTTAAAAAATCACCAATAATCATTAAGATGATTATTTCTAATAATTCTAAAGCAAAAGGCTTACAATATTCGAAAATTTACAAAATCAAAAAAAAGGTATTTGATTTTAAAAATACATTATCTGAAAAAAAAATTATTAATGAATTAAAAAAAAATAATATTGATTTAATTTGTCTTGCAGGTTTTATGAAAATTTTATCAAAAAGTTTTATCAAAAATTTTAAAGGAAAAATCCTGAATATTCACCCTTCTCTTCTTCCAAAATATAAAGGATTAAATTCTCACGAAAAAGCAATCAAAAACAAAGATAAATATTCTGGATGTACTGTTCACTATGTAAATTCTAAACTTGATTCTGGTAAAATTATTAATCAAAAGAAAATTAGAATTACTAAGTTCGATACCCCTGATACCTTAGCAAAAAAGGTTTTGATTCAAGAGCATAAGCTCTACCCAGCAGCTATTTTAAAGATTTTTAGACTTTAAAGAAGAAGTCTATTTCAATTTTTGCATTTTCGACACTATCTGATCCATGTACAGAATTTTTATCAATAGAAATTCCATATTTTTTTCGTATAGTGCCTTCTTCAGCATCATTTGGGTTAGTAGCACCCATTAACTCTCTATTACCTAATACTGCATTTTCTTTTTCAAGTATCATAACAACAATTGGTCCAGATGAAAGATATGTACACAAGTCATTATAAAATGGTTTTGTCTCATGAACCTTATAAAATTTTTCAGCCTCTAACTTTTCAATTTGAATTTTTTTTTCTTTTACTATTGAAAACCCTTTATTTTTGAACATCTCTTTTATTTCATTATCTAAATTTCTCTCAACAGCGTCTGGCTTAATGATTGATAATGTTTGTTCTGTACTATTCATAATCATCCTCTATTAGTTTATTTAATAATCTTACACCATAACCTGTTGCACCGCCTGAATTTAAAGCTCCTCCATATTTTGAAAAAGCCATACCAGCTATATCAAGATGAGCCCATGGTGTTTTGTTTAAAACAAATCTCTGTAAAAATTGTGCTGCTGTAGTTGATCCTGCTCCACCAACGTAATTAATATTTTGCATATCAGCATTTTTAGAATCTATTAATTTATCAAAGTTTTTATGAAGTGGCATTCTCCATAATTTTTCATCAACTTTATTTCCTGCCTCAAGTAATTGATTGGATAATTTATCATCATTTGAAAAAAGACCAGCATATTCTGATCCAAGAGAAACTATAATTGCGCCTGTAAGAGTTGCTAAATCAACCATAAATTTAGGTTTGAATTTTCTTTCTGCAAAGGTAAGTGCATCAGCCAAAACTAATCTACCTTCTGCATCTGTGTTTAATATTTCAATAGTTTTACCACTATACGATTTAACAATATCACCAGGTCTTTGAGCATTTCCACCTGGCATGTTTTCGACAAGCCCTACAACACCGACAGCATTAATCTTAGCTTTCCTTACAGCTAAATTTTTCATTAAACCAACTACTGTAGCAGACCCTGCCATATCATAAGTCATGTCTTCCATAAACTTAGCAGGCTTCAATGAAATACCACCTGTATCAAAACAAACACCTTTTCCAATAAATGCCAAAGGTTTAGAATTATTTTTTACACCATTCCACTCCATTGTAACAAGATACGATCCTCTAATACTACCTTGGCCAACTCCAAGTAAAGCATTCATACCAAGTTTTTTTAATTTCTTTTCATCATATATGTTAATTTTTAATCCAAATTTTCTAAGCGAATTTATTCTTTTTGCATATTCATCGGGATGTAAAATATTACCTGGCTCAGAAACAAGATCTCTTGCAAAAAAAGTTCCTTCTTCTAATGCTTTAAATCTTAGCTGATCTTGTAAAGATATTTTATTTTTACTTCCAATAACATTTACTAAAACAAGTTTTTTATTTTTTTTTGATTTATAGATATTAAATTCATAAGATTTTAATTTTAATCCATGTAAAAAATATCCTACAAAATTTCTTATTTTACTGTTGATAGTATCTGAATTTATAACATAATCACTTTTCTTGTCGTAATCTATATAACCATGAAATTTTGCTCCCAAATTTTCTATATCAGAAGTTTTTAAATCTTTTTTAATAGATGCTAAAAATATTGTTTTTTTTGAGTTAATTTCAAAAAGAAGTAAATCTTTCTTTAAATCACAAGTCTTTAATAGATCTGCAATGTATAAAAATTCAGAATTTGAAATATATTTTTTTAAGCTATTAATATTGAATTTTTCATCAACAAATAAGACAAGATTTGATGAAATTTTTTTTGAATTATTACTTTTATAATTAATTTGAACAGTCATAAATTTTAAATACACTCAATGAGAGTAGAATGCTATATATTGTGAAAATTAGAACATTTCAATGAAAAAAATTATATTCAGAAAACTATTACTAGACTGTTTAACATTTTTCTTTTTAGCTTTATTTGGAATTAGTACAATTATTTGGGTCTTTCAAGCAGTTAATTTTCTAGACATCATGATTGAGGATGGAAGAAATTATACTGTTTATTTTAATTACACTCTTTTAAATTTTCCAAAGATTATTAGTAGAATTTTACCTTTTGCGCTCTTTTTTAGTTTTTCATATACCTTGCTAAAGTATGAGGCCAGTAACGAACTAATTATATTTTGGAATCATGGTATAGATAAAATACGTATAATTAATTTTTTTTTCTGGGTTTCAATTTTAATTATGTTGGCACAAATAATACTTATTTCAATTGTGGTGCCAAAAACACAAGAATTAGCAAGGTCAAAATTAAGAAGCTCAAATGTGGATTATTTTGAAGGGTTAATCAAACCTAAGAAATTTAATGATACCATTAAAGGTTTAACTATCTATGCAGAAGATAAAAATAAAAATGAAGAATTTAAAAATATATACATAAAAAAAAATAATTCTGTTTCAGGCTTTCAAATAACTTTTGCAAAAAAAGGGGTTTTTGAATTAAAAGGAAATAAAAGAATTTTAGTACTGTACGATGGACAGACACTAAATCAAAATGGTAAAAATATCACCAATTTTGATTTTTCTAAATCGGATTTTGGTTTATCAAATATGGACTCACATCTTGTTACTCACAAAAAACTTCAAGAACTATCAACAATTACATTAATAAATTGTTTGCAACTTATTTTAAATATAAAAAAAAATGAAATAAAAGATTGTTACAGAGATAACCCTAGAAACATTTATAAAGAATTATTTAAAAGATTAATTAATCCTTTTTATCTACCAGTCTTAATTTTGATTTCGTTATTGTTGATTTTAAATTCAAAAGAAAATCTTAAATATAATAAAAATAAATATCTAATTTTTTTTGTTGGCTTCATAATAATTATTTTATCTGAAAGTTCTCTTGGATATATTACTGATAATATAATTAGAAATATCTTAATATTAATTTTTCCATTTATTTTAACTTTATTAATTTACTTAGTTTATATTTATAAATTGAATTTTATTTATAGGAAAATTGTAAAATGAAAACTTATACTAAATTTTTAGTGAATGGATTTATAAAATCATTTTTAAATGTTTTTTTTATAATGATGAGTCTTGTATTTATTCTTAATATACTTAAAGAAATTGAGTTTTTTAGTAATAAAGAAGTGAGCTCTTTTTACCCTATCTACCTATCGATTATGAATTCTCCATCTATTATTTTCGAAATGTTTCCATTTATTTTTTTAATAGGAACTCAATTTTTTTTTATGAAATTATTTAATAATGATGAAATAAATATTTTTAAATATTCTGGACTAAAAAATATTAAAATAATTATAATATTGAGTTCAGTCAGTTTTTTGATAGGAATACTAGCTATTACGGTATTTTACTCACTTTCATCAAACCTACAGCATTACTACATTCAGTTTAAAAATCAATTTTCTGATGACAAGATTTATTTAGCAGTAATTAATAAAAATGGTTTATGGATTAAAGATGTCGTAGATAACAAAGTAAGTATAATCAATTCATCAAAAGTAGATAATAATTTTTTATCTGATACGTTCATATCAACTTTTGATAAGGAATTTAATTTAATTGAAAGCATAAGTAGTAACAAGATCGATATAAAAAAAAATGAATGGATAATCTACGATGCAACAATTTTTAAAAATAATGCAAGTAAGAAAATTGAATTATTAAAATTTAAATCTAATTTTAATCAAAAAAGAATTGAAAGTTTATTTTCAAATCTGTCCTCTTTATCATTGCTAAAGCTTATCGATTTAAGAAAAAACTATAAATTACTAAATTATTCTACAGTAGAGGTTGATATGCAGATTTATAAAATTGCAACATACCCTATATTTTTAGTAATAATGACAATCTTATCCTCAATCATAATGCTGAATACTAAAAAATCTAATAGCAAAGTTATTAAGATAATTATTGGTTTATTTTTTTCTGTTGTAATTTATTATATAAATAATCTTTTTAATGTAATGGGTTCAACTGAAAAAATTCCACTCGTGATTTCCGTGTGGACTCCAATAATTTTTTTAGCTTTAGTAAATTTAATAATGTTAGTGAATATTAATGAAAAATAAGTTTAAATATTTTTTGATAATTCTATTTTATAGTTTGCTAATATTAAAAAATGTAAATGCAAATGAACCATTTACATTTAATGTAACTGAAGTTGAAATTTTAAAGAATGGAGATCAAGTTAATGGATACAAAAGTGGTACCGCAACTTCTGAAGATGGTAGCACCATTACTGCTGAAAATTTCTTTTACAATAAAATTACAAATATTTTAAAGACAAATGGTGATGTGAAGTATGTGGATATTACTAATAATATTATTGTTACATCTGACAAAGCGACTTATTTTAAAAACGATGAAAAAGTATACGCAGTAGGTAACGCAAAAGCTATTAGTGAAAATAATACTATCACGGCTTCAATTCTTGAATATGATAAAATAAATAATATTTTTAAAGCAAAAAATGATGCGATTATTAAAGATATTAAAAAAGATACAATAATTTATGCCGATGAAATTACCTATTTTAAAAACGATGAAAAAATTTTTACTCAGGGAAAAACTAAAGCTTTAATTGAGAAAAAATATATATTTAATTCAGAAAATGTTACTTATTTAAAAAATACTGCAAAATTATTCTCTCCAAAAAAATCAACTGTAGAAGATGATAATGGTAATTTTTATAAACTAGATAATTTTTTCTACAATATTGATAAAGAGCTTCTAAAAGGAGAAAATGTTGAGGTTTTTGCAAAAGTTGATGAAGATAAAAATGATAAATATTTTTTTTCTGAGGGTTTTTTCAGTTTTAGAGATAAAAGCCATGTAGCCAAAGAAACTAAAATTAAAACTCATAAAGACATATTTGATGATGAAGATAATGATCCAAGATTATACGGATCATCATCATACAGTGATGAAAAAAAAACTGTAGTCAAAAACGGACTTTTTACTAGTTGTAAAATTAATGATAATTGCCCTCCTTGGAGCATAAAAGCAGAGGAAATAACACATGATAAAATAAAGCAAGATATGATTTATAAAAATGCAATCTTAAAAATTTATGATGTACCAGTGCTATATTTTCCAAAATTTTTTCATCCAGATCCTTCTGTAAAAAGGAGAAGTGGTTTTTTACAGCCTCAATTAAACAATTCAGAAACCTTAGGTTCATCATTATATATTCCTTACTTTAAAACTCTTGGTCACGATAAAGATCTAACATTTAAACCAACATTATTTGAAAAATTAAAAAGGCTTGAAAGAGAAAAATATATTTTACAAAGTGAGTTTAGAAAAAAAGGTAAAGATTCTTTTTTTATTACTGATTTTGGTATGTTAAGAGATTACAAAAGATCTTCAGATAACAAATACAAAAACGCCAACCATTTATTTCTAGATTATTATACAGATTTAAAAATTCAAAATTATGAAAATAGTGAATTAAGTGTTCATTTTGAAAAAGTAACTAATGATACTTACCTAAAAGTGTTTCAAAATAATTTATTTGATACTCATACGCTTTTAAAACCTGGTAATCTTGGTTCAATGAGATCAAATATAGAACTATACGTAGATCAAGAAGATCAAAATTTTACTACTGGAATTACAATTAATGAAAATTTAGGTGGAAAAAACAGTGACAGATATCAATATACTTTGCCTTACTATAATTTATCAAAAAATTTAACCTCTTTACTTCCTGAAAATTCTTATTTTGGTTCATTAAATTTTTCTTCAAGTGGTCATAACAATCTTAAAAATACTAATAATTTAGTAAGTCAAATCAATAATAGCTTAGAATATAGCTCCCCTGATTTTATATCAAATTTAGGAATTAAAAATAATTTTAATTTATATCTTAACAATTCAAATAACATTGGAAAAAAAGATGCAACTTATAATTCAAGGCCACAAATCGATGGAATGAGTATGGTGAAATTTGATTCTAGTTTTCCATTAATAAAATATAATATTAATAGTGATGAAACTATAACACCCCGAATCTCTTTTAGAGCAAATCCTGGAAACAACATGAATGATCACAGCAGCTCATCAGCAAAAATTGGAACAGGTAATGTGTTTAATTTAAATAGACTTGGTTTGTCTGGCGACTATGAAGCAGGAAGATCACTAACATTAGGTATAGGTTATAAATTTGATCAAATTGAAAATGATCTAGAAAATGAGAATATTGATGTTAAAGACAAATATTTAGAATTTCAACTTGCAACTGTTGTGAGGGATCAAATTGAAACTGAGATTCCTTCAGCCTCAACCATAAATAGAAAAAGCTCTAATCTGTTTGGATCAATACAAAACAATATGTTCGATAAAATTAATTTCTCTTATAACTTTTCATTAGACAACGACATGGAGACAATAAATTCAAACAATATTAGTACTGAAATTTCAATAAATAACTTTGTGACAACTTTTAATTTAATTGAAGAAAGAAACGAACTTGGTGAAACACATTTGATTTCAAATTCTACAGAATATCAGGTTAACAAAAATACATCTCTGAAGTTTTCAACAAGAAGAAATAAAGAAATTAATTTAACAGAATACTATAATTTAAGTTATGAATATAAAAATGACTGTTTAACAGCAGCTTTAAAATTTAATAAAACTTTTTACAAAGATAATGATTTAGTTCCAACTGAAGATTTATTTTTTACTATAACGCTTATTCCTCTTACAACTTATGAGAGAGATATTTACAAAAAATCACCTGGAATTAGTGGTTTAAAGAGTTGGTTTAGATAAATGTCAAAAATTAAAATTTTAATATTTTTAACTTTTACTTTTTTTTACAATACTAGCGTATTCAGTTTAGAAAATAAAATACTAGTAAAAATAGAAAATCAAATAATCACCAGTTTAGATATAAATAATGAATATAAATATTTGATAGCATTAAATCCAAATATAAAAAATTCAAAAAAAAAGGACATAATTAAGTTTGCGAAGAAATCAATTATTCAAGAAAAAATAAAAAGAATTGGTATTGAAAAAAATTTTAATAACCCAAAGTTACCTGAAGAATTTTTAGAAAAAATTTTAAAAAATATTTACTCTAGAATTGGTATAAATACATTGATTGGTTTTAAGGAATATTTAAAAATTAATAGTATCGATTTTGAAAATGTAAAAAATAAATTAGAAACTGAAGCCCTATGGAATGAATTAGTTATGATCAAATTTTCTTCAAAGATTAAAATTAACAAAGAAAATTTGAAAAATAAATTATTAAGGGATAACAATAAATTTCTAAAATCTTATCTAATGTCTGAAATTTATTTTGAAGTCTCAAGTTTAAAAAATTTAGATAAAAAATTTTTAGAAATAAGTGATACTATAAGAAACAAGGGTTTTAACTTTGCTGCTCTTAAATATAGTATATCTTCAAATTCTAGTCTTGGAGGAAAGTTAGATTGGATTGATGAAAATTCACTTAATAAAAATATTAGTAAAAACATAAAAGATTTAAAAATTAATGACTTTACAAAACCAATTTCTGTAACAGGTGGGTTTTTAATCCTACAAATTAATAACATTAAAGATACTAAAATTGAGATTGATATTGAAAAAGAATTAGAAAAACTGATTAATTTTGAAAAGAATAATCAATTAAATCAATACTCAAAAATTTATTTCAATAAGATTAAAAAAGATTTAGAAATAAATGAATTATAAACCAATCATAATTGTTGCTGGAGAACCTAATAGTATTTTTTTTGAACTTTTTTTTAAAGTTATTAAAAAAAAAATTAGATCACCTATTATTATAATTGCTTCGAAAAAAATACTTTTAGACCAGGCAAAAATTTTAAAAAAGAAGATTAGTTTTAATTTAATTAACGAGTCTGATGTTCTTAAAAATAAGAATAATTTAAGAAAAATAAATTTAATAAATGTTGAATTTATACAATCACAAACATTTACTAAAATTACGTCACAATCTAACAAATATATTTCTTCAAGTTTTAATATTGCGATTAATTTACTTAAGAATAATGTTAGTAATAAATTAATTAACGGACCTATATCTAAAAAAACTTTTTTAAAAAATAAATTTAATGGAATTACTGAATATCTTGCGAACAAAACTAATACAAAAAAATTTGCAATGATAATCTATAATAAAAAACTATCTGTTTGTCCTTTGACTACTCATCTTCCAATTAAAAATGTTTCAAAAAAGATTAAAAAACAAGAAATATTTAACAAAGTAAAACTTATTGATAACTTTTGGAAAAAAAAATTTAATAAAAATATAAAAATTGGTGTTACAGGATTAAATCCACATTGTGAAAGTATAGATGATTTTAATGAAGATAAAAAAATTATTATACCTACAATTAAAAAATTAAAAAAACTTAAATATAATATTGAAGGCCCATTTGCTGCAGATACAATTTTTTTAAAGAATAACAGAAAAAAATTTGATTTAATAATTGGCATGTATCATGATCAAGTACTTGCACCTATTAAAACTCTTTTTGAATATGATGCAATTAATATAACTATTGGCCTTCCTTTTATAAGAGTTTCCCCAGATCATGGGCCAAATGAAACAATGCTTGGTAAAAATAAATCTAATTATCAAAGTTTACATAATTCAATAAAATTTTTAGACTTTTAAGTGATTAGAGCAAAAAAAAGTTTAGGTCAAAATTTCTTAATCGATACAAATGTAATTGATAAAATAATTAATACTGTAACCATTGCCAATAATGAAATTTTAGAAGTTGGTCCTGGCACAGGAAATTTAACTAGAGAGATATTAAGAAACAATCCCAGCAAGATGTATCTTGTTGAAAAAGATACTTTTTTAGCAGAATCTTTAAAAGAAATAATTGATGAAAGAGTTAAAATTTTCAACGAAGACATTCTTAATTTTGATGAAAACTCACTATCCAAAAATAAAATCATAGTATTTGGAAACCTGCCATATAATATTTCAACAGAAATTTTGAGTACCTGGATTACAAATTTAAAAAAAGATTATTGGTTTTCTGACCTTATTTTAATGTTTCAAAAAGAAGTGGCTGATAGAATCGTAGCTCAATTCAATACCTCTACATATGGAAGATTATCAATATTAGCTAATTGGAGACTCAATATAAATAAAATTTGTGATATTTCTCCAGATAGTTTTTCTCCTAAACCCAAAATACAAAGTTCATTAATTCATTTTACTCCTAAAAAAGATTTTTTTGAAATTAATGATCCTTCAAATTTAGAAAAAGTCACAAGAATATTTTTTAGCCATAGAAGAAAAATGTTAAAAAAACCATTTAATCAAATATTTAATGGAAATACTGATTTACTTAATAAATTTAAGATAGATTTAAGTTTGAGACCTCAAAACTTAAATTTTGATACTTATTATAAATTAACAATTGAGTATGAAAAATTAAGAAGTTAATTTTTCAACATGGTTTCTAATGTATTCTAAATCATAATCTTTAGACCCATTAGAAATTTCTGCATTAATTAAATTAATGATTTTAGAATAGCAATTTTTTAAATCATCATTAATAACTACATAATCATAATTTATCCAGTGCAGGACATCTCTTCCAAATTGTTTCATTCTTTCTTCGGCAATTAATTTATCTTTCATATCTCTATTAGATAATCTTTTGAGTAAAACTTCTTTACTTGGAGGTAAAATAAAAAATGTTACTAGTTTATAATCTAATTTTTTATTTTTAATCTGATCTGCTCCTTGCCAATCAATATCAAATAAAATATTTTTACCTTTATTCAATTTATCAATTACAGGTGTCCTGGTTGTTCCATAAAAATTATTAAATACTTTTGCATACTCAAGAAATTCCTGATTATTAATTAGTCTTTTAAATTCATCTTCTTTAACAAAAAAATAATCTTTATTATTTATTTCATTAGGTCTTGGTTGGCGGGTTGTATGTGAAATGGAGATCTCATAGTTATCCATTTTGGATAACATTGACACTAATGTGGTTTTACCCGCTCCTGATGGAGAGGATAAAACAATCATTATGCCATCATTTTCTGAAGGCATTTAAATTATTAGTTCGCTTTTCCTTCGATAAACTTAACCGCATCACCTACAGTTAAAATTTTCTCAGCTTCACTATCTGAAATTTCAGATCCAAATTCTTCTTCAAAAGCCATCACTAATTCAACTGTATCTA
>Ga0315320_10002893_pt1 | contig 14125 bp, 9 predicted proteins | sample M140m21515metaG_FD_203458 | JGI IMG/M metagenome (GOLD analysis project Ga0315320, IMG submission 203458) | Ammonia-oxidizing marine archaeal communities from Monterey Bay, California, United States - M1 40m 21515 | ecosystem: Environmental > Aquatic > Marine > Coastal | place: USA: California... | reverse complement strand
AAATCGCGAAGGGTGGACCGGGCAAAACCGGCGCCAGCGAAAAGGTGACCCCCAAACAAACCAGACCCAGAAAAATGGCCAAGAGCAACATCGAAACTCCCGTGTGTGCCCTATCCCTACGATTGGGTCAGCAAATTATTATGGGCACTCCTGGATTTGCAGTTCGACAACACCGGAACCAGCAGCATTACCCACTACAACATGAACCGTCGTGCCACCCACAGCAACATAGTTCAGCCTCGACATAGGTAGAGCCATGGAGTTGTCATTACAAATGGCTTCGACATTTCCACACACGCTTTCCTCAACAACAGAAATAACCGTGTCGTACACGCTACCGAACGTATCCATTTTGAAGCAGCCGTCATATGGCGCGACCCATTCAATGACTGCATCACCGTAGAAAACATCGCTGCTATCGGGGTCATCACAACTCGATGCATACACATCAGCAAAAGGATCTGCTTCGTCAAAGGAGATGCTCATAATGACTCCGTCGTCCCCATCGTCCGGCATCCACACCATATCGGCAATCAGTCGATCGACCTCGACCTCTGTGATGGAAGCAGTGTATTCACCACCGCTGGTTCCTAGCCACGAATCGACAGTCAGATGAAGTCCTTCTCCTGCAACAGCACCAAACTGAGCAACCACCTCGCCCCCGGGCTCAACGGATGCTGGCAAGAATTCGCAGACATCGGACGGCGCACCACATTCGGTGGCCACAGAGAGGTTGGGGTAGATGTCGCTTTCCTCAGTCCCTTCCACCACAAACTCATAGCACCCATCGGCCTCAGGCTCCCAGTACATCGTTTGATCTGGACCATCGCCAAGGCCCATCCAACCGCAACCTGGATCGACATCATCGGTCCCGGTCGAGGTATCACCCGTCCAAGATTCGCCCGTCACGACAACAGCGTCCAAGCACTCCAGCTCGAGGCAGGACATGTTGGCGGCTCCCGCTGTGTGACCCGTCTCGGCTGTGTCTTGTTCACACCAGAACGTAAAGTCGGATGACTCACCAATGGGAGCACCTCCAAAGCCCATGGAACTGCCGGATTCAGAATCGTCGTAGGCGATCCCTCCAACGACAACACCACCCATGTCCAGGACAACCTCGTCACTGGTGTTGGACAACAGCATGCTGTGTTCTCCACTCGTCTCATACACCCAGTCCACACTGAAGTCATGGTCCGTCAGAGTTGCATCGTCACTCACCGCGAACACACGATAGGCGCCCGCTTCAATCACAAAATCTGTATCGATGCTGATCGAATCCGAGTCGTCATCACGAATGACCCAACCCACCATATTCACATCGCGTTCAGAGGCATTGAAGATCTCAAACCACTCGCCGGCACTTCCTCCGTCTGCGGGGTTGGCCATCACTTCAGAGACATATATGTCGCCGATACTCACCGCCTCTTCATCGATCAACACATCGCAATCGTTGTCGATGCCATCCTCCGCATCTCCAGCCGACGGATGAATGGCGGGGTCATCATCATCGCAATCATCGCCACCGACAATCACCGCATCAAATGAATCTCCATCCACATCGGTGAGGTCTGCATCATCGCAATCTTGGTCGACACCATCGTAGGCAACTTCGTCAGCACCCGGAAAGATCGTCCCGACATCGTCGTTACAATCGGTGCCTCCAATCACGTCTGAATCAAATGAATCTCCATCCACATCGGTGAGATCTAGATCATCGCAATCTTGGTCGATACCATCGTAGGCCACTTCTGTGGCATCCGGGCTGATCGTCGCATCATCATCATTGCAGTCATGACCGCCCACCACCTCTGCATCATGACCATCTCCGTCCACATCTGTCAGGTCGGCATCATCACAATCTTGGTCGATGCCGTCATAGGCAACCTCATCGGCACCCGGGTACGTGAAAGGAGCGCTGTCATCACAATCGTCACCACCCGCCTCCGCTGCAATGTACCCATCGGTATCCACATCCACCATGTCGCCACCGACACAGTCATTGTCGATACCATCGTAGGCAACCTCGTCGGCCGCAGTGGACACCGCAGCATCCTCATCATCGCAGTCCGTACCGCCGTCCACCGCCGTACTGGCCTCGCCATCTCCATCCACATCCACCAAATCGGCTCCGCTGCAGTCTTGGTCAATCCCATCGTAGGGCACTTCCGTAGCGCCGGGAAAGGATGTCGCATCGTCATCATCGCAATCGGTATCCGTCGAGACGCCATCCCCGTCGGCATCAATGACAACCGAACCCGTGTCATCGGTGCTCCCCGTGTCATCCGAACCGCCGTCGGCGTCCGTGCTTCCGTCGGCGTCCGTGCTTCCGTCGGCATCCGTACTGCCGTCGGCGTCCGTGCTTCCGTCGATATCAACACCACCGTCTATATCGGTGGCTTCTGCAGTGCCTGTGTCACCTTTATCATCACCGCCACAGCCAACAATGCACCCAAAAAACAAGACCAGTCCGACCAAACGCATCGCATTCTCCATGAATAGGTCCCCGGATTCCCACCCAGGGTTCGCGAGATACACGATAGCATCCGTATCTAAAAAAATCGCCCCCTATGAGCCCAGGGTGACCGGATACCGAAAGGTCATGCCATCCGGCATATCGTGCGCGGCGAAACCCACATACGAAAGGGTGGTGCGCATGCACTCCACAGTCTCCGCTCCCACACCACCGCTATCCAGCACCACCACCCGTGACACCCGACCATTGCACCCAACCGTAATTTCAAAATCGACGGTCGCAGTGGGCCATGCGCCCTCAAAACACCGACCCAACTTCGGTAAAAAAGAGGCAAGTGGAGCCCGGACTTGCTCGAGAGACAACCCCGCTGATCCTTGAATGTCCGGCTCATCATCACTCAAGGCGTCGAGTGACGGTCCTGCAAGACACGTTCGCTTGGCTGGCATCTGTAGATTGGTTGTGCGCTGTGGGGGTGTGGCCTTTCGGGCACTTCTTGGACGAGTCGTTTTCTTTGCAGACGGTGTCACGTGTGGCGCCGCGTCTATTCGAATGCTGATGACCTGACCCACTTCTATGAGATCGCCAGAAATCCCATTCCATTGCCGGAGTTCATCGACCGTGACGCCATGGTGTTTGGCAATGCGACCCAATGTATCGCCACGCTCCACCGTGTATTCAATGGAAGGATCGGCAAACATGCCCTCACATCCACTGACCAACAAGACCAAAGCCAGAAGCCAAAAAAGTCGATTCATGTAGCCAAGGGTACCTGTTTTTCGGTCGCTATTCGATCCGAAGGTGATCTACACTCACCGCACTGGTCCGGTCACTTTCACCAACATCGGTCACGATGAGCGTGACCGTCGCGTCTGCACCCAGCGTGTTGAAGCCCGTCATGGTGTGAGTACTCCACTCACTCGCCTCGGAGTTCACCAACCCTGGGAAAGGCGCATCACTCGAACCATCGACACCGATCCGGTTTACGCTGGTGACCTCTTCAAGCACCATTCCCGCTTTGCCATGTGCAAACACCAAGAACCGATCGTCATGGACCGCACCCACGTAGTCATCGAATTCCTCCGACAAGAAGCGGTAATCGAATCGCAAGATGGGTTCATCGACAAGCGGCAGCGGCTGACTTGTAATAAAACTGGTTGTACCGCGGATGGAGGCGTTGCCCAGCACTTCCCCGGTGGTCATCAATAGACGATTACGCCCATCGGTTGGGTCCGTGGCCCCGGCCGTCTGGTCGGTGATGGCGACATCACCAAACCCAATAAAGTTGTCGGTGAAGTACGTGTACTCACACTCGATGCCTTGATTGGTGACGTGCTGCTCGAAACTCAGGTTGGGGTCACCGGCCATGGTCGACTCATATGGACCGGTATAAAACTCCCATCTGACTTCGCCGCCGGGCACTTCGAGTCTGGCCGACACCTCGACTGCTGAACCGTACGCATCCAAGGGCGCAAACCCGATGGCCACCGTCGTTCCATGGGCCATCTCCACCACATCGCCTTCAATCTGTTCGCCATCCACGAAAACTTCGAAACTGTCGACATCGTCGATATCGAAGCCTTCCTCCATGAATGCGATCAGTGGCGTGTGCAAGCTCACATTTCGGGCGGCAGGCGGGGGCACCACTTGAATAACGGAATCAGAATCGAGTTCGGCCACCGACTCCTCAGCACAATCACCCCATGCTTCAATAAACACGGCGCCACCACCCGAACCGGGCTCTCCACCACCCGCCACAAACCCATGTTCCGCCTTGGTGTCACACCCAGCGAAACACAGCGACAAAATTGGCAGAAGGCACATTGACCGCATCACACACTCTCTCCCATTGATTGTATCGTGATTTGAATCAAAAAACAGTCGAAAATCAGTCGAAAATCAGTCGAAAAATGCCGTATCCAATTCGTGATCCCGCCAATCACAGTGAACATGGGTCGCATATTCCTTGGTGAAGTCCGCACCCAAATCGACACAGGCGCTCGCCAGTTCAGTAAGCGAGAGTGTATTGGAGTACATATCGACCGCATCACCGTAGATGTGTCGACTCCAAGTCGCACCGCCCACCCCCTCATTATAGGTCACGTTTCGGTACCCAGAATTAATGTAGAGCGGTCCACCACTGGCTTCTCGAAGGGCTTGAAGCGACTCCACAACATGGACCTGAAAGACCCCGAACGGCCCCTTGGCTTCGCTCATAAACTCCGAAAACACAAAATTTGGAGACAGCTCGGTTTCGTGATCAGACACCCGTAAATCCACATATCCAGAAGGAGCCCGGTACTGCGCATTCCCTTCAAAAGGATCGGGATAGGCATAGTCTGGACCCGTCGCCTCATCTGAAGACACAATGGGAAAGCACGCCGTATAGTCCTCAGTTGGCCCTGGGTAGCACACGGTCGCACCCGTGGGTGGCGGCTCCGCGGTGTCTGGCTCACCGGTGTCTTCGGGCGTTCCGGTATCATCACCATCCGCGTCATCACCATCCGGATCGTCACCACCCGGATCGTCACCACCCGGATCGTCCACACCACCATCTGCACCCGTTCCCCCGCCCGGAGGATCTTCGCCAGGGCCGGGATCAAATTCGTATTCACCCTCTCTCTCTTCTGGGTGAGGACCACGCTCTTTATCGGTGCACGCACATAGAAAAAACAACAGACTGGAGACGTATAGAAGGGGCATCTTTTCCCTGTATCCACATGAGGATTCGAATGAAACGTAAACACCTCCCGTCGGTTGAGGTGTCCGCACGCTGAACAATCCCCAGCACAATGGAGCCCATGATGCGTTTTCAAATGATTTTTCTCGCAGCCCTTTTATCTCAAGGGTGCATCATCGTCGGTGAGCTACCCAAGGATGGCTTGAGTGACACCGGTGCCACACTTGGAGACGATTCCGTCTCAGATGTCGAATTCACGGCCACCCCGAACATCATCGAACCGATGGAGAGAACCGTTGTTGAGTTGACATCTAATCCGGGGCTGGACTTCTCGTTGGTTCATGATGTGTACGCCCTCGGCGATGCTGAAGTCCTCGATTTCCGTATCCGAGACGCATCCATAGACATCATGATGCTGGCCCTCGAAGAGGCCGAATCGGGCACCATCCATCTCGTCTTGGATTTGGGCGACGAACAGATGGAAGTGGCCCAAGATATTATCGAAATCAAGCTCGCCGAGAATCCCACCCCTCCCCTCGAGGATGAGGACACAGGTGGTCAAGAACAAGAACCCATTCAATAACGTTGGAACCCCCGCCCGTCGTTGGACCCTTGGGGTCTGGCGGCGGGTTTTTTACTGGGTGAAGAGTGAACGCTTCAACCACGGCTCCACTCAGGTATGGGTTGAGTCGCTCACGCGGATTGACGAGACGAAGGCGACACTCCGGCCTTGTCCTGAGAGGCTACCGGGCCACTGTTTCTCCAAATATGCACAATATTCATCTTGGTCAGGGCTTTACCGATGCCTTGATGTGTCGATCCGAACCGCTCCAAGTAGTCTGCTGTGAGCGCAAGTTGCTCCTCGGATATTCGGAATGTCAGAATCTGTGGGGCTGGATTGATGTGTGCAGACAGAGGACGCTGTTGTGGGTCTGTCATCCATCCATCAATATCGTGGGTCAGGACCGCGGAGACCGGCTCATGTCGGTCCTCCGTGAAAATCTTGGAGATCCGGGCCTGGCAATAGCTTTGGATACTATCCAACGCTTGCTGGGCTTCAAAGGTCTTGTCTTTCACGATTTCATTGGCAATCTCGAACAGATACTGAGTCCATCCCTCGGTGGCTTCCACCAACGATAAAGCGACGAACTTCTGGAGCAAATTCGCTCCTACGTCGCCCGCGACCATCCGCTCATAGTTTGCATCATCACTCACAAACTCTCGCAAAGCCTCGGGGGAATCCCACAACTCAGAGCGGGTTTCCGATTCAAACTGCGCCACAAGATTCCGGACTTGTTCGGGCGCTGTATCGATTTGTGCCACAGCGAGTCGGAACAACTCAAACACATCCGCATTCTGCTCGGACAAGTACCGGAACAAGGATGCAAACCCTTTACCGTTGTACAGCACCGCCAGAATCAAATGCAGTCTACGGGCGGAAATGTAGTCCTCAAAACTGAGATCCTTGGTGGCCACAACGACCTCCTCAATCTCGACCACATTCCTCCCATTGCTCAACTTTCCAAAATCTCGAGGCAGTACCCGGTAGCCGGTCTCAAAGGCCCATTTCTTTCGTTCAGCAGGGGTGTTCATCTCGGTGCCATCAAGCAGCATCAACTGGTAGGTGCTGATGGTGTCAATGCCCGCTGAAACCAACTCAGCGATGCCACGGGTGTGGCTTTCAAGGGTCTCCCCTGGGAGGCCCAAAATGATCTCAGATTTCGACGGAGTGCCCTGCTCATTCAGCATATCTGTCAGCGCCAGCATGGCGTCGAGGCGAATGTTGCCGCGCTTCACATTTTCGAGCACCGTTTTATCCATGGACTGAACCGAGATCCACATCTGCATCGCACCGTTCAGCTTCTTCAGCGAGCCCGCGATGCGATCTTTCTTGTTCTTACCGGTGGAAGCAAAAATATCTTTGGGCCAATTTTGTTTGGCCTGAATCTCTGAGATGGCCTCACAGATTTCAATGTCACGGGGGTACATGGCAAAGTTGGGGTCACAGAACATGAGGTTGTGAACCTGTGCGGGCACCCGATCGGCAATGTAGTTCAACTCCGCGAGCACCCGCTCGGTGCTGAAGAAGTTGATCTTTCGATACAGGGATGTTCCTTCATGGCAGAAAGTACATGTGAATGGACACCCACGATTGGTCTCCATCATCGGACTCAACTTGCCATCAAAGAAGGGGTCCATGAACCCCTCGAGGTACGGCGAAGGAATGTCGTCGAGTGCCGTGATGCGGGCCACCAGTGGACCCCTCACAAATCCGTGGTCATTGTCACGGGTCAAACACCCGGAAACGGGTCCACAAGCCAGGGCTTCGCGGCGATCGGAAGGATCAGAGGCGGTCATGACACGTTCAATTAAATTGGCGAAACCGTGCTCGCCCTCCAAGTACACATGGGCATCGAGTTCGGTACACCGGGCCATAAAGCCAGCCTGCTCCGATGCATCGTGGGAAATGTTTGACCCACCCATGATGCAGATGGTGTCAGGGCGCAAGGTGCGGGTCCACGACATGAGCTCGAGCCCCAAGGAGTGATTCCACGGGTAGTTGCTGAGCGCCAATACGTCGGGCGGAGCCTCTTTGATGGCGCGCTCAAGATCATCGACGTACTTGAACAGGGTCAACTCAACCTGATCGCCAAACACCTTTTTACAATGGGCAGCCACATACCCGATATTGAGGGGGAAGCTCTCATTCGCAATGCTAAGGGTCGTGTAGGTGAGGTCGCCCAAAAAGATTCGTAGGGGTTGCATGGTCTGTTTTCTCCGCTGAGCGCGCGTGCTCGTGGTGTCTTTACGGACCGGGTGAACACAACTGAACCCAAAATGAATCCGCCAAGGGACCGGTGATGCTGGATGGGTTCAAGTCGTCCCGAACCATCGCGCTCGGCCAAAAAAGCCTCGCCCCACGACACCACCCACCGAATCACCAACTGCATGCCTTCAACATGACAATACAGCCAGACCTTCTCGACACATCTGCGCAAAGCCAAAAACGACCCACTGTCTGGCCACAGAATTGGCTAAAATACCGACATGTGGATTTGGTCTCTGGTATTTGCGTGTGCAGAAAGTCCGAAAGAGGCGGTCGATGCCATGACCGAGGAAACCGGTGCGCCCATGAGCCGTCGGGACACAGCCTCGCCACCGGACGAAGAACCACCGACAGACACTGGGGATGACACCGGATCAGATCTGCCAGTACTTACGGAAGGAGTCGCTTTTTTAAGTGCCGAGTTGACCCCACCGTTTCAACACGGAAATGCCGCCTGGGCGGGCGCGGCCCTGCTCGACTACGACATGGACGGATGGCTCGACATCTACCTGACCAATGGGGAGAGTCAGCCCAATGCCTTGTACAGAAACGAGGGGACGGGTCGATTTCGAGACCACGGAGACGAAGCCGGTGTGGCCATGATGGAGCGCACCGGGCCGGTGACCAGCGGGGATCTCGACAACGATGGGGATCCGGATCTGGTGGTGGGGATTGAATGCTCTCTTGGAACATTGAGCGTCGATGGCTCATCCCTGGGCGACGGGGGACTCGTCGTCCTGCTCAATCAAGGCGATGGCACATTTACTGAACATCCCGTCACCCTGCCGGATGATGTCGTGAGTCGTGGAATGTGTCCCGTTTCACTGGGTCTCGTGGACTGGAATGGTGACGGCGTACTCGACCTATCAAGCAGCAATGGCATCGACCCCGATCAAGTCTACCCGTGGAAGTTTGGCCTCACGGCACCGGAAGCCACGGACGTTCTACTGCTCGGAGATGGACTCGGTGGGTTTGGAAACCAAATCACACTGACGGGGCCAAGCGAACAACAAATCTCGTTCTCGGACAACCCAGAGCGCTGTACAGAAGGATGTTCCACCACCACCTTCACCTCGGTCTTTATGGATGTAAACAACGATGGAAAGGTAGACCGCATCAGCGGAGAAGGCGGACGATCATTGCAAGTCTTTTTGCAACAGGAAGATGGTTCTCAGCAGTTCATCAGCTCGCGCACATACTCTGGGGTGGGCCAATGGATGGGAATCGCCGTGGGCGACTTCGATGGGGACGACGATTTCGACCTGTACAGCACCAATCAAGGCCTCAGTCCTTTGGTTGTTGGCTATGACAACATCCCTCCCGTCAATGAAGCCGTGTGGGTCAATCCCTTCCACAGTGTCTTCGAGTGGACCGACGATGAGAAGTTCGTAGAACGAACAGATTGGTCAACCCTGATCGAACACCCTCAGGGCCCCGATGCCTTCATTCCTTTCGAGGATTTTGAAACCGGAGAACTCACATACGCTGAGTGGTTTCCGCTCGATGGACTCCAACGGTTCCCATGGGGGTGGGGTGCTGTAGCGCTCGATGCGGACCTCGATGGATGGACCGATGTTGCCTTCACTGGAAACAACTGCTCAGCCCCCATGGCCATCATCTGGGATGAGGCACGGGGCGCTGGACCCGGTGGCTTGTTGCTCAATCAAGCAGGGGCTGGATTTAAAGATGCCATCATCGAATGGGAGATCCCCAACCTCGATTCAGAGGCGCGATACCAAGACGGACGGGGAATTGCGACGGGTGACCTCAACAACGATGGGATAGCGGATCTGGTGTTTGCAAACCGAAGCTACAATCCCACTCAATCAGACCCATTGGCCCAAGAGCCTGGGATCCCGAATGTTTGGCTCAGTAAACCCCGAGACGGGCACTGGCTTCGGGTCGACTTGCAAGGAACCACTTCGAACCGGGATGCCATCGGAGCCAAAGTCAGTGTGGATTTGGGGACCCGCTCGGTTCACCGCATGCTGGGCGCCGGCGGAGAAACCAACAGCGCCAACGAACGAACGGTTCTGATCGGCACCGGAGATGCCACCAATGTGGATATTACGGTGCTCTTTCCCTCCGGTGTGAGCACCCGCCTCAGCGATGTGGCCGTCGACCAAACGGTCGTGGTGGTGGAACCATGAAGTTCATGCTCCTGCTTCTGCTATCCGGCTGCAGCGAAAAACTGCCGGTGGACGCCGAGGGTGACACCAAAACCGACTCCGGTGAAGCCCAAACACACAGCACGCCTGAAACAGACACCCCAGACCCCGCCGACACCGGGTCTGCAACCGAATCGGATTCAGGCACGACGGATCCACACGGCGTCGATTACCGCTCAGCAACATGGTGCTCCGAGTGCCATCCAACACAGTTCGCAGAGTGGGAACAATCCATGCACCGGTATGCGGCCCACAGTCCCGTCTTTGATCAGATGACGGCAAAGGCTGTGCGAGACACTGCGGGCGCCACAGGCACCTTCTGCACGGGCTGTCACTCCCCCCTCGGAACCATGGATGGAGAACCTGGCACCACCACTGCAGCTGAGCGTTCAGACATCTCGCTCGAGGGCGTCACCTGTGTGGTCTGCCATCAAGCCGTGGCCCACGAACAACCGATTGGAAACACCAGCCTCGTGTTCGACTTTGAGGCCCCCATACAGGGTCCCTTTGAAGGCATACCCAACCCGGGGCACCTCTCCGTGAAAGGTGACTTGATCTCCACTCCCGAGCTCTGTGGAAGCTGTCACGATGTGTTCAACTTTCCAGGCCTTCGTATTGAAGAGGCCTACACGGAATACCTGAACAGCCCGTCCGCCGAAATCGGACAGCGCTGTCAGGATTGTCACATGAGTCCCAACCCGGGCAAGTCTGCCGAACGGGCCATGGGTCCAGCCGCGGTAGTCGAAGGCATGTCCTTCCCCGATCGGGAACTCTCCAGTCATCGCTTCGTGGGCCCAGACTACAGCCTGCTCGACACCTTCCCCTACGCCGATGACCCCGCAGCCAGTCTCGTTGCGCAAGAGGAGATGCTCACGCAAATTCAACTGCTGCTCGAAAATGCGGTCCACATCACCGACCTATTGTTGGAAGAAGATGCGGAAGCGGCGACACTCACGGTGGTGGTGGAGAACAAAACCAGGGGTCATAATGTACCCACGGGCTTCACATCCGAGCGACAACTGTGGCTGCATGTCGCCGTGATCGACGGCGAGGAAACTGTATGGGAGTCGGGCAATCTCGACACCCAGAGCGACTTGCGCGATGAACTGAGTTGGGACGTTATCTCTGGCGATGCCCCCTTGGACGAGCAGTTGGTAAACTTTCAATCTCAGAACCTCCTGCGCGTTGGAGACGTGGCCATCGCCTCGCCAGAAGTCCACGAAACCATGTTCCCATTTGATGCGGACTACATCGTCCGAAGAAGTTTGGCGCCCCTCGAAGTTCGTACATTGCAATACACTCTCCCCCCAATGTCAGACTCTGCCCGCATTGAGGTGGCCCTCCGATACCGGAATCTTCCTCCCTATATTTTGCGCGCCCTGCAACTCGATGATCTGGTGGAGAGGCTCCAAATCTTTACCATCGACGAGGCCACACTCGGTGGCGGAGAATAGCGGGACCACAGAGGGTCTACCCCTCGGGTGACCAGTGAATCTGACGCGGGACCTCAAACGCATCGTTGAGTTGGATCTCTCCATGGCCCGGTACCGTCGCAATGACCCGATCGACCGTCTGTACATTCCCCAAGCCAAGATGCAGTTCGGTCGGACCAAATGCGCTGAAGCCTTGATGGGGAGTCACCAAACCACCCCACACCTGCGCACCCGCCTCCACTCGAATTTGGGTTCCGGCAGGGGCCTTGATGTTGATCCAATTGTCTACCGTACAACCATTGGAAACAAAGGCCCACGGCGAACGGCGGTAATCTCCAATCAATAAATCCAAGACGCCGTCTTGGTTGACATCGCGGGCCACAACTCCCCGCGTATCGGCCTGCTGAGGTAGTCCCAGCGCGGCCGAACGGTTCTCAAACACCCCACCCTCCATCTGCATGTGGGCATACACCGGCTCACCGTCTTCATCATAAAAGTGAGAGAAGGTGCTCGCGGTGAGAATGATGTCGGTGTGTCCATTGTTATCGAGATCGGTGGCCGCAGAGCCCCACGGCATGTCCTCGGAAGTCAGCAGCGTGGGCAAGCCCCAGCTCGCCCAGTGATTCACAAAGACATCTTCCATGCGCAACAGTCCAAACTGCTCCCCGATGCCGGCGATGACCCAGTCGAGCACACCGTCTTGATTGAGGTCGGCGGCAGACGCACTCATACAGAACGTGGTGGGGTCCGAACCCAAGGCATCATCCGCCAAATGAAACAGACCCGAGCCGTCGTTGAGTAACCACTGATTGGGCTGCACTTCGGGACCAAAATCATTGCACAAGTACATGTCGAGATCGCCATCCCCATCGAGATCGATCACCTCAGAATCCAGGGTGGAACCCACCCATGCAAGCGGAGTTTCTACAATCGTGTCGAACTGTCGGGGTGCTGTCTGGAGCAACAGTTGCGGGTGAATCGTATCCAAACACTCCAAGCTGGTGGGTGCGAATATATCCTTCAGACCATCCCCATTAAAGTCAGCCACCACCAATTCAATCCATCCACACTCCGCACCGGATGTGGCCGTGATCAAGGTTTCGCTCGCTTGTTCTTCTTCAAGAAGAGACCATACGACGCCAATACTGCGGGTAAAGTGAACCAAGTCCTGTGCACCATCGCCATCTAAATCGGTCGCGATAAAGCGAGCATTCCCACCCGATTCAACTTCTCCGGTACGGCTGCCATCGAGCATCGACCACCGTATGCTGCTCGGGTCATGCCACACCGCTGCCCATTGATCGGACGAGTCTGGCAACCATGCCACGGGTCCGTATTGAACCGCTGCATACCCACCCCACATCTCGGTATCCGAGAGGGCGGAACTCATGTCGGTGTAGCTGAGCTCTGGTGCGGGCTCCAGACACGGCTGATGGGCACCCAGTGTCCACCCAGGATCACTCGGTGGGAGTGGCGGGGATCCGGTGTCTGCTTCTCCGGTATCCGTTGGCGACGGGTCACCCGAGTCTCCGGGGTCGTCTGAATCCACGCCCGATGGGCTCCCGGTATCCACTGGCTGTACGTCAGTGACAGCCTCACAGGCTCCATCCACACGAACAAACCCGTCGAGACACTCTTCGGCACGCTTGTCCCCACAGCCCACAACAACGGAGCCCACCAGAATCAAACGATAAACATTGCAGCCTTCGACCATCCACTGGACCATAGCAGAGCACGTCCGAAGCTTCAGATCTATTCGCAGGTACCATTCCCGAAGATGTCCACACTCCCCATGGTGATCTCATCCCATGCGAGCTCGGGAACACACAGGGAAGCATTTCCCCCAATGTAGGTCGTCTCACCGATATGGGTCAGAGAATCTGTCAAATCCAGGACGTCCAAGGAAAGGTTGGTGTCGACATACAGGTACCCTCCCACCCCTTCAAGGACCGGAAAGAAAGCCTCTTCAAGGCTGGGGTTTTGGTACAGGTATAGATACCCACCCACCTCACGAAGCGACGGCATTGAGATGGAGGTCACATCCTCATTTGCATGAAAGTACACATCGTTGTTCACCACCTCTAGATTGGGCAGTTCCACCTCCGTCACGCCCGACGTTGCATGCAAATAGACGGTCTCAAGCTCGGTGCAGTCGACATACAGATCCACATCAGCATCGGTATAAATCTCGGCGGATTCGTATGGACACGGATCGACCGGCGGTTCTTCTGCAACTTCATCATCGGGTTCACCCTCCGCTGTATCTGGGTCTTCGACCCCACCATCGATCGGATCACCCGTGTCTTCGACTCCCGTGTCTTCAGTTCCCGTGTCGTCTTCATCGGGATCGGGACCGATGTCGACCGAACCATCCTCATCTGCAGTGGTACCCGTGTCACCCACGACCCCGGTGTCCGGATCTCCATCGGCAGCATCCGCCTCGCCCGTGTCGTCACCATCCGCGGTATCAGCATCAGCGTCCGTGCCGCCAGCATCCGCGTCGCCCGTGTCGTCACCATCAGCGTCCGTGCCGTCCGCGTCGGCATC
>Ga0315320_10002891_pt1 | contig 14130 bp, 12 predicted proteins | sample M140m21515metaG_FD_203458 | JGI IMG/M metagenome (GOLD analysis project Ga0315320, IMG submission 203458) | Ammonia-oxidizing marine archaeal communities from Monterey Bay, California, United States - M1 40m 21515 | ecosystem: Environmental > Aquatic > Marine > Coastal | place: USA: California... | reverse complement strand
AGTTCAATGACTGCACAGGCCTGCCAGAACACGTGTTCCCAGAACCGATTTGATAAACACAGGGGAGCCCAGAAACAGGGTCACCCAGAAGCACGAAGTGCGCCCGCGTGCCATGATGCTCGGTTTTGTTTTACCTGTGAAAGTCGGGCTCGGGCATGCGTGAGAGATTCACCACTCAGGATGTGTTTGTGATAAGCAGAACCAAATTTACAGCAAAGAGACCATGAGCAAGTCATTTGGATCAATTAGTCGGGTGTTGAATGAGTTGCCTTGGCGTGTGGTGTGTTCCAGCGCGAGCGTGGGGTGCAGGATTTTTGGTAGTCGTCACTCGCATCCACTTGGGATTTTGACGTATCACCGTGTGGTTGATTTTGTCCCTGGGGTTGTGCCGCCAGAGCACAATGTCACGCCTGGTCGTTTGCGCCACCAACTTGAAGGCATGCAGGCCAGGGGGTACGAGTTCTGGTCGCTGGGTCGTTTGCTGTCAGCGTTTAGGGAAGGAACTGAGTTGCATGACCGCATTGCGGTGGTGACTTTTGATGATGGCTATGAGTCGGTGTACTTGAATGCATTTCCAATTCTCAAGGAATTGGGAATTCCAGCTACTGTGTTTGTCGCGACCAAGTATCTCGATGGAAGTGACCCATTTTTCTTTGACGACTGGGGAAGTAATTTACACGCTCAGCTCGAACAGTCTTATTACGGACCACTGACGTCAGATCAATGTCGCGAAATGTTGGATAGTCAGTTGATCGAGATTGGAGCGCATACACACACACATGAAGATTTCCGGGGCAGAGATGAGCAGTTTGGTCGAGATCTTAAGACAAGTGTTGAGATAGTGCGTGACCGATTTGGTGTTAGAGAAGTGAGCTTTGCATTTCCCTTTGGCTGCCCCTACCGGGGATTTGCGAGTGAAGGGCTCGTGGAACAAGCGAAATTGGCCGGAGTCAACTGTAGTCTTACAACGGAGGCTGTTCCGGTTGACTTCCATGCTGATCCGTTTCACTGGGGACGATTCAACGCATTTTCGTGGGACAGCGCAGCATCTTTGGCAGCCAAGATTGAAGGTTGGTACGAGTGGGCACCACGTTTGCGTCGACGCGTTTCGAGACTGATTGATGATTCGCAAAGAAATCAATCAGGAGAATCGTCGTGATGGTTGTGTTGTATTTCGTCTGGAAGCAGTGCGAGACATCTCGTGTGAAAGCAGTTGCCGCGTGGCGGGATAAAGCATGAGAGTGCTTTTGTGCCACAATCGTTATCAGCACTCTGGTGGTGAAGATCGTGTTTTTGAGGACGAGGCATCGTTGCTGGAAAAATATGGACATCAAGTGTTTCGCTTCACGATCAGTAATGATTCGATCGCTGATTTAAATCGAATCGAACTTGTCGCGAAGACTTTTTGGAACAAAGCAGTTGCCAGAGATCTCGACCAAATCATGCGCCGTGATCGACCGCAGATCATGCATTGCACAAATACGTTTCCGTTGATCTCGCCCTCTGCATATAAGGTTGCCAAAGATCACGGGATTGGCGTTGTCCAATCGATACACAACTACCGCATGTTATGCCCAAAGGCGCAGTTTGTTCGGAATGGCCAAGTCTGCGAGAAATGCCTCGGCAAAAAATTTGCATGGCCTGCAATTCACCATGCCTGTTACAAGGAAAGTCGTCTGGCAACGACGGTCGTAGCAGCGATGACCGCTTATCACCATGGTCGCAAGAGTTGGACGCGGCTTGTTGATCGTTTCATCGCACCGACCTACTTCGTAAAGAAAAAGCACATCGAAGCTGGATTCGATCCTGATAGGATTGAAGTGAAACCAAATTTTGTGTTTCCCGATCCGGGTGTTGGTGATGGAAGTGGAAAATACGTTGCGTTTGCAGGGCGGCTGTCCGCCGAGAAAGGCATCGATACACTTCTGGAAACGTGGCAGTATCTACAAGCAGATATTCCTCTGAAAATAGCAGGGGATGGACCTCTGGCCGATCGTGTTCAAGCCGCCGCCGCAGCCGATCGTCGAATCGAGTGGCTTGGGCGAGTTGATAAGGAACAAATGACCGATTTGCTTGGAAAGGCAGTATGTGTGATCATGCCGTCGGTGTGTTATGAAACGTTTGGGTTGACCATTGTTGAGGCCTTTGCAAAGGGCACGCCGGTGATTGCATCGAGGATGGGGGCGATGCAGGAGCTGATTGATGATGGCGCGAATGGTTTTCTTGTGGAACCAACCGACGCCAAGCAGTTTGCTGACAAGGTGGAGCAGATATTCAATATGGATACCGCGGGGCTTCGGAAATCTGCTCGGCAGGATTTTGAATTGAAATACACCGCAGACGCCAATCATGAATTGCTTGTCGGGATCTATGCCAAAACAGGTGCGCCGTGTTCGCAACCACTTGTGCATTCTTCGATCCAGCCGGATCCCTCCATGACACGGAAAGTCAACTAGATCAACCAAGTGTTGCACGTCCGCTGTTCATGAAAAATTCTTTCTCGCAAGATGATATGCCCGGCAAAAATTCGATGATGGATTCTAACCTTGCCATGTCAAGTTCGTTGCTCGGGCATGACAGTGATTCACAGTCACTGGATTCACAGTCACGGCCTGCGATCAGCATTGGCATGCCCGTCTACAACGCGGCGTCCTATTTGCGGGAAGCCATCGATTCGATATTGGCTCAGACGTACACGGACTTTGAAATTATCATTTCAGATAACGCGTCGACTGATGAAACAGAAGCGATTTGTCGGGACTATGAAAAACGCGACGCGCGTATCAGTTACGTGAGGCAGCAAGAGAATGTCGGGGCAACTGGTAATTTCAATTATGTTTTTGGGCTTGCCCGAGGGCGGTACTTCAAGTGGGCAGCCTACGATGACATTTGCGAACCTGAGTTTCTTGAAAAGTGTGTTGCTGTATTGGAAAATCGTCCAGAAGTAGTCTGGGTGCACTGCGCTAGTTCAAAAATCAACGAGCACGGTGACATCCTCGATTCCATGGCTCCGGAAGCGGAGGGAATTGGCAATACATCCGAGGCAGGTTTGCCGCGAAAGTTTCATGATTCAAACTCGCCGCATCTGCGGTTTCAAGGCGTGCTGTTGGGAACAAATTGGTGCGTGGACAGTTATGGACTGATTCGTTCCGATACACTCCGTGGGACGAAGTTGCTGCCTGCTTGTTACGGTTCAGAGAAGGTGCTGATGGGAGCTTTGAGTTTGGCTGGATGTTATTACGAGATTCCGGCGACCCTCTTCTATCAACGCGTCCATTCTGCGGCCTCTAGTCGTATCGAAAATGCGGCAGACCAATTGACTTTCATCGATACAAAGACCTCGTCCCGTTTTGCATCAACACGATTGCGACTTTTACGCGGTCACTTGACTTCGATCACTGATGCCCGATTGTCCGTTTGGCAAAAGATTCGTTGTCGTGTGATTGTAGGGAAATACCTGTTCCAGACAAATAAATGGGGATCCGTGTTACGGAACACCATCACAGGCACCGGTGTGGGAAGAACGAAATCAGCTCAGAGGCGTTCCGTGTCAAATTCTTAAGAAACGCGTTCAGGGTAGTCTTCGTGCAAGCCGTCAACTTTGCACTCTGTGTGCTGCCTGGCGTGTCCGAACGCGTTTGCCAGTCTTGTGCGACTGTAATTGCAGAACGATTCTGCCTAACTCAATATCTTGCTTTTGAACTTTAACAATGATTCATGGTTAAGCTTGAAAAAATAACGTCAAGCCTTTTTCCAAGGCTGTACGAGGCGTTTCTGCATGATGATGATCCTTTGTCATCAGAGGCAGATTGGCGGAACGTGTTTGATTATGCGTGGGATCTCGGCGAAGGGTATTCCGGCTATGCAATGCTGGACAACGACGAAGTGGTTGGCATGATGGCCATGGTGTTCAGTCGCCGTTCAATCAACGGAGTCGAAAGGAAATTTTGCAATTTGCACACTTGGTGGGTTCGTGAAGATTACCGCGGACGTAGCGTTGCCATGTTGCGTCCAGTCTTGCGATTAAATGACTACACCATCACGCACTTCACTCCTTGTGATCGAGTGCGTGCCGTTACCAAACGATTGGGTTTCAAGGATCTTAACTCACGGTTGCGGATATTGTTGCCACAACCTATCCGTAGTCGGAAAGCAATGTCTCGCTGTACTGAGTTGTTTTTTGAGGATTCGCAAATATCCCCGAAGCTTGATGTTGAAAACCAGCGAATTCTTCGGGATCACCAGCCCTATCGGGTCGGGAATCTTCTTGTGCAGGATGGAACCCGATCCAGTTATGTCCTCTACACGCATGTGATTCGCCACCGGTTACCGTACTGTCATGTTCATTATGTGAGCGATATGGGTGTGTATCAGGAAAACGAGGTAGCGATCCGGTCAGCGTTGTTGCGTCGGTATGATGCCAAGTTCGTTGCGGTTGATGATCGTTTGACCTCAGGCATGAGGTTCCAAAGTAGTTTCAAGTTCTGGGCACCTGCACACGCACTTTACAAATCTGATGACGTGACTTCAGGACAAATTGACAATCTCTATTCGGACGTCGTTTTCCTTCGTTTGACTTGCTTGCCAGATATGAGTTATGAAATCGGTCGTCGAATACGTGGGTTAATTCCGCGTGTCACCGGGGAAAGGACTGTTGCGAACCAGTAAGCATGATTTGACTGTTAAGATCAGTAGCGTTGTGTCAGTGGTGATCTTGCGCCGTTTTTCCTGCTGGGCGGAGTGTCGTTGGATTGCACGGATAGGTCGTGCTGCACGCGGAAGATTGGGGCACGTGTTGCCGATGTGCTGAAGTGTCTGTGGGAATGAAGGTGAACATGGAGTTTCAAAATTTGTCACAAATATATGTCAGCGATTACATCGTTTCAGCGATCGCGAGTACAGAATGAATAGGCATCCTGAAGAAGAGTCCATTTCGGTTTATTCGACGTGCTGTAGTTCGCTTGGTGCAGACTCCGGAACTTATCTGCAGCAAGTTGGCGATGTCGCACGTTGGAGTGAAGAAGCAGGTTGTCGAGGGATCCTTGTTTATGCTGACAATGGAATCGTTGATGCTTGGAGCGTCAGTCAGGCGATTCTGGAGAATACCGATGCAATTTGCCCTTTGGTGGCAGTTCAACCGGTCTATATGCATCCCTTCACTGTGGCCAAGAAAATTGCATCCTTGGCGTTTCTCTATCACCGAAGAATTAGTCTCAATATGATCGCCGGTGGTTTCCGGAACGACTTGGTGGCATTGGATGATTCCACGCCGCATGATGAGAGATACGATCGCCTGATCGAGTACACGAAAATTATCCAAGGGCTCTGTGGCGCATCTGGATCCATGACGTATGAGGGTAAGTACTACAGTGTCAGGAATCTGAAAATGAAGCCGCCACTACCTTCGGACTTGCAGCCATGCTACATGATGTCCGGGTCATCCCCAGCTGGCGTGGCTGCCGCTGCCGAAACGGGAGCCACGGCGATTCAGTATCCCAAGCCCTGTTCGGCTGATCGTGGTGAAAGAAATACCGATGTTAAATCAACAGGGGTGCGTGTTGGGATTATCGCCAGGTCAACAAGTGCGGAAGCGTGGGAAATTGCCGAGCAGCGATTTCCGGAAGATCGTCGTGGGCAACTGGCTCATCAATTGGCTATGAAAACATCTGATTCAAATTGGCATTTTGAATTGTCGAAACAGAAGGAAAGACCAGCTGGTGAAGATAGCCCCTATTGGATGCGCCCTTTCCACACGTACAAGACGTTCTGCCCTTATCTTGTCGGTTCGTATGAGCAGGTTATCCGCGAACTATCGGGTTACATCACATTGGGCCACCGTACATTCGTTCTAGACATTCCAACGTGCGAAGAAGAACTGAGTCACATCAGCAGGGTCTTCGAACACTTCAATCATTTGTCAAAATGACCAAAATGCTTCACCATTATGCCATGCACCAGGCGGTCAATCGTCCTGATGCGATCGCGATCGTTTCCGGACAACAGAAACTGACTTACGCGGAATTGGAAGAGCAGAGCAATCGTCTTGCAAACCTCATCCTTGGTGCTGGTTGTGAGCAGGGCGATCGGATTTGCCTGTTCATGAATAAATCGCCGGCAGCCGTTGTCGCGATGCACGGCATCATGAAGGCTGACTGTGTCTATGTTCCGATCGACCTTGCGAGTCCAGCACCTCGTGTGCAGCGAATTGTTGATTCATGTCGCCCGAAGGTGATCTTGGCTGACCGCGCTGGTTGGAAACTGCTGGATGCTGTTGTTCCTGAATTGACGGTACATCCGATGCCCATGATTGGAAGTATGGATGCAAAGGTGAACCAGAGTGAAGGTGTTCAATGCGTTTTTGGTGTATCAGACATGCAGCAGGCAAGTGTGGATGCCCCCCCAGGCAAGGCCGGTCCCGAAGATCCAGTTCACATACTGTTCACGTCAGGATCGACAGGAACGCCGAAGGGAGTTGTGCTTTCTCACCAGAATGTTACTCACTTCATTGACTGGGTACGCGAGTATTTCGGGATTGGGCCTGACGATAAGGTGTCTGGACATCCACCACTGCATTTTGACCTCTCGACGTTCGATATTTATGGAAGTTTATCGGCGGGGGCCGAGTTGCACATGGTTCCATCAATGGCCAACCTCTTGCCAAATTTGTTGACCAAGTTCATTCGTGATTCTGAGTTGACGCAGTGGTTGTCAGTTCCCTCTGCTTTCACACTGATGACGCGTGATGAGTCCGTGGTCGAAAAGGATTTTCCATCTCTGCGTCGGATGATTTGGGGTGGAGAGGTGCTTCCCACACCAACATTGATTCACTGGATGAAGCGTCTGCCGCATGTGCAGTTTACGAATTTGTATGGACCCACGGAAACAACGATCGCAAGCAGTCATTACACCGTGCCGGGGTGTCCAGAAGATTCACAACAGCAAATTCCGATCGGGCAGGCGTGCGACGGGGAAAAGTTGATTGTCCTCGATGATGAAATGCGTGCAGTGAAGCAGGGAGAGCAGGGCGATTTGTATATCAGCGGAAAAGGAATCAGCCTCGAGTACTGGGAAGATAAGGAAAAAAGTGCAGCTGCATTTCTCGATGTTATGGATGCTCACGGGGAAACCGAAAAGATTTATCGGACGGGTGACCTTGCATACCAGGGGCAAGATGGCCTGTTCTATTTTCTCGGCAGAACCGATTCGCAAATCAAGAGTCGCGGGTACAGGATTGAATTAGGCGAGATCGAAACAGCGATGAATTCACTTGGTGTTCTTGAAGATTGCGCCGTCGTCGCGGTGCCGACTGGAGGCTTTGAAGGCACTGCGATTTGTTGCGCTTACGTTCCCTGCAGTGAGAGCGAGGTTTCGCCAGAAGGTTTGCGCAGCAATGCCTCAAAGTTTCTACCCAAGTACATGCTGCCTGGCTACTGGCAGTGTTTTGAAAGTCTTCCAAAAACTGGAAATGGAAAAACGGATCGAAGGACACTCAGAGAGTTGTTTGAGCCTGAGTTGATGAACTGAAAGTGAGACAACAACCTCTGTTCCAATGATTGTTGTTGCTTGACACTGCAACGTGCCATCCCCATACTTTAGCTTTTTCGGAGGCAGATTTGCCCATGCTGACTGATACTGTTTTGATCGAGCAGCTCAAGTCAATCTTTTCCACTCAGTTGTCGATTGAGATAACTGACGAGTGTACCGATCTGCTGGACGCTGGCATCATCGACTCGTTAACCATGGTTGATTTGCTATCCAATCTTGAAGGCCGTTACGGATTCACTGTTGTCATGGAAGAATTGGACATCGAGTTTTTCCGTAACCTCCAGTCGATTGCGGAGTACGTAAAACGAGCGAGCTCTTCCGCTTGAGTTGAGAATCAATGCTTGAGGAACGGAATCATGACTGATGGAGTACGCTCTTGCAGGCGGGAAGATTTTGAACAAATCACTGCACTTTATCAGAGCACGTTTGCAAAATCAGGGTCAAGCGATGGGGGTAGGTTACAGCGATATCTTGAGCGCGTGTATCTTGATAGTCCTCGCCCTGTTGAAGGCTATTCCTCATTGGTGTCCGAGAAGGCTGGACGTATCGATGGGTATCTTGGCATCATTCCCCATAAGATGCAGTTTCGCGGAGAGGATATCACAACAGCTGTTTCGAGCGCCTTGATGGTTGCTCAAAATCCGTCTGGGTTTCGTAATCCCATCACCGGGATTGGTCTGCTGCGAAGATATCTTGATGGTCCGCAGGATCTTTCTTTCACCGATACTGCAAATGATATTACTTGCGGGCTTTGGACCGCCTCTGGTGGCAGCATCGCTCACCCCTATTGCTACACTTGGGTTCGACCACTCAAGCCACTCACGACGTGCGTTGATGTTTTGCGAAAGTCAGGGATGTTGCGTAGGGTCATTCGGCCTGTGGGATTGTGCGGTGATTCGATTCTAAGGCACTTTCCTCCGCTTAAACCCAAGCCAGTGGATTGCGAAGTGGTGGAGATCACAACGGAGCAGGTGCTGGAGTTACAGCAGCAGGTGAAGGGGCGTGATATGGTGCCCGCGCATGATCATGTCTCGCTGGATTGGCGTATCAAGATGGCAGAGCAAAGTGAAGGTGAGGGGCCTCTTGCCAAATGTGTTGTGCGGTCCAATAAGGGGGTGGCTCTCGGCTGGTTTGTTTATTACCGAAGTCGCAACGCAGTCGGCCGTGTCCTGCAATTGGTGAGCATTGGCAACTCTTACGAAATGGTTTTGGATTGTCTGCTTCACGATGCCAGTCAGCATGGTTTGGCTGCGCTCTCAGGAAGAGCGGAACCCGGGCAGAATAAAGCACTCACGCAACGGTACTGTGTTTTCAAGGGGTCGCCTTGGGTACTGATCAGCTCAAAGAAAACTGAAATCATCGCGGCGTTTCTGCGGGGAGATGTTCTTTTCACTGGATTTGAGGGAGAGCACTGGATGAAAACGAATGCCTGATCAACGAATGCCTGATCCGAGTGTAGGCCGATGAGGCTATTATTGTTTCTCGAAGAATCTGCGGGTATTCAGGCATTGCGGTGTGCACATGCGAGTGATCACGAGATTGTTGCTGTCCTCACAACGATGGGTGACGCGGGTGTGAAGCATTTGGGCGCAACAGTCAAGGCAGTTGCTGAATATCTTGAACTGCCGGTCTGGTCAGCCGAGCTGGTGAAAAGTGCGAGTTTCGCTGAACAGGTTGAACGTGAGAAAGTGGATCTGATTCTGAATGTTCATTCACTGCACATTGTCCATCCTGCGGTTCTCTCTGCAGTTAACGTGGGAGCATTCAATTTACATACCGGACCGTTGCCCACTTACGCCGGTATGAACGCGGTGAATTGGGCAATCATGAATGGCGAACCGCAGCATGGAACGACCCTGCACTGGATGGAAGATGGAATCGATACGGGAGACATCGCATTCGAGACCAGGTTTGATTTGACAGTCGACGATACAGGGCTGAGTGTTAGTCGGCAGTGTGCCAAAGATGGCGGCGATTTGATTCGGAAACTGTTAGAAACGAAACCGGATAGCATCCCAAGAGTGCCACAAGATTTGTCCTGCCGCCGATACTACAAACTTGGACTACCCTTCAACGGACAGATTCCATGGAAAAGTGCTCGGCAGGTGGAGCGTTTTGTCCGTGCGTGTAACTTCTATCCTTTGCGTTCTCCGTGGGGAATTCCAACCGTGGATCTCAAGGGTGAGCCATTTGGTTTAACGCAGGTGGTGGTGACGGATGAAACGTGTGAATGTGAACCGGGAAGGTTGCAATTGCGTGAGCGCCGCTGCTTGTTGTCGACCGGGGATTTTTGGATTGAGGTGACTCGATTGTTACACCACAATCAGCAGGTCACTGCAGAGGCAGCGTTTTTCAATTGCTAGTCCGGTAATTGACTTTGCGTTTTGTAAATTCTGCATGTGATGCAATCTGCACTTGAATGGGTGCTTCATGTGATTTGTTGCAGCAAACGAACGCTGTGTCTTTCTGTGAAGAACGCGGCATACTCGCAATGATCGCTGCCAATCGCCGTGCGATGGATGTGTCTTAAAACGTCCAGAACCAGTTCAGAGATGCGATGTGATTGGATTGGTCATCAGCATTTTGACGCCGGAGGAACTGGTTCAGGTAGCCCACTTCAATTTTGGGCTGGTTCATGCCCGAACACTTCCAACCAAGGCCGACAAAGATGCGATTTTGGGAAAAACTGTCCTGTTGCCCCCAGTCCGTTGAGTTCAGATCGAAAAATGCTTCGTCCCACGCCACCACGCTTAGTCGCGGTTGAAATTCCAGCGGGCGATCTAGTTTCACCAGTTGTCGGAATCGCCAGCCAGCGTCATCTCCGGTTTCGACAAAACGTTGTTCCAGTCGCGAACGGGTGGAAAGAGTTGCAAGCCCACATTCTCGTGACCATGTCAGTTGTTCCCACATTCGATTTTCATTGAACGCAGGTGCGCCGCTCGTGGGTGATTCGTTAATCCACGCGTATCCCCACCATAAAGCGGTATTGGGATTGAGTGCATATCCTAAAGCTGGGCGAATGATACTTTGGTTATAGCCGCCGGAGTCATCAAGATAACGAAGATGCCCATCAAACCACCATCGTAGGCCGGGTTTGTGGGCACAGCGGTCGCCGACAACACCTTGTGTGTTCACGGAGAACCATGCTCCTCTGTCTTGTCCTGATTGAGCCAGGCTGGTGGTTGTATGACCAAGACAAACCCATGCAAGCACTATTGCCGCAAGACATTGGGCAACTTTCGTGCGCGAATCAGGTACGCAAGAGTGTTTTACTAGTGGCATGTGCCTGCCCTTGAAGTGAGTTGACGTACGTGCGGGTTACCAGCGCACCCACAGAAATATGACGCTTGGGGACAACCCAATCTGTTTGCGTGGCTTGAAAAAGAAATCGACCAATCTAAGCGGCTGTGTTCAAGATGATTGCCGCTGTCAGCGTGGTCGTTCTGATTGGCATCATCAGAACTTTCCCAATCGGTGCAATCTCTATTCTGAATCCTCGCTCAATTGGCTGGTTTATGCTTGCAGGGCACGCTAACCATTCACATAATGCGACAAAAATTCAGGTGTTCTACTGCTTTGTACGCTACCTGTGTTTCCCAACTGGCTGAGCCGATTAGGTTTTCGGAGCCACTTCATTCACCCTTTTTTGTCAACGACACCGGTGCAAAGATGTTGAAAACTACTGTTTGTATCCAGACAACCCTTTGGATGGTTGCAATATTCTGCATGACGTCATTTCATGATGTGCTCAGTCAGGAAACTGATGCAGGATTATTGCCACGTGAGAAACGGGTGATGACACGTAAGGAACAGCAGGCACTTAAGCCGCAGGAGGTTCTGAAGTTACTCAAATCTGGTAATCAGAGGTATGCAGAGGGAACGCTTACGCAGCGGAATCACTCAAAGCAAATTAGGGCTGCGGTAGCGGGACAGTTTCCCAAAGCGGTGATTCTTTCGTGTGTCGATTCCCGTGTGCCAGTCGAGGATGTCTTTGATTGTGGTATCGGGGATCTATTTGTGGCTAGAGTTGCAGGTAACTTTGCCAACACTGACATCCTTGGCAGCATGGAGTTTGCCTGCAAGGTTTCTGGTTCCAAGGTTGCCGTAGTGTTAGGGCATGATAATTGCGGAGCCGTGCGTGCTGCGATTGATCGGGTGGAACTTGGGAATATCACGAAGATGCTCACAAGCATTGAGCCAGCCGTTGCTAGCCTTGAAGATTATCCTGGTCAAAAAACCAGTGATGATCCCAAGTTTCTCGGTAAAGTGATTGAGCGGAATGTTCTGATGACAATCTCGTACATCAGAAAGAACAGTCCCATTCTCAAGATGATGGAAGAGAACGGAGACCTGGTCATTGTCGGCGGGGTCTACGACATGGACACTGGCAAGGTCACATTTCTGGACTAGGTAACTGTGTGATCTTCGAGAGTTTTGCGAATGTGGTTTTCTGCACTTCGAGGAAAAAGAAGAGTGAATTTTCGTGAGCAAAAAAGCGGAACAGTCGCCCGTTTAATCTCATTCGCTCGCTTAATCTCATTCGCTCGCTTAATCTCATTCGCTCGGGGCATTTGCCAATTTGGGACGACGAGCGTTCCAAGGGCTGGAGCGTTCAAGCTGGCCGGCTAAACGGAACAGGGTAGCCTCGTCACCAAATCGGCCTAAAAATTGGGTTCCAATCGGTAGGCCAGCTTGATTTTGGTTGAGTGGCACGGACATGGCAGGCTGCCCTGTCCAATTTGCCATCTGGGTGCATGGGATGAATTCCATCAAGCTATCGAGCACCTCTTGTGCAGTGCCCGTCATGCAGATTTTCCCATGTTTGACTGGTGTCGTCGCCAAGGTTGGTGTCATGATCACGTCGTAGCGTGATTGGAAGTTTGCCATTTGTCGTGCCGCTCTAAAAAAAGCATGGCGTGCATTTTCGAGTTCGACGGCCGTGTATTGTTCGGCATAGTCGTGGTAGTAGCGCGTTACAGGTTCCAGATCGTCAGCCCGAAGTTCGCGCCCCAGTTCTTTGAGGCGTGCCATGACGCGACGACGAATCGCGACTAGAACCGTCAGCCCATGTGCATGTCGAAGTTCCTGGAAAGAAAATTGATTATTGAAGTCATCAGTTTTCTCTTCAATCGTGTGTCCCAATGACTCGCAAAGTCTCGCTGTTTCTTGGAAGGCCTGTAGGCACTCCGGATCGACATGCTCGGTAGGACGCATCGTGCTGACCAACGCGATGCGGAGTTTGCCGGGATTGCGTGTGACCTGTTCTAGAAAATTTCCGTCCTGATAAGGAGCGGTGTAGGAATCGCCAAGTGCCATTCCTGACATCACATCCAGCAGGGCCGCACTGTCGCGAACAGAACGGGTCACGCCATGCAGAACAGCCAGCCCTCCCCATGCTTCGAATCCATCAGGACCGATTGGTACTCTTGCGCGAGTAGGTTTCAAACCAAACAGGCCACAGCACGAGGCAGGGATGCGGATGGAACCTCCGCCATCACTTGCCGTCGCCATGGGCGCAATTTCTGCAGCGACAGCAGCAGAGCTGCCTCCAGAAGATCCACCAGCGGTGTAATCGAGCGAAAATGGATTGCGAGTGATGCCGCTAAACGTTGATTCAGTCGTTGGTGAAATCCCCAATTCCGGAACATGGGTGCGAGCGAATAAAACACAACCAGAACGGCGCAGTCGCTTGATAGCGGTGCTGTCTCGTTTCGATATTCGTCCTGCAAAGAGCTTGGATCCGTATTCCGCCGGCACACCACGCATGGAAAAACTGATGTCTTTGACTGGCAGGGGAACACCAGTGAATGGACCCTCTGGCAGACCCTTGCGGATGGCATTTCGAGCTTCGTCATACATCCGACCAGCAATTGCGTTGATTTTCGGATTCACCACCTCAAGACGTTGAATCGCTGCTTCCAATAATTCTGAAGAACTTATGCTTCCCTCACGAACGAGCTTGCTAAGTCCAATTGCGTCATGCTTGGCATACTCTTCATGTGCCATTCCGCTGGTGACGTCTTGAGCAGTTGTCGATCCTGGGCCACTGAGTACACAACCACTTGTTAACATGCCCGTGCCGATGTGTCTGCTGAACTTTTCCAGAAAGACGCGGCGTGACAAACCGGATTCGCAAGGAGGTTCGTTGGCAACGTCGAACCCTGGGGAGGCCTTGATCACGACGGTTGTGTTGATTGTCATACGATTTCCCGCTCATCGCTGGTTGAAGGGTTAAGCTTGGGAGGGACCGCTGAGTGCAGGCATTTTGCGACCCGAGTGTTCTGGGAAAATCCTGCGTTAAAAATCAATACACGATCTACTGCCGTCCGGTACCGACCGAGATTCAAGAAATCGTGGGCGGTAGAATGTTAACGACCTGGAATGGCATCGAATCGTGTTGGTTCCGATTCACTTTTTCGGACTACGACTTCGCCTGATTGTGTGCCAGATGCAAAGGTAGCACCCGTTTCATCAAACGCAGTGATCGTAGTCCACGCGTCTGAATCGTTGAACTGTTCAATTGGCTGACTTCCGTCCCGTTTGAACCACTGTGTAGCCAAAGCACCGGAAATTGCAATTTTTTTT